>JAEEGL011426256.1_pt1 | contig 15054 bp, 12 predicted proteins | sample 9134231 | NCBI WGS metagenome assembly JAEEGL01 (sample SAMN16246548, study PRJNA631951) | gut metagenome | biome: gut microbiome; feature: rumen; material: fiber-attached | host: Bos | place: Iran: Karaj | collected 2018-10 | reverse complement strand
TCCTATATGGGAATCAGCAACAAGTTTGTATGTAGGTGCTTCTTTAAAATATATTTCTTATGAGTTTTCCGAAATCGGAGTTTCGGATTCCGGTATGGATTTTGATGTAGGTGTTATTTATTCAATAGACACATTAAATTTCGGTGCCGTTCTTCAAAAAGGTGTAACCATAGGGGACGATTCTGCTCCTTTAACTACGAAAGTTGGTGTATCTAATAATTTTAAATTAACAGAGAAACTTCATATTTTACCTGCTTTAGATGTTGTTCAAAGACAAAAAGAACCGTTATCTTTAAATGTTGGTGCGGAGTTTGGTATAAATGATATTTTATCAATGGAAAAATTTGCAATAGATGGTGTTTATATAAGAGGTGGTGTAGAAGGTTACGCTATAGAAAACAGGTATGATATAAAAGAAGATTATAATGAAAATGTTGGATATAATTTTGGTGTAGGTTTGAACTTTATGATTCTTAATACATATCTGCAAATGGATTTTGCAATATGTAGCGGAAATTTATTTGAAGAAAATACAAAGTTCACAATCAATTTCTACTTTTAGAAAATAAGGAGTTAATATATGAACAAATTAATAAGCTGTTTTCTTGCGGTAGTTATGATATTTGCTAATAGTTCGTTTATATTTTCTGCAGATAAAAAAGATGTTGCAGACCCTGTACTTAAGGAAATGATTTCGGAACTAAGTTCAACTATGCCGAGATTTATTAATAAGTATGGTTCTAATGTTTTTGTTTCTGATGAACAAATAACAAGAGCGTCATTAATACAGGCTTTGTATGAATACAATAAAAACAGAGCTTCTTCCGGCTCTTCTGCAACTCCTTCTTCAAACATAGGTTTTGTAAGTAAAGATGATTTTAATTTGCTTAAAAATAAAGTAAGTGCATTAGAGAAAAAAGCTGTCGGTTCAGGTTCTGTTGCAAGTTCGTCTATAAGCAGTAATTTGGATATTATTCAATTAATGAATGATTTGGAACCTAATATGCCGATGTTGTTGGATAACAGTCTTCAGAATTCAAAAGTGTTTAGAGATTTACAAAAAAAAGTAGATTCAAAAGTAGTAACCGTTGGCGGCTCTTCTACAGGCGTAGGAATATCTTCTGCTCAGTTAGATAGTATTAAAACGGATATAACAAATTTAAGTCAAAAATACGATTCATTGTCTGCTGCTTTAGCATCAGGTAAAGATTCTAAAATGTCGAGCTCTCAAGTGTCGGCAAATATTGCAGTTTTACAGAAAGAAATTGCAAGCATAAATGTAAAATTAGCCGGATTACAAGATAATGTTAAGTCCTCAAACTTTTCAGACTTGGATTCTTTAAAACAAGAAGTAGCAAGTTTGAAAACAAAGATGACCACCATAGATTCTGCTGCATTAGCAAGTTCAAAGAGTGGTAAAACAAACGTTTCTCAGCAAGAAATAACAAAATTAAATGAAGAAATAGCAAATTTAAAAGCGAAAATGGCAAATATAGATTCTACTGTATTAGCGAGTTCAAAAAACAGTAAAACAAGTTTGTCTGCCTCACAGCAGCAGGAAATATCAAAGCTTAATGATGAAATTGAAAGTTTAAAGAAAACCGTAGTACAGGCACAAAAAAGTTATGTTGATGTCGCAAAAAGAGTTAATTCTTTGGAAGATAGACCTGTTGTGAGTTCATCCGGAGCGACAGCAAGCAGTAGCCAAATAGGTTATTTGGAATCTAAAATTAATTCCATAAAAAAGACTGTAGATAGTATTCCTACAAATGAAGATGTTCAAAACCAAATATCAAAATCTAATAGTAAAACGACGACTGATATAAAGAAAATAGAAAATAGGTTGAATGAACTTGAAAAAAATAAAAATTCTTACAGAAGTTCTTCGGATTCGGGTTCTTCGTCAGGTTCTTCTGCAGGGACAATTACTAAAATAAGTTTAGGTTTAACATTAGTAGCAGCATTGTTTATAGCAAGATAGATAATAATATAAATATTTTAGGAGTATTAAATGCCAAGATTGCTGGTCAAAAAAAGAGAAGAAATTGTTGCCGAGTATGTATTTAAGAAAAATAAAATAAAAATTTTTATCGGTTCAAGAAAAGGTAATGATGTTGTTTTGGTAGACAAAAATATTTCAGAACAGCATTGTACTATTTTGTTCGAGGGCGAGCAGTATTTTATTAAGGATCAAAATACAATAACGGGAACGCAGTTAAACTATAGAAATATCGCAGAGTCTCCTTTAAAATTCGGAGATGTTATACTTGTAGGTCAGTATAATATTTTATTTCTGGAAGATGTTTCCGCAAGTAAATATGATATAGTTACACCTCAATTTTATTTGGTTGGTATTTATGGTAAATTTTACGGAAAAAAATATTATTTAAAGCAACAGGGTGATACTTTTATAGGGAGAGAAAATTTATCTCCCAGAGGAATAGAAAATGATGTTGTCCTTTCCGGAGATATGACGGTATCGAAAGGTCATGCAAAGATAAGTGCCGTTCAAGGTAAATATTCAATAACAGATATAGGAAGTACAGGTGGTGTCGCCATAAACGGAGTTAAGTTAGGTCAGCTTAATACAACGCAACTTCTTTTGGGAGATGAAATTTCGATAGGAAGAACGATTTTTAGAATAGTAGATTATTTTAATGAAGACTATTCTTTACCTTCAAAGCAAAAGATTTTCTTTTTGAAATTGTTAAAAATAATAAGTGTATTGTTGCTTATCGTTGTTATTGCAATTTCTTTATATTCAATATATACGGGATATTCCAATTATTCCGCTTTAAGTTCAAATAAAGGGAAAATAGATTTATCTATTAATTCTAACTGGTCACAAAATATTCCTTTAAAACCTTTAGGTTCAGAGTATAGCATAACATCAACTCCGTTAATTAACGATTTTGATGGTGATGGTAAAAACGATATCGCAATGCTTTCAAGTTCCGGATTTTTATATGTTTGGAATGGTTTAACAGGAGATAGATTTTGGAAACCTATAGAAATTTATAATTCAGGTATAGCATCATTAGTTTGTGATGATATAAATAATGATGGTATTGAAGATATTGTTGCTGTTTCTGATTCATCTTTAATCTATATCATAGATGGTCAAACCGGTAATATTATAAGAAGAGAAATTTTAGGTGGCGTAATTTCTGAAACAACTCCTTTGATTTGTGATTTGGATAGCGATGGAAAGAAAGATATTGTTATAACATCCGAAGATGGATCTGTTCATTTTCTTTATTCGCCGGGCTTTGACAGTAGTTATGCCCGTTATTCAGAGTTTATAGATGGTCCTATTTATGCAAGTCCCGTAATTTTAGCAAGGAAGGATTTTTCACCTTTTGTTGTTATAGCAAATTATGACAGTAAAGTTTATTTTATAGATGGTAAAACAAGAACTAAAAAAACAGTTAATATTATGGAATTAACAGGTAAAGCACATTTGGTTGCAGGTGCTCCTGCGGTAGGTGATATTAACGGAGATGGTATAGATGAAGTTATTGTTCAATCTAATGTACCTCAGTATATATCAGCAATAGATACATCCAAATTTACTGTTATGTGGACATATTTTGTTGAACCTACACCTCCGGCTAATATAAAATTCAATGCTTCTCCCATAGTTACGGATTTAACAGGCAACGGTATTGCAGATATTTTTGCCGTTTCGGCAAACGGATCAGTCTTGGTATTAAAAGGAAAAACAACATTCCCTGCCGGTGAACTTCTTTGGAAACTTGATCTTCCCGAAGCAAAGAGAATTATTTCTTCTCCGGCAGCTTATGATTTTGATAAAGATGGTATAGTTGATATTATGTTTGGAACCGAAGATGGAAAAATACTTATTGCAAAAAGCAATACAAAAAGAAAAGAAGTTGAAATAATAGCAGATTTAAAAGCAAGTAATTCGGCTATAACATCTACGCCGTTGGTTGCCGATATAAATGGTGATAGTATTTTAGAGATTTTATTTGTAGATTCTCAAGATTCGATACAGATGTTGAATACAAATATAAAAACTATAAAAAATCTTAAAATTTGGCCTATGTTTTTGGCAAATGCACAGCATACCTCTGTCTTTTCTACGGACAGTTTAAAGTCTAAATATAAAAATATGATTTATTTTGGTATTATACTTTTAGCGTTGTATTTCTGTCTAAGAATCAGAAGTATTTTAAGTAAATCTAAAAAGAGAGTAAAAGTTACTTATCTATGATAATACAAGGTTTTGCAATTACAAATGTTGGTATGGTTAGAACTGAAAATCAGGATGCTTTTGTAAGTAGCCCGAAAGATAATCTGTTTTTTGTATGTGATGGTATGGGTGGCGGTGTAGCAGGTGATTTTGCAAGCAGATATGCTGCAGATATAATACTGAAATCTTTTTCCTTAATAAAAAAGAAAGACTCTTATAATATTTGCGGTAAAAATTTCTCTGATTTTAATGAAAATATAATTAAGCCCATAGCATGTATAAAAATAGCTAACAGAGCGTTGCATAATTTAACCGTAAAATATCCTAAACTTGCAGGTATGGGGACTACTTGTACCGGTGTTTGGTTTGAAAAAGAAACAAATTTACTGCATATTTATAATGTAGGAGATAGCAGAGTATACAGAATAAGAAACGGGGTAATAAAACAACTTACCGAAGATCATTCGAAAATTCAGGAACTTTTAAATAGTGGTAAAATGACTGAGGCCGATGTTAAAACTGCAGAAATTCAAAGTATGATAACAAGAGCTTTGGGAACTGCTGCTACGGTTAGAGTAGATTATAAAGCTGAAATTGTTAAACACGGAGATATATATGTGTTATGTAGCGACGGATTAAACGGAGAGTTAGCGGATTTTACAATAAGTGATATTGTTAATTTGAACAAGCCTAATGTTGAAAGTATTGCAAAGGAGCTTGTTACTGCAGCTAATAATGCCGGAGGTAGAGATAATACTACCGTAATAGCTTTATACGCACAAAATGAAGCTGAAGAATCAGCGACTGTTCCGAATATTTATCAAGAAGATATTATTATTTCTGAAAATGAGGATTCACATCAGCTTTCTTTGGAAGACAGTTTAATAAAAAAGTTTTCCAAAAAAGTTACGGTTCCTGTTCCTAAACTGGCAAAAAAGAAAAATCTGTTAAAGAATCCGTTAGTTATAGCTTTAATGTTGGTTCTTGCTGTTGTAGGTGTGGTTTTATTAATTTTGAATTTACCTCAAAAAGAAGAAAAAAGTATAGAAGATTTAACCGGCAATGTTTCCGGTATGATGATATCGGTAAGAACATTGGAAAAATCTAAATTAGATGCACTTTATCTTGCAGAAGATAAGGTAACGAAAATGCAAATAATTCAAGATAGTATTAATAATTTAAATGATTCTACTGTTGTTATGTCTAATGTGGAGATAATGATAGAAAATAACAACCAAAATATATACATGGGGTTATCGGGCGATGAACCTTTGGAAGTAAAGATACCGAAGGGAAGATATATGGTTACATTAACATATCCGAATTATAAAGTTCTAAATGATAAATTTGAATTGAAGGATTCTGTTCCTGTAACTTTAGAAACTTCCGGAATATTAACAAATATGGTATTTGTTATGCTTCCGGAAAATTAATGTGGAGAAATATTATGGCAAAAGAAAGTAGAAAAGTTATTATAATAGATGATGATGAGATATTTTTGGAAACATTAGCAAATGTTTTAAAATTATCCGATTTGGATGTGTATCAAGAAAAAACAGCTGAATCAGGATTTGAAGCTATTGTTAATATTGAGCCGGATTTGGTTTTGTTGGATATTAATCTTCCGGATAAAAGCGGTTTTGAAGTATTATCGGCAATTAAAAAAAGCAATAAATTTTCTTCGTTGCCGGTATTTTTAATAACCGGAGATACGGCTGTAGACGTCGATAAAGCTTTTGAAAAAGGTGCGGACGATTGTTTGTTTAAACCGATTAATACAAAAGATGTTGTAGATAGAATAAAAAAAGTATTGGGTTAATTAAATGAAAAAACTGTTATTGTTTTTTTTGTTGTTGTTTTTTGTGGTAAAAGTTTATGCTTATTTTGATGACAGTTTTATATATGTTTTAAATCCGGATCCTTATTCTCAAGCTGCAGGTGCAAGTATTTTATCTTTATCACCTTCTATATTTGGAGCATATTCCAATCCGGCATCAAATTATAAAAATATTTCTAAAGAAGTGCAATTTTCATATTCATCCGTATATAATAATATATATGGCGGAAATGTCGGCTTTATTTTGCCTACGGAAAAATCCGGTAATTTTTCGATTATTGTTTCAAGGTTTGAATATAACAAAGATTCTTTGGTTACAAATTATGAAAATTCATTGATGGTAGCCGTAAATTATGTTTATCCGTTAATAAAACGTTATCCTATTTTTACTGAAAAAGGCTCGGTTGGTGTCACATTAAAATATTATAATTTGAACATGAAGGAAGAACAATCTACAAGCTTGTTCGACGTGGATTTGGGTTTTATATATTCTCTTGACTTTATAGACAGAAATTTAATGGGAGCATTGGCAGTTAAAAATATAGGTAATGATATAGAATACAAAGATGCGGACGAAAATACTATTTCTCAAAAGCAATCAACAACATTTACTGCATCGGCAAGATATTTAATATCAAAACTATATAATGTGTCTTTAATAGGTGATATGGTGAAAAATTTTCAAATAACGGAAATGGGCTATGCCGCAGGATTGGAATTTGTACCGGTAAATCCTTTAACAATAAAAGCCGGTTGGAGAGATTATAGAGATAATTTTAATAAGGGAGTTACTGCCGGTCTTTCATTGGAGTTTGATAGAGTAAATATTGCTTATGCTTTTTCTGATATTTTAAATACTGATGATGATCAGCATATTTTTTCCTTGGGCTTTTATTTCGGGAAAATTCCCAATGCAAGCAAAGCCTATGACCATTATTTAGGTTATTATATGAATAAAGCAAAACAGGAGTATTCGAAAAGAAATTATATTTCCGCAAGAAAACAATTTGAAGATATTTTAGCCGTATATCCGGATGAACCTATAGCTAAAAAGTATTATCAGCTTCTTACAGAAGATTTAAATCAAGTAGAAAAAGAGTCTTACAAAAAAATAGATAAATATTTGGCAAGAGCAGATGTTGCATTATTAAAGAATGATTTATTAAAAGCCAAAAATTACTATTCTAAAGTTTTGGTTATAGATAATAAAAATGAAGTTGCAAGAAAAGGTCTTGCACAATTGGAAGAAAAATTATCCGAACAGGAAATTCAAAGAAATAGAAAAAAGCATGCAAAAGAAATTTCGTAATATTGGCTTGAGGCAATGAAACATTTTGATAAGGGTGAATTTGTTTATGCAAAAGAAAAATTCTTAAAAATAACGGAGATAGATCCTCAAAATGCAGGCGCGTTGCAATATCTTGATTTTATAGATAAAAAAGTACAAAAAGTCAACAGAATTCAGGCAAATAGTATTTTTGAACAAGGTATTAAAAAATATAACGAACAAGAATACGAAGAGGCTTTAAAATATTTTAATACGGCCTATATTTCCGATCCTACAAGAACGGATATACAGGAGTATATTAACAAAACACAAGAACAAATAAATTTGTTAAAACAACAAAATTATTCGGTTGTTTCTTCTGCAAAGGGGAGTGGTTTGGTAACGAATACTGCAGTAGATAAAGAAATGACAAAAATATACAATTCTGGTATAGAACAGTATAATTCCGGAGATTATAAAGGAGCAATAAAGACATTTAATAATCTTAAAGATAAGGCAGAAAAATATAAATATTTTAATTATAACGAAGCTATTTCAGATTATTTAAAGAGATCTAAATCTGCTGTTGCAAAACGATTATATAATGAAGGACAGGACTTTGAATTAAAGGAAGATTTTGTAAAAGCATACGATAAATATCAAGATGTTTTAAAATATGATGCTTCAAACGAAGATGCTAAAAAGAGCATTTCTAGGTTAAATTCCGTTATTGCTCGTAAATATTATGAAAAAGGTATTCAACAGTTCGCAAATGGTAACAAAAAAGAAGCGATAAAATTATTGGAAACATCTTTAAAATATGATTCCGATAGAACCGAAACTAAAAAAGCATTGTCTCAAATTAAAAAAAGTATTGAGGAATAATGATAGAATTTAGAAGGAATCCTCTCTTATCCGAATGGGTTATCATAAATGACAATAGAGAAGTTGAACATGTAGTTAGTAATTCGAAAAAAACTCAAACGGATAATGAACATGGAATTTGCCCTTTTTGTATGGGTAAAGAAATATTAACGCCTAAGGCCATACTCTCTTTAGATAAAAATGGGAATATGACGAGTGATGTAAAGAAATGGGATATAAGAGTTATTCCCAATAATAAGCCTATTCTTGCGATAGAGTCTAATTTGAACAGAAGAGCAGATGGCGTTTATGATAAAATGAATGGTGCCGGTGCACATGAAATAATCATAGAAACTCCGGACCACAACAAAAAAATACAAGATTTTTCCGTAATTGAAATTTCAAGAATATTAGATGTTTTACAAAGCAGGATTAACGATTTAAAAAATGATTCGCGATTTGAATATATACTTGCATTTAAAAATAATGGCTTGGAAGCAGGCGAAACTATAACGCATTCTCATGTTCAACTTGTGGCAATGCCTATAATTCCTAAAGTTATTAAGGAAGAAATGAATATATCCAAAAAATATTATGAGTTTAAGGAAAGATGTTTGTTTTGTGACATTATAGATCAGGAAACAGCAGCAAATTTAAGAGTGGTTACTGAAAATGCAGATTTTACTGCTTTTGTTCCTTATGCATCAAGATTTCCTTTTGAAACATGGGTTTTACCTAAAGAACATTCAACGGATTTTTGCAATATAAGTGATAAATCAAAAAAAGATAATTTGGCATCTATACTTCTTAGTATCATAAGAAGATTGTGTAAAGTTTTGGATAATCCTTCTTATAATGTTGTAATGCATTTGTTGCCGTTAAAAACACCTTTTTTACCTTATTATCACTGGCATATAGAAATAATACCTAAAATAACAAAATTTACCGGATTTGAGTTTGGAACCGGTATGTATGTTAATCCTACAATTCCCGAAGAGACAGCAAAGTTTTTAAGGGAAGCGGAATAAAAAAATGAATATATTAATGGTTGCTGCAGAGTGTGTACCGTTTATAAAAACGGGTGGACTTGCCGATGTAGTCGGAACATTACCTAAATATCTTAAACAGCAGGGTCACGATGTTAGAATAATAATTCCAAAATATAGGCAGATAGATGGTATAAAGTATAATCTTAAAACTTTACCGTTTAGATTGTCCGTTATGGTAGGGAAAGAACAGGAAAGTTTTAGAATAAAAACTTGTATGTTAAATGATAATATTCCTGTTTATTTTATCGAAAATATGAGATATTTTAATCGTCTCGGTGTTTACGGAGATGATAATGGTATAGGTTATGGTGATAACAGAGAAAGATTTATTTTCTTTTCAAAAGCAGCAATAGAAGCCATAAAAGCAATAATGTTTAGACCTGATATTATTCATTGTCATGACTGGCATACAGGGTTAATTCCCGCATATTTAAAAACAACAAATGCTCATGATGGCTTTTTCTGGAATACATCAACGATTTATACAATTCATAATATAGCTTTTCAGGGAAGTTTTGATGCCGCTTCAACAGTTCCGTTGGCAGGTTTTTCTTGGGAAGATTACAAAAGTGATAAGTTGGAGTTTTATAATACTTTTAATTTTATGAAAGCAGGCCTTGCATACTGTGATATAATTTCCACCGTAAGTCCTACTTATGCTAAGGAAATTCAGGGAGATGCCGGTAAAGGTATGCAGGTAGTTTTGCAACCAAGAAAGAATGATGTATATGGTATATTAAATGGGATAGACTATTCTTATTGGAATCCTAAGACAGATACAAATATAGTTGCAAACTATTGTGCAGAAAATTTTGAAAATAAATCTTTATGTAAAAAATATCTGCAAGAAAAATGTAATTTTAAAATTGATGAAAATAAATTTTTGTTAGGATGCGTATCAAGATTTGATAATCAAAAAGGATTCGATTTGATAATGGATTCCGTAGGAACAATTCAACAAGTCGGTATGCAGCTTGTTGTATTAGGTTCCGGAAGCAGAGAAATAAAAGACGGATTATTATATTTACAACATTTATATCCTGACACTTTAAGAATATTTACGGATTATAATGAACCTCTTTCACATCAAATATATGCCGGTACTGATGCATTTTTAATGCCATCGAGATTTGAACCGTGCGGGCTAAGCCAAATAATAGCACTTGCTTATGGAACAATTCCCATAGTTAATAAAACCGGTGGGCTTGCTGATACTATAGAAAATTTCTCACAAAGTTTATTTACCGGAAACGGCTTTGTTTTTGATTTATATGCAGGTGAAAAATTTACGGATAAAATAGCTAATGCCTATGATATATTCAGAAATAAATTTTTATGGAATAAACTTATACAAAATGCTTTTAACAGTAATTATTCTTGGGATAGTTCCGTTAAAGAGTATGAAAAAATGTATAATATCGCAGCACAAAGAAGACTTAACTATACGATATATGGCATATAAAATTTAATGAACATTTCTAAAATTTTCAGATTATCTTTTATATTTGTTGTAATGTTGTTTTTTATAATGATATCGCAATATTATGTTAATTGCGGTAATGATTTAAAAAGCTTGAATGAAGATTTGAAAATAGCGATTTTTATAAAAAACAATATAGAAATAAGTTCACAGGAAATAATTGATAAATTAAAAGAGTTAAATTATTTCAATATTTTGGAATATGTAGATACTCAAAATTCTTATAATAAGGCTGTTGAACTGAGTCCGGAACTTTCGGAAATTTTTTCTCAGGAAGAAGTTCATTATCCCGCATATATTTTAGCAAACAAACCTAATGTAAATGATATTAAAACTCTTGAAAATATAAAAACGGAACTTAAACTTTTAGATTTTGTTGATGATGTTTCTTACGATAAGAAAGCATATAATTTACTTTTTGAAAATTTAAAATTGTTTTATCAATACAAAAAAATATTGCTGGTTATTCTCATATTGGTATTTATAATATTTGTGTTAAAACTAACATGGTTTTGTTTGAAAAGAAGTTTTAAAAGTATTTTATCGGATTTAATTTTAGGTTTTATAATTGCTTTAGTTGCTTATGTCTTTATATGTTTATTGGCAGTAATAAGTAAAAATTCAATTTTTATATTAAACTGGCATATATTATACTTAATATTACCTCTCGGTATGATAATGAGTTTTGTAACAAAAGAAACTAATGTTTAAATTTAAAATAATATTTATTTTAATTTTGGTTTTAACGGCAAATTTTATTTTTGCAGATGTAAAAAGTGAACTTGACGGCAGAAATAAAGAACTGAATCAAATCAGACAAAATATAAATAAAAAGAAAAACGAAAAAAATAAATTATTAAAAACTGAAAATCAAGTAAAAAAAGATTTAAAAAATCTCTCAGAAGCAATAAATAAAAATCAAAAAGAATTGGAAACGTTAGAAACGAAAATAAAACAAACGGAAGAACAGCTGTCTGTAGCTTCTTGTAATTATGACTCCGCAGATATTGAAAAAAAATTATACTTTAGCAAAATAGAGCAGGAATCGGTTTTATATAATAAATATAAAATTGTAGAGTATTATGATTCTTCTTTTCAGTCAAAAATAAGGCGGGAATCTTTAAAACACAGTATTTCAAAATATGATAATGCAAAAAAATGTAAAGATTGTGCACAAGAAGATATCAATAAATATACCGAACAGAAAAAAGAATTAACCGATTTGCAAAATAAACAAAAGACTCTTATTGATAAAAACAAAAAACTTCAGGAAGAAAAGAATAAAATTTTAAAAACAACAGCAGGTAAAAGAATACAAGCCGAACAGGAAATAAAAGAGCTTGATAATTCTTCAAGAGCATTAAAAGAGTTGATTAATAAGTTGACTAAACAATATCAAAATCAGCAACAACAAAATAAATCAATAACTTCTTTAAAATCAAAATCAAAAGAAAGAAGAAACAATTTGCCATGGCCTGTTGACGGGCAGATAGTTCTAAATTACGGAAAAAACAAACATCCTACACTTAATACCAATATAATAAGTAATGGGATAAAAATAAAGACAAAAGATAATGCAACGGTAAGAGTCGTAGACGACGGAACTGTTATTTTTACGGGTAAGTTTAGAAGTTATGGCAAAATGGTTATAGTAGACCATAAAGGAGTGTATTTCAGTTTATATAGTCAGTTAAATAATATAACTGTTAAAGATAATCAACAGGTGGCAAAACAGCAAAGAATTGCAACTTTAGGTTCGGGTGAAGATTCCGTACTTTACTTTGAAATAAGACAGTTTAATGTAAGTGAAGATCCTCTTCTGTGGCTTAAAGAAAAGAAAAAATAAATCTTTCATAATTACAAGGCAAACTTTTCTAATTTTTGTATAATATTCCTCATGAAATATAAAAAATCCAAATTATTATTGCCTGCGGGTTCAATAAGCAGATTAAAAACTGCTATCTTGTATGGGGCCGATGCCGTATATTCAGGTACTCCGGATTTATCGCTTAGGGCAAGATCGTCTTTTCCTTTAGAAGAACTTAAAGAAGGTATAGATTTTGTTCATAATTCAAATAAAAAAATATATCTTACACTAAATTTATTTTCTCATAATAAAGATGTAGAAAAGCTTAAAAATTTTGTCGATACATTAAAAGAATTAAATCCTGACGGAGTTATTGTTTCAGATCCGGGTATTTTTCAGTATGTTCATGAAAATTTACCTAAAATGCCTTTGCACATTTCCACACAAGCAAATGTTTCTTCGTATCTTACAGTTCAATTTTGGCAAGATATGGGTGCAAAACAATGTGTCCTTTCAAGAGAAACAAGTTTTAAAGAAATACTTGAAATAAAACAAAAATGTCCGAATATAAAAATAGAAATGTTTATACATGGTGCAATGTGTATAAGTTATTCCGGCAGGTGTCTTATTTCTGCTTTTATGGCTTCAAGAACGGCAAATCAGGGAGCATGTGCTCATTCTTGTAGATGGAAATATAAAATGTATCTTGAAGAAGAACAAAGACCTAATCAATTCTATCCTATAGAAGAAGATGATAGGGGAACATATTTTTTTAATTCAAAAGATTTATGTTTAATGCCGAAACTAGATAAAATTTTACAGGCAAAAATAGATTCTTTAAAAATTGAAGGAAGAACAAAAACCGAATATTATGTTGCACAAACGGCAAGAATTTACAGAAAAGCCATAGATGATTATTATAATAATCCTAACGAATGGAATTATGTTAAATATATGAACGAACTTGAAACTTTGCAAAACAGGAGATATACATTAGGTTTTTTTGACGGAATACCGGATGATAAAGCGCAGGATTATAATGATACATCAAGTAAAAGCAATTATAGGAATTGTGGTTTCGTAAGAGAAGTTTATGAAAATTATATTATTTTGGAATTAAGGCATAAAATTTCAAAAGGTGATGAAATAGAAATATTGTCTCCTTATCAATTTGAACCATATAAAATAAAAATCGGTGATATTCAAATAGCGAATTCAAAAAAAATTGTAGATACTTTATCTCCCGGACAACTTAATGTGGCAATAAAAATTGACATTGATAAAAAAGATATTAAATTGTTTCCAAAATATACTGTTGCTAGAATGAAAACGACAATGTATAATTTATAATGCGCAACTAACGGCAGGTTATAGGGTAATGAGGTTATGAGTTTATTAGTTTAACGACAAAAACTAAAAAAACTTTTCCTATTTCAAACCCATAACCTTATAACCTAATAAACTTATAATCTAAATTTGCAAAGCAAATTTTTACCGATGTTGTACATTGGAATAAAATGTCTAAATTAAAACTTGATTTACACGATATATTTAATAAAGGTAAAGAAATAGATAAAGCATTAAATAATATAATGCAACAAGCAATAAGTAAAAAAATAGATGAAGTTGAAATAATACCGGGTAAAGGAACAGGACAACTAAAAAAGAAAGTTATAAGATTCCTTAATGATAAACAAATAAAAATTTTGTATGATAGATATAAGACGGATAATATAAACTTCGGTAAAATTACCGTTTATTTTAAACATAAACATAGAGGTATATAATGTATAATTTCGTAGTTGTTACATTAATTAATATATTTGCTTTATTTTTGGTTTCAAATATTATAAATGGTATTGTAATGCACGGATGGCAAACATTTGTTGCCGCTTCGATAGTATTATCTTTTATTAACTTGTTTTTAAAACCTATATTAAAAATTATATTTTTACCGATAAATATATTATCTTTAGGTTTCTTTACATTAATTATAAATGCCGTAATTCTTTATTGTACATCAGGTATTGTAAAAGGCTTTTATGTAAAAGATTTTTTTTCTGCTTTTTGGGGTGCATTATTATTAAGCATAATATACGTTATATTAGAAACTTGTGTTATTAAAAGAAATGTAAGAGTATTAAAAACTCGTAACAATAAAGAATATGAAGAAAAAAACAGAATAGAGAATGTACAAGTAATAGACGTTGAAGAAATAAAAGATGATAAAAAGGATTAAGTTATTATGATAACTAAACAATTGATAGAAAGAATTTATTCTGCCGCTACAATTTTAAGATGGAACGATCATATAAGGCCATTTGATTTTTTTGAAATAGATAAACAAGCACATAAAATGATAATAGCGTATATAATCGCTAAATTTGATGAAGAAGAAAATAAAAAAATCGATTGGACAAAATTGATAGAAGGTGCGATTTTTGAATTCTTTCACAGAATAATGCTCACGGATTTAAAGCCGGAAGTATATAGAGAAATAATGTCTAAAAAAAGTAAAGCATTAAATTCTTGGGTTT
>JAEEGL017143853.1_pt1 | contig 15055 bp, 11 predicted proteins | sample 9134231 | NCBI WGS metagenome assembly JAEEGL01 (sample SAMN16246548, study PRJNA631951) | gut metagenome | biome: gut microbiome; feature: rumen; material: fiber-attached | host: Bos | place: Iran: Karaj | collected 2018-10 | reverse complement strand
TATAAAGGCATTAATATCATCCCTTTTTCCTCCGATATTGATAATGGGTTAAATGTTATAATCGGTGATAATGGAGTGGGTAAAAGTGCTATTTTAGAGGGAATGGACACATTGTTTAATGAAGGCTCATGGATTATTAACAATGAAAGTAAGACCCATAATGATACAGGTGTAGGCGCATTTTTCTTAATTCAAAAAGAAAAACTTAATCGGCTTTTGGATACAAGAGAGCAAAACATTGTATCCGAAGTAGGTAATTTCTTTTGGGAGGATATGTCTCCTTCTATAATCTACAAAGGATATGAAGAACTATTTGCCATTAGAGATTCTTTAATCGGCATAAAAGACAGGTATTATTTATTGGTTATAGGACGGGAAATTAATTCTCCGATGATTACCTTTTTGACATTTACAAACAACATTAAAAATGTGCTTTCAATTGTCCCAAAGCCAAACGATTCTACCATCAGCAAGCTTTTATTGAAAATCTTAAACTCACATACATATATTTATATTCCGGTAGAAACACTTGTTAGCAATTTTGTCCGGTTACAGAACCAAAGTATGCAATCATTAATGGACCGTAATATAAAAGAAGTCATTGTAAAAAGATTAAATTCAACAAGCATATCAAGAAAAAGTGGTAAAAAAGAAAAAAAACTGTCTTTATTAGATCTTATAAATGAGACTTTAGAAGAATATGTAAATACGGTAGAGAATGATATCCAAAAGGAATATATAGGATATAGTTTCAAACCTGCACCAAGACAAAGTTCTAGGCTTACGGCCAATCATGTTACCGATACGATAATCGATGCATATTATGCCAAGAGATATTTCAAAAAAGATGGGAAATCTATAGAACATTTATCTTCTGGTGAAAAGCGTTTGATTCTAATTGATATAATAAGTGCTTTTATCAAAAAGCGTCAGCCGGAAAGCGAGTTAATAGTTGCTTTAGATGAGCCGGAAAATTCATTACATATTTCTAAATGTTATGAACAATTCTCAAAAATCAATCAAATAGCTATTGATTATAAGCATCAAATATTCGTAACAACACATTGGTATGGTTCTTTGCCTTGTTTGGATAAGGGAGGGCTAATTCATATAGACTCTCAAAACAAGCCATCTTTCAAGAATATCAAGAACTATTTTGAGGAAAGAGGCTCGTTGCCTAATGATATTCAGTTAAAAGGGTATTTTGATTTGGCATCATCTCTATTATATGCTTTTCGGAATGGGGACAAAACGATGATTTTAGTCGAGGGATACGAAGATAAGAGATATATTGAATACTATCTTGATGACCTTAATATTATGGTACTGCCTTTAGGTGGATGTGGAAATGTGAAAAAAGTATTTGGTTACATATACACTCCATTGTGTGATGCCGAAATGAATGCGGTGGGAACCTTGAAGAAAATTGTCTGTCTTGTTGATACAGATGTATCTTGTACTCAAGTGTCAACAATGGATGAAATTAAAACAGGTATTCTTAGAATTGTCCGGTTGCACCAAGAGGAAGATCAGTCTTCTACATTATATAGAAACAATGACAACAAACATAATCCAACGGAAGTTGAAGATGTTTTAGAGCCGTCCGTTTTTTATAATTCTCTATCAATATGTGTTAGCAAAGATGGAACAGATGAGGAAAAAAGCAGTCTTTTCTAGTTATAAGTATAACACGTCGGCTGTTTGTAGCCGAATAAAGGGAGATTATGGAGTTATCAGCCCCAATATTTTAGGACGAAATGTTGGAAATGACAAGCAAATCATTCAGAACTTTATTAATAATCATAAGGATGATATTGCAAAAGAGTATATAAAAACATCGAAGACAGGAACGGTTCCTGGATGGGTGGAAAAGTTAAGAGAAATATGCTGTAAACCTGTAAAGTAATGCTTGCTTGTTAAATTCGCGTCGCGTGTAACTATTCAGTGAATGCTCTTCATTGCGCCATTGAGTACCCTTTGTTGGGCAGAAATTTCCAAAATCTTATCAAATTTGATGAAATATCTGATTAATCTGTACAGATTTGTTGGAAATCGCACCATAGGCGACTCCTTTTTGCGATTCGCTGAATAGTTGCCATCGCGTTACAAAAAGTTAAAAATGTTAAATCTCCATTTTCTCCATACATCTACAGAATCCACATCATCACTTTTCTACCGTTTTAATCAAAATCGATTGGCATACAGCAAGTTGCAAATACCAAGATTGCATCAGCCTGCAGGAATTGAAGGTAGAAGACGGTAATTCTGTGTATGATTCACGTGAGAATTGTAATGCAATCATCGAAACCCAGACTAATACCCTCTTTTTGGGCTGTAAGAATACAAGAATCCCATCAAGCGTGACAAGAATCGGCGAGGATGCTTTCATCCTTTTTAACTTGACCTCTATCACCATTCCCAACGGCGTAACACACATCAATGCTAATGCTTTCAGGGGCTGCACAGGCTTGACCTCTGTCATCATTCCCAATAGTATGATAAGGATTGGTGCCGATGCCTTCTGGGGCTGTCATTTGGAGAACATCATCGCCAAAGGCTGTGAAACTGATTTTGGAAGCAGTACTTTCTCAGACGCCTCCTTGCGTCACGCCATTGTCTATGTGCCTGCTGGCAAACGGTGGGATTTCATTTATGAGGGTGGCTGGGGCTTGTTCAACAATATCAGGGAAATAGCCATGGAGGAGGGAGAATTGTCACAGACAAAAGCCTATTCGCTGGTCTGCACAGATGACTTCACGTGTGCGACGTATGATGCCGTGAATGGTGAGGTGAGCAGCGTGCGTTCCCTGTATGACGTGGATGAGGACAATACGATGAACGGGTGGCAGGTCATCAAGCAAGCAGGCAACAGCTACCTCTATAATATCGGTATGCGTCAATATGCCTCATTTGGGCCTGACAGAGCTATCACGCTCTCGGAGTTGCCCGTTGCCTTGAGCATTCGTGATAGTGAAGAAGGCCTGATGCTGTGTGGTCAGAACAGCCATTGGGGCTTTGTGGTCAACGACAGGCTCAAAGTTGACAAGTACCCGACAAGCATTGAAGGCATCAGCTTCACATCCGAACAGAACAGCTATTACTCTTTGGACGGACGGCGTATGAGCAAGCCGCATCATGGTATCAGCATCGTTCGTTCTGGCAATGGACGCGTCAAGAAGGTGATGATGAAGTAAATAACATAGACCCAGATGACACAGAACAAGTTATAAAACGGTTCTATGAATTAGCTAACTACAACATCTAATTAATATGTCGTCCGCATACACAATTATCGATGTATGCGGACGTCATTTCCAAAATGATTCAGACTATTATTCATCCATGTATTCCACCTTATAGGGTTGTATATTGTAATGGGCAAGTAGCACTCCATGTGGCAACGCTTATTACGGTTGAAATACAAGAAGAAAAAAACAGGAAAGGATTTATCACTCAAAGCCATCCTGTAGTGAGTTATCACAACCCATACCACAAAGCTGAATCCATCAGTAATAAACATGATGAGGATTTAAAAGATAATATTTACCCCCAAGAAGAAGGTATTGTATGGGCTGATGTGGAACTTAAGGATTTGAAGCCTTTGTGCTATGCCGATGCAGATGTGGTTCCCCTTGAAAGAATCAGGCGATTGTATTATGATATAATGGCAGACGCGTTTTTAGAAAACGACGATTCACCAGATTATGATTTCTGGCGCCTGTTATTAGGTTCCCTCTTTTGTCCTTTTTCTCTTTCAAATCTATCATCCCAATTAGACAGTTTGGGAATAAGAATTGGGCTTCCATCAAAGGAAGAAATAGAAAGGAATTATAGATTAGAGTATAATCTTTTCCAACGCTATTTGGGATTCCGAAATAAGTATTTTGAAGTTGCAACTTGGGTAGAACCAAATGATGATATTGATGTTGTGGTTGATTCATTAAGCAGGCAGCTTCAACAATATGAATCAATATTCCCTCGAGAGTGGAATTTTAGGTTTCATTTTGAGTATGATGATTCATACTCTGATAAATTACCTTATAATAGTTCTTTTTATCAACAAGTTGTGGTGCGATTAAATAATCAGGTAAGAGAAACGCTAAGCAATTCTTGTAAAGGGAAACCTAAAAAACTGCAAATGGAAATAATAACTACAGCCATTAAACAATGTCAATGCTATTTTTGGGCTCAAAGTTCATGGGCTGTCATATACTGTGTCCTTCGTGATTACTTCAATGGGGACAGTAATGTGAGTAAGTTCGAGAGAGAAATGGGTAACTTGGTTAGAGAAATGAGTTTTAAATATCCTTGTAAAAAAGATACAGTTGGTTCTACCCTTAGGAATAATGCTTATATGCAAAAATCAATTAAGAGTTGGACAAATAAAAGGGCATTAAAATTAGTAGAAGAGTTCAAAAGTGCAATGAAATCTCTATTATAGAGTTTCGGAAGAAAGAAACTCTAATAATCAAAAGTTTCGAAATAGTTTAGTAAGCTTCTGTTTTTCCCTCCTGTGACGCATAAAGTTTTGGGAGGGTATTTTTTATATTAGTACCTTTGCCATCGAATTCAGAACTGAGGGACTCGATAAACTCCCGAAGCTGGACGCGAGACGCGGAGGTACACCTTGTTATATATATACGCGAGGGAGCCGGAGCAAAACCTAATTATTAACCCCGAGTTGCGTGAGGTCTCATGAGGAAAGTTGCAACGCCACCACACATCTCACAAAACTCATTAAGAAATGACAACATTGTCTTTGAAGATGACAGATGAAATGGTAAAACTGTTTGAAGAATTAGTGAATCACATGCCAGAGGTGGAGGTCGTCACCATTCAGGAGTCAACAGAATATGTGCTTGACGAGATGACTTACAGGATGAAGTATGCCCTGATGACGTTGCAAGCAAACAAGGCCATCAAACACAAATACGATTACACGTGGTTGATGTTGGCCATCAATGAAGGTAAGATACCAGGGATTAGCGCATTCAAGTCTGCACAGTCGTTCATCGATTATCTCAAAGGACTTGGACTGAAATCTCTGCCTGGCAAAACGACTCTTCATAAAGGTAATTGTATAAAAGAGGGCGGTAAATTCCCCGACTGGAGATTCAGTGACACCAAAGACCCAAGTGAGATAAAGAGACGACATGATGTGGTAAGACAGTTCATCAGTGCACTGAACAAGGCTCCCAAAAGGGAAACCTGAACCGAAAAGCGAACAATACCTGCTGCAGGCTGAACAGAAACCTGAACATTGCGTTTTCACTATTGTACACTCCAGGACATATACCTACCTTTGCAAACGCAAAACGAAAGGAAAGGGTCTCCATCAACACCCTGACCACTTTGAAGTGATAATTAACCACATTTTTTAACAATTCAACCATTTTTGTTATGAGGACAAACTACCCACCCTCAAGTATCAGATGCCCCACCGATGGGCGTTATGAAAACTGCAAGAACCGCTACGGTCACAGTGTCCACAAGTATTGCGCCTCATGTGAATTCAAAGAGGTCCTCGAAACAGGAACCCGATGGTGCAAGGTGCACGACACCCAGATTGACCCTCACGATGTCTGCGATGAGTGGACGATGAGCCACCACCTGACAAAGGTGGGCGGGACATGGGGAGTTGTCAAGGACAAGACGACAAAAGAAATTATTATTATTTAATTATAAATTTTAAATATTATGAAGATTATTGGAAATATTAATCAAGTTCAGCCGCTGCAGACGGGAGTGTCTGCACAGGGCAACGAATGGAAACGCCTGAGCTTCGTGGTTCGCGAAGATGACCACAAGGTGGCTTTCCCAGACGAAATGGTGCTTGACCTGTGGAACGAACGGATTCCCGCACAACCCTTGGTTGTGGGGATGCACGTGGAGGTGTTCTTCGGTGCCAAGACGAGAGTGTATAACGAACATCTGTTTAACGATTTCAATGTCGTGAAACTGGCGTTCTAAAGTCTAACCTGAGTTGAAGTGAGGAGGATGTTCTCGAGTAAATGGCCAAAGAATCTGACCTTCTTCTCGCTAACAACAACTCAACAATTATGAAAACAAAGATTTCAAAGAAAATTCTTGAACAACAAGTGATGCTGGACGGCCTGATGGCGTTCGGCGTAATGAAGAACGGCCTGCATGTGGCTGATTTCCAATGCTGCGAGGATGTGGAGATGGAGCCCTGGACGGGGCAATGCAAGGTGCAGGCGATGCGCGACGGCAACGTGTATGTGACGGAGCTGCCCAAACGCATCCGCAACAAGGCCATCTTCCGCGACGACAACAGCTCACTGTCGCTGGGGCAAAACGGGCGCTACTACTTCGTGTTCTCGCTGCCCGAGGAGCTGGTGGACGAGCTGCCCGCGGAACTGGTGCGCCAAGCGAGTGCAATCGCACAGAAGGTGCTCAGAGACATTATCTTTTAGTAGGAGGACAAAACCATGATTTACAGAATTTATTACGAGGGCAGGCACAAGCTTGCCCTCCCCATCCGGGACCGCGCGGCGTTGCTGGCGCTGCGCAATGCTCCCTGGAACCTGCAGCTGCTGTCAAGGGTGCGCAAGGGTGACCAGAAGGCGAAGGGGCAGCTGCTGCAACTGGCGTATAACCTGGGGCACGTGGAGGGCGCGCTGGCGGGCTGCAAGAGCATCGGCAGCTACTTCTTCCACGATGTGGACTGCTATGGGCAAGAAGTTAATGGAGCGAAAGAAGAACGGGCGCTGACTTCCGATGAACTGAAGGACTTGATTCTCTCGAAGAAGGATGAGATTGGGCTGAAGATGCTGGAGCGCTCTGTCAGCGGCGGCTGGCATCTGGTTTGTCAGCGTGTGCCGGGCACGACGATCCTGGAGAACCAAGTGCGCGTGGCCACGATCCTGCAGTTGGAAATGGACACGAACGCGAAGGACTTGCAGCGCGTGGCCTACTCCACCAGCGGCAGCGAGGAGGACTTGCCCTATCTGGACGATTGCCTGTTCAGCGAGCCGATGTCTGCGGAGGAATGTGAGGCGGAGTACGCACGCCTGAAAGAGCGCGAACGGCTGGGCTTGGAGCAGGTGCCGCCCGGGGCCAAAAAGGCCAACAAACATTATAGGCCAGGACTCTCCCCCTTACCCCTCGGACTCTCCCCCTTACCCCTCCCTGCTAGGGAGGGGAGCGGTCACCACCTGACTGCGGAAGGGACAACAGAAGAGTCTGTCATTTCTCAAATACAAACTGCTCCCTCCCTAGCAGGGAGGGCGGGGGGAGAGTCTTCAGGGGGAGAGTCTTCGTCTTTGTTTCCCACCACCTATCACGGCATCCCCTTTTCCACCATTATCGCGAAGTACTGGGAGCTGAACAATCACGGCTTCGAACCTTCGAAGGGCGACAGGGACACGCTGACTTACCAGCTGGCGTGCGACCTGCGGCACATCTGCGGCAGGAACGCCGAGTGGCTGGACCAGGTGATTCCGTGCTACGACGGTTTCCCTCTGGAGCAGAAACGTGCGAAGATTCACAGTGCCCTGCAGAGCAACTACGATGCCTTCCCGCAGCGGCTGAGGGCGGTGATAGACAGCTTCATGAAGCCGGGAACTGGGGCGGGGCTCGGTCGTGATGCGGCGCTGGGGATAACGGGAAGCTCAACAGGATTGGGCAGCGCTGTGACAGCGGACGGAAACGCCGAGGCGGGGCTGGAAGGGGCAATACTGGAAACAGCCGCTCCTCCCGCGATGCCTAAGCGCCTACCGAAGCTGGTGCAGCTGCTGACATCCAAGACCCCGGACTGCTACAAGGCGGCTGTGGCACAGGCTATCTTCCCACCGCTGGCCACGCATCTGTGCAAGGTCAGTTTCCGCTACACCGACAACGTGGAGCACGAGGCCACGCTGATGAATGTCCTGATGGCGGGCACAGGCGCCGGAAAGGGCTGCATCGACGAGCCCATCCGCCACATCATGGCCGACATCAAGCGGCGTGATAAGGAGAACGAAGAACGCGAGAGGGAGTGGAAGAAGGAAATCCAGAAGAAAGGAGCCAACAAGGACAAACCCGTGCGCCCAGAAGGACTTGTCATCCAAATTATTGACCCCGACATGACCAAGCCCGCGCTGGTGACACGTATGGAGGAGGCTGAAGGCCACTTCGTCTATGTGAAGCTCAACGAGCTGGACCTGTTTGAGCAGCTGAAGGGACAGACCGGCAAGCAGCATTTCCAGCTGATGTGCCTGGCCTTTGACCCCGGAGCAGAGTACGGACAGACGCGCGTAGGCACACAGAGCGTGACGGCCAGACCCCAATGCCGCTTCAACTGGAACGCATGCACCACCATCCTCAAGGGGCGCCGATTCTTCCGTAACGTGCTGACAGACGGTCCAATAAGCCGCATCAACTTCTGCACCCTCCCCGAGGAGGAGATAGGCTCGGAACAACCCGTGTATGGACAGTATGACGAAAAGTTCGACGAGGCGCTGAAACCTTACATCGACAACCTGGTGGCGGCACGTGGGCTGATAGACTGCCCGCAGGCCTACAAGCTGGCCCGCAAGTTGCAGACGGAGTGCGCGGACTTTGCGCGCCTGTCACAGTCCGAGGTCTATTGGAACCTGAGTCACAGGGCCTGCGTCATCGCCTGGCTGAAGGCCTGCGTGCTCTATGTGGCTAACGGGCAGAAGTGGGAGCGGTCGATAGAGGACTTCGTGCGCTGGAGCCTGAACGCCGACCTGTGGTGCAAGATGCACTTCTTTGGCGAGGACATCGAGCGGGCCACACGGGGCGATGACGCACGCATCGGCACACGCGGCCCTAAGAACCTGCTGGACTATCTGCCCGACGAGTTCACCTTAGCAGATGCCCTGCGTGTGCGCCAGCGAGAAGGCAAGAACAGCGATATCCGCAAGTGCCGCAACATGATTTATCAATGGGTCTCCCGCGGCTACGTCTTACAGTTGACAGATGACAGTTTCAAGAAGAAGCGGTGAACGCAGAGATGACATCACACTGAAGAAGGGATGCATCTACAGGTGACAGGATTCAGGAATTCTTGTATTTTCAAGTTTTTTTCTTGTTTTCCTGTCACTTTTCCGTGATTTCTGTGATTTTTCAGTACCTTTCCTCTAAAGAAAAGTGAAATTCTTTATTGCAACTGGCTTATCATTCGGGTATTTTATCTATATTTGCACCATGATTCGACGCTATTCACTTCCGTTGCTGGCCCTCGCGCTGTTGGCTTTGTTCGCTGCCAACCTGTATTGGGGTTCCGTTCACATCCCGGCGCGGGCGGTGACGACGCTGTTGCTTGGTGGCGAGGCAGGACGGTCTTCCTGGCATTTCATCCTGTGGGAGAGCCGTCTGCCGCAAGCCATCACGGCCACTTTCTCGGGCGCAGGCCTGGCGGTGGCGGGTCTGATGCTGCAGACGGCGTTCCGCAATCCGCTGGCGGGACCGAGCATCCTGGGCATCGACGGCGGTGCCAACCTGGGTGTGGCCATAGCGATGTTGCTGCTGGGCGGTTCGTTCATGGCGGGTGCGTTCTCGCTGAGCGGCTTCGTACTGGTCATCGTGGCGGCGCTGGTGGGAGCATGGGCTGTGATGGCTGTGCTCATCGCCTTCTCCCGCCTGTTGCGTTCCAACACGATGCTGCTCATCACGGGCGTGATGATAGGCTACCTCACCTCCTCGGCCATCGCCCTGCTCAACTATGGTGCCACCGAGGAGGGCGTGCGGTCGTTCATGGTCTGGGGGCTGGGCAGCTTCGCCAATGTCACCGTGGACCGCCTGCCTGCCTTCTGCGTGTCCATGACCCTCGGCATAGGGTGCTCGCTGCTGCTCATCAAACCGCTGAATGCCATCCTCTTGGGGGAACACTATGCCGCCAACCTCGGCATCAACGTTGCCCGCACACGCACCCTGCTGCTGGTGTGCACGGGCCTGCTCACCGCCACCTCCACGGCCTTCTGCGGGCCCATCGCCTTCGTGGGGCTGGCGGTGCCCCACATCGCACGCCTGCTCCTGGGCACAGCCAATCACCGCACGCTGCTGCCTGCCACCCTGCTCACGGGCGCCTGCCTGGCACTCGTCTGTAACCTTATCTCAACGCTGCCGTCGCAGTCTCTCATCCCCATCAACGTGATTACCCCCGTCCTCGGAGCACCCGTCGTCATCTGGGTGATTACAAAAGTAGGGAACTGAGGGAGGAGTCATCATGCATCATTCATCATGCATAATTCATCATGCACAATTCATCATGCACAATTCATAGAACAATTCATCCTTTCAACGTTTCAACTTTTCAACTTTTCAACCTTCCATGTTCCTCCCAGAGAAGCGATTACTTGAATACGAAGACACCTATTGTCTCCGGGGTATTGCCATTCTGATGATTATCATGGGTCATACCTTCAATGGCTATCCTACGGACGATGCGCTGTATTTTTTTCCCTCGTGGTTGCATTTCCTGCACATGGAAAGGTGGGGCGGCATGGGTGTAGGCATCTTCTTCTTCCTGTCCGGCTTCGGCCTCTTCACCTCACTCAGCCAGCGCAAGGAGATTGACAGGTCCTACGTTTACAAAAAGGTCAAGCGCCTCTTCCAGCCTTTCTTCATCTACTGGTTCGTGGAGCTCATCACCCTTGCCGTTTTCAATCGGAGCGAACTGACCTCACATATCCTGACAGAAATCGCCACCTTCTCCATTCACCCGGATATCGAGAACTGGTTCTTCAAGGTAATCGTGGTGGTATATATCATCACGCTGACGCTTTTCAAGATGCAGCTCAGGAGCACCACCAGAGCGCTCATTGTCACAGCGTTATCGCTGGTGTATCTGATTGTCATGAGGGAGCTGGGCTTTGGGCAATGGTGGTACAACACCATCCTGTGCTTTCCCGCAGGAGCCATCGCGGCGGTGCACTATGAGTGGTTCAAGAAGGCGCCATCCCTCGTCATGAGCCTCGTCACAGGCGGCCTGTTGCTGGCCATCTGGTTTGTTCACATGAACACCATTGTTTTCCATCTCGTCTTTGTGCTGTTCTGCATCTACACCATCAGGATGCTTCCCATCCCGCACTCACGGCTCCTGTTCTTCATGGGCTACAACAGTTTCATTTTCTATTTCATGGAGTGTCCCGTTGAGACTGAGATCATGATGTTCTGCTATCCCAACTTCCCTCTGTATGCAGCCCTCTCTGTCTTGGGAACCTTCGTCCTTTCATATATTTGTGTGAAGTTTTCATCGTTTATCACATCAACATCAAACAGCAATCGTGTTAGCAAAGACCTTTAGCGCCACCGTGGATGGCATCAACGCCATCCCTGTAACCATAGAAGTCGATACCATCACAGCCGGCAAAGAGCAGCTGGGCATCAGGATGGTTATTGTTGGGCTGCCCGACAACAGCGTCAAGGAGAGCTACAGCCGCATCATGTCAGCGCTGAACAACAGCGGCATCAAGCTGCCGCCCCAGAACGTGACCGTGAACCTGGCTCCAGGCGACATCCGCAAGGAGGGCACGGGCTTTGACCTGCCCATTGCCCTGGGCATCCTGCAAGCCAACAACCTCATCACGGGCAGTCGCGCCGAGCACTTCATGGTTTTGGGCGAACTCAGCCTGGACGGAACACTGCAGCCCGTGCGCGGTGCTCTGCCCATCGCCATCAAGGCGCGGGAACTGGGTTGCGAGGGGCTCATTGTGCCGCAGCAGAATGTGTATGAGGCCGCTGTGGTCAACCGTCTGCCCGTCTATGGGGCCACCAGCCTGCAACAGGTCGTCAACTTCTTCAACGGCATCCCAGACGCCTTGCAGCAGACGGTGACAGACACGCGTGCGCAGTTCTATGCCCATCAGAACGACATGTCGCTGGACTTTGCAGACGTCAAGGGGCAGGAGAGCGTCAAGCGCGCCTTCGAAATTGCCGCCGCCGGAGGCCACAACCTCATCATGGTGGGTCCGCCGGGAGCAGGCAAGAGCATGATGGCACGCCGACTGCCCAGTATCCTGCCGCCGCTGTCTCTGTCCGAGAGCCTGGAGACCACGCAGATTCACAGCGTCGCCGGGCAGCTCAAGGGCGGCACGGGCCTCATCACCCAGCGCCCCTTCCGCTCGCCACATCACACCGTCTCGCAGGTGGCACTCGTCGGCGGCGGAGCCAACCCCATGCCTGGCGAATTGTCGCTGGCCCACAATGGGGTCCTGTTCCTCGACGAACTGCCCGAGTTCCCGCGTGCTGCCCTCGAGGTGCTGCGCCAACCGCTCGAAGACCGCAAGATTACCGTCACACGTGCCAAGTACAGCATCGACTACCCCTGCAACGTCATGTTCATCGCATCCATGAACCCCTGTCCCTGCGGCTACTACAACCATCCCACCAAACCGTGCCAATGTACGCCTGGGCAGATTCACAAATACCTGAACAAAATCAGCGGCCCGCTGCTGGACCGCATCGACATACAGATAGAAATCACGCCCTTGAGCTTCGAGGAGCTGTCACGCACGCAGCCCGGCGAGCACTCCGCCGTGATTCGCGAGCGAGTCATCCGAGCCCGACAGATACAGGAACAGCGCTACAGCGAATATCCAGGCATCCACTGCAATGCCCAGATGACACCCGCCCTGATGCGGCAATATGCGACACCCGACCCGCAGGACATGAACATGCTGCGCGAGGTCATCAACCGTCTCCAACTCAGCGCACGCGCCTATGACCGCATCCTACGCCTGGCACGAACCATCGCCGACCTCGAAGGTGCTGCACAAATCCAAACACACCACCTCGCCGAAGCTGTTGGCTACCGAAACCTCGACCGCGAGTCATGGGGCGAGTAAGGTTGCATGAAGTGGGTTCTGGCAAGTGGCGCATTCCTGTGCTGCGGTACCTTAGTCTCCCTAACCTCTAACCCCTCAGCTCAAGAAAAACGTGAGAGCCATGAAATGCGTGATGATGAACCTGGAAATGAAACGCGTGATGAAACTGTAAGGAAAGGCGGTCATCTGCTCTCCTTTCACATTTCATCAGTTTTGGGTATTGCATCATTCAAGGAAACCAAGTATCTTTGCACCCAGTTATGACGATGACATTACTCATAGGACTGCTGATACCCCTGATGGGCACCGTGCTCGGCTCCGCCTTTGTGTTCTTCATGCGGGGCGAGATGTCCTTACGGCTACAAAAAACACTGCTTGGTTTCGCGTCGGGCGTGATGGTGGCGGCATCGGTGTGGTCTCTGCTCATTCCAGCCATTGAGATGTCCACAACAGACAATGATGCTGGCGTGCGGGCCGTGACTCCTGCTGCGGTGGGATTTCTGTTGGGTATGAGCTTTCTGCTGCTGATTGACGAACTGACCCCTCACCTTCATATAGGCACAGACAGGCCTGAGGGTATGCGCTCACATCTGTCAAAGACGGCAATGCTCGCCCTCGCCGTCACCATCCACAACCTGCCCGAAGGAATGGCCGTGGGGGTGGTGTTCGCAGGAGCTGACAGCGGGGCCACGAATATTTCGCTGGCCAGTGCGCTGGCGGTAACCGTGGGTATTGCCATACAGAACATCCCGGAGGGAGCCATTATCTCGATGCCGATGCGGTCGGCAGGCAATAGCCGTTGGCGCTCGTTCATCATCGGCTCTTTGAGCGGAGCCGTAGAACCTGTCGGTGCGGCTGGCGTACTGCTGCTTGCCTCACTGCTCATGCCCGTCCTCCCTTATATGCTCTCCTTCGCCGCAGGTGCCATGTTCTATGTCGTGGTCGAGGAACTCATTCCCGAATCCTCCGCTGGTCTGCACTCAAATCTGAGCACCATAGGCTTTGCCCTCGGCTTCGTGCTTATGATGGTCCTTGATGTGGTAGCGGGGTAGTCCGTTGCAGGCAGAGAGGATGCAGCTTTATCATTCGGGCTTTGCCACGGGCTTGTCAAAGAGGCCGTAGGTGGTGCGGAGGACGCGGAACTCTGTGCGCCGGTTGAGGGCATTGCAGATTTCTTGTTTCTCCTCCGTGTCGAGGGCTCGGATGAAAGCTTCGGTAAGCGTGTCGCCCTCATGCAGGAAAGCGTGTTGCTCGGCAATGCGTCGCTTGACAATCTTGGGACGACTCTCACCATAGCCCTTCGGCGTGAGGCGGTCTGAGGCTACACCATGCCCAATGAGGTAGTTGACCACACTCTCGGCACGACGCTGAGAGAGCGTTTCATTGTACTGGTCGTTGCCGCGGTAGTCACAGTGTGAGCTCAGTTCAATGGTCACGTTGGGGTTCTCCTGTAACAAGGCAGCCAGACTGTCAAGGGCGGCAGTGCTGTCGTCGGTGAGGTCGGCGCTGTCAAACTCATAGAAGACGTTGCGCACGAGCACGGGGGCGGTGAGGCTGGCCAGCGGGAACTGCAGGACATAATCCTGACTGACGCTGCTGGTGTCCACGCAGAGTTGTTCCGCGTGGTTGAGGTAGCCCTTGCAGGTGCCCAGAAAGACATATTCCACATGAGGCTGTATGACGGCGGTGAAGGAGCCGTCGGTGCGGACACTGATTTTCTGGTTGGTGCCGTCGGTGCCTATCATGTAGATGAGTCCGGCGGGAAGCTCGTAGCCGTCTTTCTCATAAATCCAGCCAGTAACGGTCTGAGTCACTTCGGGACATTCGAAGCTCCAGAGGTGGTCCCAGCCGCGGGCATCGCCCCGATTGGACGAGAAGAAGCCACGGTTGTGCACGTGCTCGAAAGTCATGCCGAAATCGTCACCCGACGAGTTCATGGGGTAGCCCAGGTTTCTGACCGTCCATTGCTGGGTAGCGCTGTCCTGCTGCGCCACAAAGAGGTCCAGACCGCCCATGCCGGGATGACCGTCGCTGCTAAAATAGAGGTCACCATTGGGACGGAAGGTGGGGAACATCTCGTCGCCGGGCGTGTTGATGGGAGCGCCCAGGTTCTCTGCGCCGCCCAGTGTCTTGCCCTCCACGCTGATGCGCCAGATGTCCTTACCGCCGTGACCGCCTGGCATGTCGCTGACGAAGTAGAGCCAATGGCCGTCGGGCGATACGGCAGGATGTGCGAAGCACGAGAGGGTGTCCTTGGAAATCTT
>JAEEGL015157832.1_pt1 | contig 15055 bp, 15 predicted proteins | sample 9134231 | NCBI WGS metagenome assembly JAEEGL01 (sample SAMN16246548, study PRJNA631951) | gut metagenome | biome: gut microbiome; feature: rumen; material: fiber-attached | host: Bos | place: Iran: Karaj | collected 2018-10 | reverse complement strand
TGCCGACTTCCAACGCCTTTTTCTTGGAGTCGTATTTTGATATTCCCGTTGATAAACTCTTTTGCTTCAGAGTGCCATTTTCATCGATATAATTAAATTTTGCGAACCAGCATTTGCCAGTATTCTTTCTATATACATTCATATTGATTCTCCTAAATGGTTATGGTGTATTGACATTGACTCATCCGGTCAGGTGGTGTGAAGAAAATCTATGAGCCTGTCTTTGGGTATCTTTATAAGTCGTCCGATACGTATGGCGACTATATCGCCGTGCTCAACAAGCTTACGCACATTTTTCTCACAGCACCCAAGAATTTCCGCTACTTGCGCCACATTTAGTACCGCTGGGTATTTTTCCAAATATTTTTCCATAAGGACACCTCTCTTTCTTTAGTACATTTGTGATTGAAAGGAGTTCGTGATGTAGCTTTTGAACGCCTCTGATAGAAATATGGTGAAAACAGAAGCTACAATTTGTTTCTGTACACGCAGCCAAAAAATCATTATTCAATCGAGCACAATATATGGTGTACATTTATGCGTGGAATCTCAAGAAATACTAAATCTAGTGAGTTTTTGGCGCGTCACCGAAACATGCACAAATTCTTCTGGCAATAATTGGGCGATTTGACGAAAAAAAACAATAGGCTGAACTAATTATCTGTTCAGCCTATTGTTGTATATAAAATAGGTAATACAGATTATTCTAAGGACGTTAATCGCCTCAGATTATCTTCATGAACACTAGTGTTATAAGCTTTATTGATATCCACAAAGTTTTTACCAAATGCTTCCGGAACGAAATAAAACATTGAGTGTGCGTAGAATATGCCTTCATTACGGTCTATCACACCTATTGAGGCCTGACTGGAAAGTGCAAGCCACAAGATGGGGTGATAGATAGTTGTTCTATTCTCAAGTCTAGGAAGACAGAGTTCTCCGAGCTGAGGTTCGGTGTTTACTGCTACATCTAAACAGTTCTGGTAGAACTCAGAGAATTTAAACGAGATGGAATTGCAGTCCATATTGAAAAACTCGATATACACGTATCCATCACGGAGAAGCATTACGTTGATAGCGGATACATCAAACTTTTCGTAGAAGTGACGAGTAGGAATGGTATCACAGTAAAAGCGTTTCCCTTTCCCTGAAAATCCGACTTTTGAAGGGTCATTAGCTAAAGCTTTAAGGTCATAGACAGTTCCAATGGTGGGATGGGGTATCCGTATAAAGTCACGACCCGGAAAACCAAATTTCAAATCCGTATCAGTCCATTCATTATCAAGAATAGTAACTTTTTCTTCAGATATAGCGAATATAAGTATATCGCAGTCATTCGGAAGCTCTGTAAACTTGATAGTGCCATTGTCAAATTCAAACCTGATATCGCCACGATAAGGTATATCCTTTTTGTCAAGCAGTCGAAAATCGCGAAGGAATCCTAAACTTTTCATCTCGTCAATTAGAATTTTATCCCTTTCCTCGATGGTAAGAGATTTCTCCTCTTCCGTAAGTGCTCCAGTTGAAACTATTGTTCTTTTTTGTTCCATAAATGCTCTCCTTTTCTTTTGAATGATATAAAAAAACGTGCAGGGCTTTATGCACTACACGATAGGAGTCATTATGAACCACAGTTCCGTATTGTCAAAGTTATCATAGGAAAATATAATAAGGTTGACGGTGCGGATTCTTCCGTTGTGTAGGTGCCATTTTCACCTGCGCAGGTGCATGGGAGCGCCAACTCCGGTGCACTGCCGTTATAATATATAGTATTCCACATATGACGCCATATATCAATATCAATAATCACCAAATATATGACGTCATATATGTGCGTTTTTGTGAAATATGAGGCAACAGACATGGCAACTGAGGCGCAGAGACGAGCAAATGCAAAATACCACGAGAGCTTGGAGAGATTATATATCCGAACTCCCAAGGGGTATAAGGAAGAGATACAGACGCATGCCGAAGCAAGGGGCGAATCTGTTAATAGTTTTGTTTTGCGAGCTATTAAGGAGACTATAGAACGAGATAAAGAATAATAAACCAAGACCCTGCCGGGATAACGGGCGGGGTCTTGTTAAGTGATAGGCTTTTATTTAAGCTTCCACAGATAGTTGTTCACAACAACTTCTTCTCTTGAATGCCCCAGAGTCTTACTGGTTATCCGGAGAGCTTTCTTATCAAACACTTTTCCCTTCATATCCCTGCGACAGGTATAACGTTCATTTGCAGGAACATCATTAATGGGACGGGCATATTTGGTATAAATCCTGCATGCATACTCGCTTCGAAGACTATGTACATCAAGATTAGTGGGAATATGTGGAAACAATAATCCTTCTTTGTTAAGGATTCGGTTAATTATAGTTATTTCTTCATTATCTTTTGTTATTATAGGAACTTTTCGGGGTTTTCCGCCCTTTCCCTTTATATCAATATAGCTTCCGGAGGGGGTGACAGTCACATCAGAGCGTTGTACTTTGGCCAATTCTTTATTTTTTCTCAATCCGGTACACCTACAGAAGGTGATAATATCCTTATTTTCCAAAGGTGAGACGTGCTTGTCCCGTTCTGCTGCGAATCTGGACCGCTTGACGTTTGCTCTCTTGCGCTGAGGGGCCGTATAAGGAATATCGAGGGTACTGATGCCCCATGCTTTAGCTATTGCACTGAGTCTTGTTGAGATAGTCCACGCAGAAAGCCCTTGTTCTTCAAGCTCTTTTAGATATAGAGGAGCATTTTTAATGGCTTCTTCAGGGGTCTTAATATTATGCTCATAACACCAGTCAATGAAGTATTTGACCTGCTTCTTATATGTTTTGTAGGTATCGATAGAATGAATATATGGGGTTGAATTATGCTCATTCTTTCTGGTGTGCTTGGGCAGACCGCAGCCTATCTTGTATTTCTTAAATAATGAATCGGACACATACTTTCTAAGCTTAATCTTCTTAGTTTTCTTATCATTATCCATATATTATTCTCCTTTATCATTTAAGCTAAAGACTTGTTATTGTTATCACCTTCTTTCGTTATCGACTGTTAAAAGGTTCGCCAATCTTTGTTGATTGGTTACTTACGGCATTTTGCTACTATTTTTTCGCTTTTCATGCTGCCGGACATGCGGACGTTTAAACCGGCCCGAGGTTATGATGCCATTTCATGGATGCGGACTAATTCCGCACCCATAGGGATGGCTCCCTTTTTGCCTAAATAGATATTCCCGTAAGAATATCTTTTTAGCTAGGCAGGCTAATTCCTCCTTTCCTTTAATTGTTTTAGCGACCCTTGCAGGCCGCTATTTGGGGATATGTCCCGTTCCTCCTTTTCTTATTTATTTATGTATATAGAATGATTGAAACGGGTTGCTATAAGTCAGAGATAAACACATTGACTCAGCGGATGTCTGTTTACCCGTTCATTGGAAAGCATAAACGTGTAAACAGACAGTGAGCGGCTAAGTTGACTGGTTGGCATAAAGGAGACCGGACGGATTTAGTAAAAGTGGACGGATATATGTTGTGGCTGAATAGAATAGGTCAATTAAACGTATTAGTATCACATATTCTAGTTAGGGTTGATTAATAAAATATTAACCGGGTAATGATATCAGAACAAAGCGACGAATAAAGGAGGACAAGATATGAAGAGTTTAAAACCTTTTAGGGAAAATAAATCAGAAGAATTTTGGCAAGAATTGCTCCAACACTACAATTCTTCCGATAATAAGGCAAAAGCTTTTCCTACAGACGAATTCCCATTCTCATCAACTTCTGCAGCAAAGCTACTAGAAGAAAGGAATATGATAACCAGAAGGAAACGTTCACAGAAGGCTGTTTCAGAATATACGGAAACGCAAAACAGGGATTTTGTCATAAGACAGATTCCGGAAGAAAAGCTCGTGATTCGTTCTCTTCAGTTTTATTCCAGTACACTTGAAAGGTTGAAAGGCTTTGAAAGTAACTACAAACAGTACAGAAGCCGGGATATAGTAAACCAGTTATTAACAGAGGCCATGGAAATGCATGGGTTCTGATTGAACAAAGGTACTAGGTGCACGTTGAAATTTTTTGTGTACAGAAAATAAGGTTGAATACTCATTCTACTAGTGCTTCGGTTTGCGTAAATACCGGCTTTTCGTTTACACAAAGGCCGGTATTTATAATATAATCAAAGTGTTGGGAGAATAAGAATGATATTATATACCGCTGACCTTCATTTTGGTCACAAAAATGTCATAGGCTTTGACCACCGGCCATTTGCTGATGTTGATGAGATGGACCATATGCTCATCGAATGGTGGAATGACCGCGTTCAGCCAGACGATACGGTCTACATTGTTGGTGATGTGTGCCATAGAAATGAACGTCCGGCAGAATGGTACTTGAGCCAATTAAAGGGTCATAAGATTCTGATTCTAGGCAACCACGATGATTCTATCCTTACAAACCCTAAAGCCATGAGTTATCTTGAGGATGTCGATAAGATGCTTGATATTCAGGATGAAAACCGACGTATTACACTGTGTCATTACCCAATAACGGAATGGAGGGCATATTTTAAGGGAAGCTACCATATTTACGGTCATATACATAATAGGAAAGACGAGACGTTTGAGTTCATAAAAACAAAAGAACATGCCTTAAATGCGGGATGCATGATTAATAACTATATGCCGGTATCGTTTAATGAGCTGGTAACGAATAATGAGATATTCAAGAACTCACAGGATTTAAGCAAGGAAAGACAATACTCGAAATAATCGGAAGGAGATACCGGTCTGTTTACTACCATTCTTCTACTGCATTGTCGTAATCTGATTCATTTCTCCTTTTTTGTCTGCATCTGACTATCCTTTTCTACAGTGCTGTCGTAATCTACTAAAAAAATCCCCCCAAACCACGCTCGAGGCCATTATTATCAACATTGTATTATTGGGCTGCAAGGCCGTATTTACGCGGGTTTATCTGTTTTTTGTAAAGCGGTATAATGGTTGGCAGGTTACGCGGAATTGTAGAAAAAGAGGTGAAATGAATCCAACAGAATATGAGCGTTTGCCTATATGTGGTCTAAAGGAAAACTAAATGGAGTCACTTGAAAAATCCCTTTTGTGATATACAATTTATATCACAAAGGGGGTAAAGCTATGAACGTTACAATATCCAAATGGGGAAACAGCATAGGCATAAGGATACCTGTTGTAGTTACGGAATCTCTCGGATTGCAGGCAGGTGACCAGTTGGCTTACGAGCTGAAAGATGGTGGGTTGTTTATGAGAAAACAGCAATCCACAGCTCAGATGTTTGAACAATTTTATGGTAAGCCCTTTGCAGAGATTACTCAAGCCGACCTCGGTGATACAGAAGAAATCGACTGGAGTGAAGATGTTGGGAGTGAAGCATTTTGACTTTCAACAAGCTTTGACTTCAACCCGAGATGTGACGCAGGAATGTAAATATTTTTGGCTCTGTCACTAAATACGGTTGATATTTGACATAATTTAGGGTTTAAATAGCAAAAAAGAAAATGGTATAATTAAAACATCTAAAAGCAAGCCATTTCAGTATTAAGATAACGAGCAATGGAGGTATGTGACTATGATTAACTTAATCAAAAGAATCATATATCTTATTGAATTAGAGAAAAACTGGAGAGATAGAACGAGCGATGCGCCCAAGGCATTCAAAGTGTCCAAAAACGCATAGTCTATTCCTTATGTATTCAACAAGAAACTGGCGCGATCTAAATCGCGCCAGTATTTTTATGCCTACAACCCGAGCTCTTTAAATCTTCCATGTTTCATCAGCCTCTATAATCCCGTCCAAAACAACAGAATCCGCCATATTTTGCAAAGATAACCCCAGATTACGACAAAATAGTAGAATATAAATCAGGCTACGACAAAGCAGTAGAATACGACTGTTATTGCACTGAAAAAAGAGCATTGAGGCCACATTCTTTTCTTTATCTGGCAAATTGTTTTCGCTATTATGAATAGAGAAACAGTTCAGAATGAAGGGAGAGTTTTTGATTTGGCGGTATATGCTGTATCCGATTTGCATGGGTATTATGATGTATTTCTTCGGGGACTAAAAGAAATTGGGTTCAACGATAGTGATAAGCTGTATGTTATTGGAGATGCTATAGACAGAGGCCCGCAGGGAATAAGCATTCTTCAACATATCAGAAACCACCCAAACATGGAATTACTGATTGGAAATCATGAGGTAATGATGTTGGATTCATTATATTGTGGTGGAGCAAACAGGGATAGGTATAATTATCAGTGGGATTGGCTTTATGGTAACGGCGGAGTTCCTACTGCCATCCAGTATAATGAATTATCTCCGGAAGAACGTCGGTCATTGCTTGAATGGTTAAACCGCTGCTATGTTATAAAGCATATTGATGTATGTGGGAAGAAATTCTGCTTAACACATTCATATTATCAAGACAATCTCGCTGATATTCCCTTTTCCGAGTTGAATTATGATGATGTCTGGAAAATTGTTTGGACATCTGTTTTTAGAAATGATAACTGCTATGGAAGTGAGGATGTTTTTCTTCAACATGATTATGAGTTCATTGTAGGACACGTTCCCGTCCAAAAAGCGAGGAAGAATCAGGGCGAGCAAGGCGATTATAATCTGCAAAGCTTTCGATACAAGAATATTATTGATATAGATGGCGGGTGCGCCTCCGGATTGTATGCGCGGTTTATTAATGGGCTTATATTTCTAAGGCTTGATGACATGGCAGAGTTTGATGTCTGTTTTAGTAATAGAACCCTCAAGGATTATTGTTGAGTATTGTTGTATGAAAGAATATCTGTTTTCACAGACTTACGAGACTTCGGACGAGCTGGAACGTTTAGGGCCAATTCTTGAAGAGGCTTGTAAATATCAGAAAGGGTTATCGGATTATCTTGTCCCATATTCATTTTGGGGAGATAGAGATAATCGCTTGTATATCAGGTGGATTAAAAACGACCAGGAATATAAGCCGGTTTGGCGTTATGGATATGAAGGTTCTCAATTCATAGCTGAGGAAATGACCAAGAAGCCTTCAAAAACAGAACTGCTAAGAGGTAATAATCCGGATTTACCGGTGATGCTGATTACCGGAGATACTCACAGGCGGTTTGAACGCCTTATTTCGTTTATAACGAAGTTTGGGACTGTAGACGGGGATATGGTTATTATCCTTGGAGATGCATGCATAAATTACTATGGAGACTATAGAGATGACGAGCTGAAGGCCCGTCTGAATGCACTGCCAATACGTCTTTTGTGTATTCACGGCAATCATGAGATTCGCCCGGAAACGACAGGTCTTTACTCGAAAAGAGAGTGGCATGGTGGAACGGTTTATGTAGAGGACAGATATCCCAATATTATGTTTGCTGCGGATGGTGGTATATTCGATATCTGCGGATACAATACCTTAGTCATTGGCGGGGCTTATAGCGCTGACAAGCACTACCGTTTATCGCGCGGATGGCAATGGTTCAGTGATGAGCAGCCGTCAGAAGAGACAAAAGCATATGTAGAGAAGCAATTGGATAAGCTGGATTGGAAGGTTGATGTTGTGTTGTCGCATACTGTACCGTTCAAATACCGGCCTACAGAAATGTTTATTAGGGACCTAGACCAGTCGACCGTCGATTCAAGCACGGAAAAATGGCTGGGTACAATTGAGGAGCGATTATCGTACAAGAGATGGTATGCGGGTCATTTCCATTGTGATAAAGAGATTGATAATATAAGAATCCTGTACAGAAAAATTGTTAAATATATGGATGATACTGACTTGGGATTCGAAAAGGAATAACAGAGGATGAAGGATAAAAACACAATTTGTAAGGTATTTGTTACTAAAGAAGATGATACTTATATTGCTAAAGACTTGGACACCAGTGTAGTTGATGAAGGTCCTACGATAGAGGAAGCATTGTCAAATATCAAAAATGCGCTGGAACTGTTCTATGATGATTCTAATGAAACAATTTCTTGATGTGCACTTCGGCATATGGGTATTCACTTGATTTAGTTACATTTTGGGCGTAAAATAACGATTCAGAGGGGTCGAGCAAGGTATATGCCTTGCAAGGCTTTTTTTTTGCCCCGACAACAGGATATACATAAAGGAATAAACATTGGACCGACTAAAGAGACCTCCTGAAAAGAAGATACAACCTAATAACGATGGTCAAGCACCTAAAAAGAAGATTAAGATATCCAGAATAATACTGGTATTGGTAGGTGCGTTTATTTTGTATACCTATGTAATCAAGCCGATATGGTTCAGCTTTAAGTCTCCCTTAGATAACTTTATTGGGGATGGTACTGATGAACTATTCATTAAAGCTATGCAGGAAAGCGTTAAAGATGGTCCATCAGACCTTGAGGGGATATCCAAATCTCAAAAGGTCGAGATGGGGCTTAATCCGGTCGATGGTTCAGATTCGGATATGGATGGACTGACAGATAAGGAAGAAATAGAAACTTATCATTCAGACCCTTTGAAAGCTTCTACAGCGGGTGATTTATATTCGGATGGATATAAGATTGCCCATCAAATGGATATAGACCGGTATTATGATTATGATGGCGAGACTGAAATCAGCGATAAAGGTATAACGTTTACCGCAGCCAGTCCTTTCGATTTTCAGGCAACGGTTTCCAATTGTACGGAGAGTCTGGAAAAGTACAAGAAATACGAAAAGAATACGAAAATCAATTATGACGACGTTTACGAAGTCTATAAGATTAACAATTATTCGAATAACGTCCTTAGGATAGACAAATCGGAGGTTTTTACAAACAACAAGCCATCTGATAACGAAAAGCTGGGGATAAAGGTATTTAGAGACAATGATAATGACTGCATTTCAGACGTTCAGATTACCGATAATGACGGCCTGTTGACGCTCACTTTCCCTGAAAGCCTGCGTGCATCTTCAACTTATACCCTATTCCTTTATAATGACAAGGGCCTGATAGCCAACTTTTTCACGGCAGCACAAGCCGCATTTGGTTTAGCCGAGGACTCTGCTGATTCAATATCGGAGCAGGCTAAGTACAAGAGTCTTATCACTCATACCCCTGTTCTATGCATTATTTTTGGGTTTAAACCTACTGTTCTAATAGCGGAAGATGCAACAGAACAACAGATTGCGGATACGCTGAAAATGGCTACGGCGTGCTTCCATGAAAGCCAACCGCACATGGGGTACAAAAAAGACATGGAATATGACCTGACCATAAATGACTGCAAGGTTGTTCCTTCAAGTGTTATTAAGGCAAGAACAAAGCTTCAGGAAGCAATATGGGGAAGAAAGTTTGTCTATTTGGGGTTGATGTCCAATAAGATGTTCTTTCACTGCTACTCTCCTCTAGATGCATATACTGATATGTATGCGGCTGAGCGGGCAGAAAAAGAAGCTGCAGAGAGAAAGTTTACTTCCGGTGACAGATTTTGCTTCAAGAACTTCAACACTACGGATTATACAGGTGAAAAACACGGTATATGCGCAGGATATGCATGGCTTGTAGCACTTATCCACGACCAAGATGGAATACATTCACTTTCAGGTGAATATTATTCGCCTGTATTCGAGGAAGGGGTAAGTTACAACGTAGATGCAAATGATGCTGATAACCTTACCCTTCTTGACAGATACGTAAGTGATTATAAAGCATATAAGTTCATGGTCCTCTCGAAAGAAGAGATAGCGAGCAAAAAAGCTGCGTTTGACGGAGAATATCTTTCAGATGATGAAAAAGAGTTTAAAAAGCTTGTCTCTGCTTACTGGGCAAAGTATAATGACGAACTTTATACTATCAATCAGTCGCTTTCAAACTTCATCAGCAACAAATCATATGATTACTTAAGTTGGCAGACTGTAGAAAACATGAAATCGACTCTTGATAAAGACAAGCTTGTATTATGGTCTTTCCCTTTAAACAACGAAATGGGTAAGGGACATACGGTTAATCTTACGGGATATACCACATATGACTGTGATGGGGTTAATGATACGGTTATATTTGACGTATATGATTCGAACTACCCAAATGACACTTTTCATCTTAAGTGCAAAAAGATTATATCTTCGCGAGGAGACGAATCTTTCACGTATGAGTATATTACAAAATTAAAGGATAAGTATACGGCAAGTTTTGACTTTAATCCAAGCCCTAACGAAAAAGGTCCGTATGATACTTATAATGACGGTGATGAACTTCATCTGTTCACAGTTACCGACGCAGACCTTAACTGCTTAAATGTAAAGCTTGATATAAAGTAACATTGGAGGAATACAAAATGATTTGTAGAAAATGTGGCAAGGAGATTCCGCAAGGAGGCAGATACTGTAAGTACTGTGGATTTGATGAAGGAGGAACTCCGCAGGCCCAAACAGAAGTGCTTAGAGAAAACACAGCTCAAGACAATACTTCCGGTGCCGAGTCGAAGCCGAAGCCAGAAAAAAAACCTATTGAGAAGAAATATCTGTATTATCTGATAGGTGCGCTTGCTGTTGTAGCCATTATTATAGGCGCATTCTCTCTTGGTAAAAAATCAAATAAGGACGTTCCTGAAGAGGAGGTTGTTTCTGAAGTAAAAGACAACGAAGAAAAGCCCGAAAAGAAGCCGGAACCTACAGAGAATAAGAAAAAAGAAGATACTCCGGCTGAAGAAGCCGCGACAGAAAACGTTGATGAGATATTTTTGTCTTATTTACAGGGGAAAATTAAGAGTTCAGATGGCAGTACCTTTGAGGCTAACGAAGAAAACGAAGCCGAGTTTGCGCTCCTTGATATGAACGATGATGGACAGAACGAAATGGTTATCCGTAGTTACGGGTATTTCATCCCGGATGTTTTGGTATATAAAGATGGCAAGATTACAGCTGCAGGCGTGGATAATGCCGGTTCTGCCGGTATTACATTTATTAATACAAAGAACCAGTATGTCAGTGGTGATACAACCCACGTAGACCGTGAACAGTATTTCGTTTCGGATATCGATAAAAACGGTGAAGCTAAGACATCCCTGTTTTTTGCAAAGTATTGGGGTGAGTGGGCCGAGTCGGGTAAGGAAGAGTTCTACAAGAAAGAGAACCCCAAGGAACAGGATTACTATGATTCGAACTTTGATAAGATTTCGGAAGAAGAATTTGAGACCCTCGTAAAAGAATATGCACAGGAGAATACCTCTCTGAATTGGAAGAGAGTTGATGAAATTGGAAAAGCCGATTCCGATAACGATTCGGGTAGCTCAGCTGCCAGTGGAGATGTCGAAAAAGCGCTGAAAGCATATGATGATTATATGCGCGACAATTATAACAGTGATTACGGTGAAGTTAAGATTGCACTTGCCTATATAAATGATGATGACATACCGGAAGCTGTTATAGAAGAGGATGGTGATATCTCATGGTGCATTATCGGATATGACAAAGGAAAAGCTGTGTTTATGGGGGGATGCGTTTGTGACTCATTATACTATGTCCCAAAGGGTAACCGCTTCTATTATGATTGGTGTGATGGCGAGTCCACAGGATTTGTATGTTATACAACAAAGGGCGCTGATGTAAGTACGTGGACTATAGACGAGATATATACAACACAGGGAATCGAGTATCATTATTCAGATGGAAAAGGCCAGAACACTACATTATCTGAGTCTGAGGCACAGAAGTATTACAGTGAAGCTGCCAAAGATAGTGTACTCTTCGAAGGAAAGTTCTGCTCCAGCGCAGAGGAAGCATATAAGACGCTTGGAAATACACCGATATCTGATTCAAGCAATACAGAACGAGAATTGTCGGTAAAGTCAGTATCAGCTACTTCTGAGCTTAAGGCACAATCTGTTGATGGAATGACCTATAGTCCTAAGAATGTCTGCGATGGCGATTTCAGTACACCTTGGGTTGAAGGTGTTGATGGTGTTGGAAAAGGTGAACAGATAACAATAAAACTTGATTCTCCTCATGAAATAACCACGCTCTCTTTGTATAACGGTATCTTGAAGACACAAAGAAGGTGCATGATAAACGGACAAGTCAAGAAAATTGAAATTGACTGGGGAAATGGCAATAAACAGATAGTTGATACGGAGATTGCAAGCTTTCCCGAAACAGATGATGCAATACGCATTTCTGACCTTAGACCCACTATAGTACAACCGGATAAGTCTTGTACTACTGACACTATAACAATAACGATTCTTGAAGCAGTAAGGGGTTCAAAATATGAGGATACCGGAATAAGCGAAATCAAGATAATGGGGTATTAAGGAGGATTATGACGAAATGATTTGTAAAGCGTGTTCAAAGACAATAGATGATGACTCCATATTCTGCACGTATTGTGGAAGCAAAACGGCAGATGAGGCTATAAGTAGTGAAGCTCCCGTCAAGGATGAAGCTATTTCTGAAGAAAAAGTCATAGCAGATGATGCTCCTCGTACTGCGTTAGTGGATGATGGGGAATATGTTCCGGAGTTTGCGTACAGGATGAAGATGATGGGCCGTTTCCTGCTCATAGGATACGGAATCGGACTGGCTCTTGGGTTTGCCTTTTGTTTTCTTATAAAGGCTAAGCCACAGGCATTCGTGATAGAAGCTCTTGTGTTTGGTTTCATATTTGGAACTATAATAAGTGCATTCATAATGGCATCAAAAGGCTCAGTAAACTCTCTGGCCTCAAAGGGACTATCAATCCTCAAGGGGATGTTTGTCGGGTTATTATCCTCGTTCAGTCCTAATCCGGTGTTTATACTTATATTGTTCGTGAAGCTGGTATTCGATATATTGCTGGCTATAGGACTGACACTGTTTATTACAGTTTCGTTCCCTCTGACAGTCTTATATACAGTAGTGATGTTCCTTATTGAGAAGTTTGGAAAGGAATTCGAGGATTCTACAATACAGATTCTTGATAAGATTGTCCCTGTGGTCTCCTTCATTATCGCAGCGGTCATCACGATTGGAATACTAAAGAGTATGTAATTACTGCAGGGTAATATGAAACATTTCTCCACCGAGTCGACAATGGCTCGGTGGTTTTTTTCGTATTTATAATTCAAGAGTTTTGAATAAAACTGATGAATAACGGATTTATGCGTGATACAATGTATTCAAAACTCATACCCAATTGTGAATCGAGGTATTGGCATGAAAAATAGTGAAATAACATCAAAAGTGTACGGATATATCCGAGTATCTTCGAAGGGACAGGCAAAAGACGGTAATTCCCTTGAGAGTCAGGAACAAAAGGTAAGGGAAGCCGGTGCCCAGTATATTTATACAGATGTCTTTACCGGAACCAAGGCCGAACGTCCTGAATTGGACCGTCTTCTATCTGTGATTCAGGAGGGCGACACGCTGATTGTAACAAAACTTGATAGAATATCACGGTCAGTTCGGCAGGGAATAGAATTGATAACTATGCTGCATGAAAAGGGAATTAAGATACATGTGCTTAATATGGGCATGATTGATGATACGCCTACCGGAAAGCTTATTCGGAATGTAATGCTCTCTTTTGCCGAGTTTGAGCGCGACATGATATTACAGCGCACTCAGGAGGGAAAGGAAATATCAGGCAGATGGGGCGGACGAACGCCCAAATACTCCGAAGCCCGACTTCGGCATGCTGTTGAGATGCTTGGAAACCATTCATATAGTCAGGTTTCAGAAGAAACCGGTATATCCAAAAGCACTTTACAACGTGCAAAAGAGCTGTACGGGGCAAAGACAATCTGAAAGTGAGGATTCAAAATGGCAGTCGATACAAAGAAGGAACAGGAAAGAGAAGAACTTCATCGTGCAATATGGGCTATAGCGGATGAGCTTAGAGGCGCGGTGGACGGATGGGATTTCAAGAACTATGTTCTTGGAACAATGTTCTATCGGTATATTTCAGAGAACCTGACGAATTATATCAATAAGGGAGAGGCTGATACAGGCAATACGTCTTTTGATTATGCCAAGATGTCGGATGCAGAGGCAGAGGAAGCAAGAGAAGGTCTTGTAGAGGAAAAAGGATTCTTTATTTTACCAAGTGAACTTTTCTGTAATGTAAAAGCAGGCGCCAATAGTGATACTGCCACTTTCACTAACAGCGAAGGTCAGAAAGTCAGCATTAAGGATAATCTGAACGAACTGCTGGAGATAGTGTTTAGGCATATTGAGGATTCTGCAAAGGGCAGTCAGTCTGAAGGTGACTTTGCAGGGCTGTTTGATGATTTTGATGTTAACAGTAATAAGCTGGGCGCTACAGTGGCCAAGAGGAATGATAAGCTGACAAAACTCTTGAATGGCGTGGCCGATATGAACCTCGGTGATGTTAAGGGTCATGATATAGACGCTTTCGGCGATGCTTATGAATATCTGATGACAATGTATGCCAGCAATGCCGGTAAGTCCGGAGGAGAATTCTTTACACCGGCAGATGTATCAGAATTGTTAACAAGGCTTGGTACCGTGGGGAAGACAGAAATCAATAAAGTATATGACCCGGCCTGTGGTTCAGGCTCTCTCCTGCTTAAGGCAGAGAAGGTACTTGGCAGGGATGCGGTAAGGAATGGATTCTTTGGTCAGGAAATAAATATTACAACATACAACCTGTGCAGAATAAATATGTTCCTGCATGATATAGGCTTTGACAAGTTTGATATTGCCTGTGAAGATACTCTCACATCTCCTCAGCACTGGGATGATGAGCCATTTGAGCTTATAGTATCGAATCCTCCATATTCAATAAAGTGGGAAGGTGATGACAATCCCTTACTTATAAATGACCCAAGGTTTGCACCTGCTGGTGTGCTTGCGCCCAAGAGCAAAGCCGACCTTGCATTTATTATGCATAGTTTGGCTTGGCTGGCTCCTAATGGAACAGCGGCTATAGTATGCTTCCCCGGTATAATGTACAGAGGAGGCGCGGAACAGAAGATTAGAAAGTATTTAGTAGACAACAATTTTGTTGATTGTATAATACAGCTGCCTAGTAACCTGTTCTTTGGAACATCTATTGCAACTTGC
>JAEEGL012909022.1_pt1 | contig 15055 bp, 19 predicted proteins | sample 9134231 | NCBI WGS metagenome assembly JAEEGL01 (sample SAMN16246548, study PRJNA631951) | gut metagenome | biome: gut microbiome; feature: rumen; material: fiber-attached | host: Bos | place: Iran: Karaj | collected 2018-10 | reverse complement strand
GACGGCCATAGCGGCGGGGTCACACCCGGTCCCATTCCGAACCCGGCAGTAAAGTCCGCCCGCGTACCCCTTTGTACTGTATTGCGCAAGCGTACGGGAATTCGGGCACGCTGTCAACCACTTCTCCATTCTCTCAGCAGGGCAAGGCCATAGCCCTGTCCGCCCGACTTCGTCCATTGTCGAATCAAACCCCTTATTTACACGCGCGTTATTCCAGAGTCAGCAGGATACGATGAAACTCATCAAACTCGGCGGAAGCATAATCACGGACAAGAGGGAATACCGCAGGTTCAATGCGGATACCGTGTCCAGACTGTGCAGGGAGATCAAGGAATCGGGACAGGACGTCATCGTCGTCCACGGTGCCGGTTCCTTCGGCCATGTCCTCGCCAAGAAGTACGACCTGAATTCGGGGAACAGGTCCCCGGAGCAGATCCCCGCGGTGGCACAGGTGTGCTACGACGTGAGGGATCTGGATTCCATGATCGTGAAGGAACTGAACGCCGCCGGTATCCCGGCGGTATCGGTGCCCCCGGGATCGTGCTTCGTCATGGAGGACAGGAGGCTGATCATCGAGAACGATGAGGTGCTCAGACGCTTCGAGGGTCTGGGGATAATGCCGGTGATGTTCGGGGATGTCGTCCTCGACAGGAAACTGGGATTCGCCATACTCTCCGGCGACCAGATCATGGAGAAACTGACCGAGGTCTTCGACATCGATCAGGTGATCTTCGTATCCGACATAGACGGGCTGTTCGACGACGACCCCAAGAAGAACCCGTCCGCGAAGATGTACAGGACGGTCGACCGCACCGTGCTGGAATCCGTCAGGTCGGACATCTCGGTGGATGACGTGACCGGCGGGGTATACGAGAAGATGATGGCCATGCTCAGGATGTGCTCCCCGGAGAGGGAATGCATACTGGTCAACGGCAACGAGGAAGGCAGGCTCCTCTCGCTCCTGAAGGGTGAAGATACCGTCTGCACAAGAGCTACAGGTGGGATCCGATGACGCAGATCAAAGGCAGGAAGGCCGACCACATCAACATTTGCCTCGGAGAGAGGATAGAACCCGAACACAACTACTGGAACGACATAAGGCTCCTCCATGAGGCGCTGCCGGAGGTGGACCTCGACGAGATCGACACGTCATGCACCGTGCTCGGAAAGGAACTGGAGTTCCCGTTCATCGTCACCGCGATAACGGGAGGCTTCGAAGGCGCCAAGAAGGTCAATGCCAACATCGCCGAGGCCTGTGCGGAACTCGGCATAGGGATGGGCGTGGGCAGCGAGAGGGCGGGGATAGACGGTGTGGACACCGAGAGCTATTCCGTGATCAAGGATTACGACGTCCCCCTGGTCATAGGCAACGTGGGCGCACCCCAGCTGGTCGCCCAGAAGAACAAGCGCGCGTACGGGACCGATGATGTCCGCAGGGCGATGGAACTGATCGACGCGGACTGCGTGGCGATCCACCTCAACTTCCTGCAGGAGGTCGTCCAGCCCGAGGGCGATACCGCCGCACGCGGATGCTACGACGCTATCCGCAGCATCGCGAAGGAATGCCCCGTCATCGCGAAGGAGACGGGAGCGGGATTCATGCCCGAGACCCTGCAGAGACTGTTCGCCGTCGGAGTGAGGGCGGTGGACCTCGCCGGTATGGGAGGAACGAGCTTCTCCGCGGTGGAGCTGTACAGGGCCCGCAAGGCCAATGATGCCATAAGAGCCAGATTGGGAGAGACGTTCTTCGATTGGGGCATCCCGACCCCCGTATCCCTCATTGCCGCGGACAGGAAGTACCCCATGATCGCGTCCGGTGGGGTGAGGACGGGACTCGACGTGGCAAGGGCGATAAGCCTCGGCGCGATGTGCGCCGGAGCGGCGAACCTCGTGCTGAAGGAGGCTACCCAGTCCGCCGATGCGGTGAAGAGGAAACTGACGATAATCAGGGAGGAACTCAAAGCGGCGATGCTGCTCACGGGTTCGCCCGACATACAAACGCTTTCGAAAGCAAGATACGTGGTCCTCGGAGAGACCGGGGAATGGATCAGAGGAATGTGACATGGATGTCAAACAGAAGCTGAAGGAGATGTCCGCCGAGCTCGACGGGCCCATTAGATCGTACATCGAGGACGAACAGCCTTCGAACCTCATCGAGGCTACCAGACAGTACCCGTATGCGGGAGGCAAGAGGATGAGACCGAGCATGGTCGTCGCGGCCTGCAGGGCGGTCGGAGGCGACGCGTCCAAGGCCGTCCCCATGGCCGTGGCCATCGAGTACATCCACAACTTCACACTGATCCACGACGACCTCATGGACGGCGACGAGATGCGCCGCGGGATGAAGACATCCCACGTGGTCTACGGCATGCCCACCGCGATCCTCGCAGGAGATGCCCTCTTCGCCAAGGCCATCCAGATCATGGGCGGTCTCGACATCCCCCCGGAGAGGATGCGCAAGGTCCTGGCCATCACCAGCAAGGCCGTATGGGACCTGGCCCGCGGACAGCAGATGGACGTCAACAACGAGAACGCCGACTTCATCACGCTCGACCACTACATCGAGACCATCACGCTGAAGACCAGCGTCCTGTTCGCGGCGGGAGCGGCCAGCGGAGCCATAATCGGAGGGGCGTCCGACGACGTGGTCGATGCCATCCAGAAGTATGCGCTCAGCATGGGTGTGGCCTTCCAGATGTACGACGACATCCTCGGTGTCTACGGCGACCCCGCCAAGACCGGCAAGTCCGCAGGCAACGACATCCGCAAGGGGAAGTACACCGTGATGATCTGCCACGCGCACGACACCATCAAGGACAGGAAGGTCTGGGACGAGTTCATGTCCGTGTTCGGCAAGCTGGATGCGACCGATGCGGAGATCGAGACCGCAAGAAGGATCCTGAAGGACTGCGGAAGCTACGACTACGCCATCGGACTCGCCGACAGGTACACCAACGAGGCCATAGACTGCCTCAGATGCCTGAAGGACAGCGAGGACAAGGAGTTCATGGTAGAGCTCGCGAGATTCGCGATGGCCAGGGACGTCTGAGACTCAGTCGTCGGCGACGCCGGTCTCGACGATCCTGTAATTCACCGACCTTCCTTCGGGAAGGCTCCGGTGCTTCATTATCACGGCGGTGCGTCTGCCGTTGTTCCTCTTGTCGAGACGTATGATCGTCTTCGCGTTATGATGCAGGCCGTGGCCTCCGAGGAACTCCACCCCGCCGGTGGAGATGTTCGCATAGACCTGCGACGTTATCATGACTGGCACATCGCTCTTCCTGGCCGCCGTCAGCAGCATCTCGGTCTCCCTCGTGAGCTCCGTACGGGCGGAGTTGTCATCCATGTGGAGACGGTAGTACATGGTGAGGGAATCCACCACAATGAGTCCGATGCGGTCGTTGGCCTCGGTCAGACGGACGGCCTTGACCACGCGGTCCGACTGTTCCTCGAAGCTGTGGATGTGGAACACCAGGAGACCCTTAAGGAGCTCGTCGTCGCGGAACACCTGCTTCATCCTCTCGGTCGAGAGGCCCTCGGTGTCGAGATACGCGACCTTCTTGCCCGACTTCACCACATTATAAGCGGTCTGCAGACAGATGTTGGTCTTGCCGGTACCCGCCTCACCGTACAGAAGGGTCACGCTGCCGCACTCTATACCGCCTCCGAGAAGGTTATCGAATGCGCCGCAGCCGACGGGTATGCGCTCCATACCGGACCTTATACAAAGAAACTAAAAAAGGTTTGAGGGAGAAGGACCTCAGTCCTTCTTCTCCTCTCTGTTCTCCATGCTGCCGTCTACCTCCTTGACATCGTCCAGGTTGTAGGAGTAGTCGGTCTGTACCTGCACTCCGCGCTTCATGTACATCGGGATCGAGATCAGACCGGCGAATATCGCGATGATCACGGCTATGACCACGATGGCCAGCAGGATGAGCCCGATGACTATGGCTATGCTCTCGAGGACGGAGGGGTTGAGCACCACAAGCACGATCGCCGCGATGAACACGGCGATGAGGACCAGCAGCCATATGCCGGATCCCACCGTGCTCTGCTTCTCGACCTTGTTCGGATCCATACGACCGCCTCAGTTGCTCTTCTGCGGCAGGTAGGGTATCAGCGACGCCGCCAGGTCAGGCAGGGTCATGGACTGGATGATGATCTTTCCGGGTCCGGTGAGGGTGGTCACGAACAGACCCTCCCCTCCGAACAGCGCTGTCTTGATGCCTCCGGCGGACTCGATGTCGTAGCTGACGGATTCCTGCCATCCGACGGCGTTGGCCGTGGATACCTTGTACTTCTCTCCGGGCTTGAGGTCGACGATGTTGAAGTCACCGCACGCGGCAACGAAGGCTATCCCCTTTCCCGAGAGCCTCTGGAGGACGAATCCCTCCCCTCCGAAGAATATTGAACCGAGCTTCTTCTGGAAAGCGATGTCGAGATCCACATCCACCTCGGAACCGAGGTATCCGGTCTTCTGGACGATCCAGGTGCCCTGACCGATGTCCAGGTCCACTATCTTTCCGGGAGCGAATCCGCCGAGACCGACGATTCCCGATCCCCCGTGGGCCTTGTAGTCCACAAGGAAGAACGAGTCTCCGGATATCGCTCTCTTGAGGCCCTTGAAGAGTCCTCCCTTCATCTTGGCCTCCATGGTGACATTTCCAGTCATGTACCTCATGGCACCGGCTTCCGACTGTACGGTCTCGCCGTCTTCCAGCTGTATGTTCACGAACTGAAGATTGTCTCCCGTGATTGTGTATTTCATGAAATCACCTTGAAGTAACTAGGAATAGCCAACTTAAATATCTATGCGGACGGTTACCGTAGCATGCAGAACGGACAGCGCATCGGCATGGGCGCCGAGGCGATAATCGAAGAGACGGAATACCTGGGCCGCAGAGCGGTGGTGAAGAGACGTCCGAAGAAGGACTACAGGCACCCCGAGCTGGACCTTAAACTGAGGTCGGGACGCACCAGGAACGAGGTCAGGGTCATCCGCGAGGCCAGAGGCGCAGGTGTAAGGACCCCGGTCATCTACGATGTCGATGTGCTCGAAGGAAGCATCACCATGGAATACATCTCAGGAGAGAGGGTCAGGGAGATCATCGATTCCGAACCGGAACGCATACCGGAGGTCTGCTCCATGATAGGCGAATCCATGGCGAAGATGCACAACGCAGGGGTGTGCCACGGGGACCTCACCACATCCAACATGATCATCACCGATTCCGGCGAACTGTGCATCATCGATTTCTCCATGGGTGCGACCAGATGCGACATCGAGGGGAAGGGCGTGGACGTCCACCTCCTGGAGAGGGCGTTCACCTCGTCGCACTCGGAGTCGGCGCAGGCGTTCGGCCTGGTCATGGAATCGTACGTCAGGCACGCGGAAGGCGCCGAGGAGATCCTCAAACGCGTCGAGGACATCAAAGGGAGGGCAAGGTACACATGAAGCTCAAGGTCATAACATCGAATCCGGGAAAGGTCGCGGAGTTCCAGAAGGCGTTCGCCGACATGGGCATAGAGATGGAACATCTCAGACTCCCATACGACGAGATACAGACCTCCGAACTGGAGGAGGTCGTCAGGAAGGGGATGGAGGAGATCCGTTCCAAAGGCGTGAGGGACTTCATCATAGACGATTCGGGAATGTTCGTCAACGCCCTGAAAGGGTTCCCCGGAGTGTACTCCGCATACGGACAGAAGACCATCGGAAACGACGGCATACTGAAGCTCATGGAGGGTGTCGAGGACAGGTCGGCGGTGTTCAAATGCTGCATCGGATGCGACATCGGAGGACGGACGATCATAGTCACTGGCACATGTGACGGATACATCCTCGGGGAGGCACGCGGGCACGAGGGTTTCGGATACGACCCCATATTCTCCCCCGACGGCAGGAGGACGTTCGCCGAGATCGGAATCGAAGAGAAGAACACGATGTCCCACCGCGGCAACGCCATCAGGCTCCTGAGGGAAGCGTTGGCCGAGGTCGATAACCATTAATACCCACCAACCATAACCCGCGGTAGGGGCCTTTGGGCTAACTTGGTTATACTTGCGGCTTTGGGAGCCGTTGATCCCGGTTCAAATCCGGGGAGGCCCACCTTATCATCCGGATCTCCGGGGGCCGTCCATCAATCCCTATGACTCCCGTCGGAAACGATATATTCAATCCTGCATATTATTTCCGCATATAATTCTCGGAGTTGTAAGATGGTAAACACAAAGATCGTTGCGATCGTGGCGGTATCCGTCCTTGTCGTCGCAGGCGCCGCGGGAGCCATAATCTTCCTGGCCACCCACAGCGATGACGACGAGGGTTCGCTCCCGGCCAAATTCGACCAGCGCGACAAAGGCATCGTCACATCGGTGAAATACCAGAATCCCTGGGGTACCTGCTGGTCCTTCGGAAGCACGGGTGCCGCGGAGACGAGCGTATTGACATATCTCGGAATGACCACGGCCCAGTACAAGGAGAAGAACGGATACGACCTGGACTTCTCCGAGAAACACCTGGCATGGTTCGCACTCAACACAGTGACAGAGAACGAATCCGATTCACAGAGCGGGGAGGGATTCATGCTGCTCCGTGCGGATGACTATCACTACATCTACGACAACGGAGGAAAGGCCACGATGGCAGCGTCCCTGTACTCCACAGGGGTGGGTCCGGTCCTGGACAGGGGCGACCCGATGGTCATAGACCCGCTGTTCAGCTATTGCGGCGAGACCGGGATCACCGCCAAGGATTATTTCGGCAACGACACGCAGGGCATTGCGAACACCAAGGATTATCTGGACTTCTTCGCCAAGGACCAACTCAATTCGGACGATTATCCGTCATACCTCGAGGACGTGTCGAAGGTGAACCTGAACAACCTGCTCAACCTCTACAGGGAGTGGGGGGTGCAGCTGGATGACAGCTTCGATGCGGATTACGTCAAGGATAACACTGGCGAGGCATACGACGTCCTTGTGGGGGCCCTCAGGACATACTACACCAACAAATACACGAACGACAACGAGTACTCCGAAATGGATAACTGGGCGATCCCTCTCGATGCGTACAAGCGCAATCTGACCGCGGGATACACCATGATCAACGGCAACAGCCTGCTGAACCCGTACAATGTCTCCGACGACGATAGGTGGAACGACCTCAGCGAAGAGCGCATGGAACTCATCAAGAAGGAGCTCTATGCGGGTCACGGAATGGGCATGTCGTACTACTACAGCATAGACACCCTGAACGTGAGCACCTGGTCCCAGTTCACGAAGGACGACATGTATCTGGGCAAGACCAACCATGCCATCCAGGTGGTCGGCTGGGATGACAACTACTCCAAATCCAATTTCAAGGACACGCCCGAACGGGACGGTGCATGGCTGTGCAAGAACAGCTGGGGATCGCAGACCGATTACAACGCGGGCGACGTGGGCTACCAGGCATGGGGCATCAAGAATGACGCCGGACTGCACACCGGATACTTCTGGCTGTCCTACTGCGACAGGAGCATAAACAGGATCATCAGTTACGAATTCGGAAAGGCCCCTGCCGACCAGTTCAATGCGTATGTATACGACTTCCTGCCGTCCTACAGGGAGAACACGATCCAGTCCTCGGATGTGCTGAAGGTCTCCAATGTGTTCACCATAACGGGCGCGAAAGAGAAGATGGAATCCGTATCCATCAAGACCGGCTACTACGATTCCGATGTCAGGATCTCGGTCTACAGACTCAATGACGGATTCGCCAACCCCGAGGACGGGACCCTGCTCTGGAGTACATCGATGAACTTCCAGCTCGAGGGATTCCACAGGATAACCGTCGATAAGGACGTCGAGATGACCGAGGGACAGAAGATAGCCGTGGTGGTCGAAGAAAAGAACAGCCATGTCAACGGCGGCAAGGACGGCACCCTGTACATCGCCGACTACAACTACGGATACGGCAAGGAGAAGGCGACCGAGGAGACGAAGGACAACCCCAGCTTCAAGGACATGTACTGCGTCACCAAAGTGAATCCCAATGAGAGCTTCCTGTTCAACAAAGGCGAGTGGCGCGATTGGTCCGAAGCATGGGCGGGCAAATCATCGTCCGAGGGACTCATGATAGACAACTTCAGGATCAAGATGTTCTCGGTCGACGCCTGAGCAAACACATTACTGCGGGGAGACCCGCAGTCCCCTTTTTTGATATGAGCCAGACGGACAGTGTCCGTATGATCCGAAGGACGTCAGAAGCTCATGCGGTCCCTTCCGCGGAGCAGGTATGCCGCGGTCTTGTACTTCTGAGGCGACGACGGGATAGCCGTGGAGAACTGATAGTATCTGTTCTCATGGATTATGACGACGTCGTGCCTGTGGGCGACCGATACGCTCCTTATCTCATCGAAGGGGAACACCTTCTCGTAACCGTCCGCGTAGACCCTCATGTAGTTGGGCGCCATCTCGAGGGTCGCGCCCTCCGCCAGGGTGACCGGCGTGTTGTTCTCGAGATACTTGAAGGTGCCGTTCACATCGGTGTAGAAGGGCTTGTCCGGTTCCTCCTTCCACTTCTCCATCCTCTCCACGATCCGGTCCCTCTGCCATACGTCCCAGTCGTAGACGTTGTCGAACACGCAGTCCTCGCCCTCCATGAACCCGTAGACGTTGACGTCCACGGAGTACCCGCAGTCGCATCTGAATGTGTCCTTGCTGCTGTGGAGATGTCCTATCTCCCCGCACTTGGGGCACACATAGAGGACGTATTCCATGAACTCGGCACGCCCCTCCCTGTCGTAGGGGATCATGTGCTCCCTCTGCCAATCGTACTGGTTGACGTACAGGTCCCTGTAGATCAGCTCGTTGATCTCCTCCGGGGACATGGCCTGGATCTCCTCCCTTGAGTAGATCCCCTTGACCTTTCCGTAGATCTTGCCCTCCTTGGAACGGGTCAGTCCCCACGGGGGCTTCAGGAAATAGTTGCCGATTATCTGGAAGGTGACCAGTCCGCAGTTCATCTGCTTGATCATCTCGCCGGTCCTCGGCCTCGGGAGGTTGGTGACTCCGTTGAGGGTCTCCCCTCCTTCCGGTGCCATGGCGACATGGATCCCCTTCTGGATGGTCACGACCGCGGACTTGACGACGTTGTCGCCCTTCTCGCCCTTCCTCCTGAAGATGAAGTTGTTGATGAGTCCGAATGCGAGACGCATCTTCTTATCCCTGACGAGTGCGTCGCTGGCTATGTATCTCTTGTACGGAGGCACACCTTTTATGACGGCGAACTGGTCGAAGTTGCATCCGTGGCTGAACGCGATGAGCGACGGATCCTTGATCTTCCCGGGCATCTTCTCGGTCTCGATGTGGAACTTGCGGTAAAGGAACGGGAGGACGAACACCTTGCCGAACCCGAGGATGAACCTGTACCAGAGGGTCATATGCGGATAGGACGTGCTGTCGTCGTATCCTGAGTTGCCCTCCGCCCTCTTCTTCTCGTCCCTCACGGCCTTCTTCTCAGCTCTTCTCTCGGCCCTCTTCTCGGTTCTCTCGTTGTTGACCATGATCTCATTCCGTAGGTCTGGACAGCGGGGGTGGGAACCCATTGCTGTGTTATGTGTACCCGTATCCTCTAAAGAATATATAACCGAGGGTGCCGATTCGATGATGTTATATCGTCCTCGGACCATGACGGCCGTATGGATGTCAGCGCATTCGCATGGCCGCTCCTCATAGTCGCGGGACTGATGGAACCCATGTGGGTCTACACTATGGAGAGGTCCGAGGATTTCAGGAACATCCCCTGGTCCGCGGCGACCGTGGCCATAGTGGTGGCGGACATCTACCTTCTGTCGCTGGCGATGACGTCCGTGGGTGCGGGCATGTCCTATGCCGTATGGACCGGGATCGGCGCCGTGTTCACCTTCCTCATGGGTGCGTTCATCTACAAGGAGAAGGTCAGGCCGGTGAGGATCGCCCTCATCATGATGGTGATCGTTGGGATCGTGGGCCTTAACCTCACGTCGGGAGGTGCCTGAGATGGACAGGGCATGGATCATACTGTTCGCCGCAGGGATCATGGAGATCGTATGGGCGACCGCCATGGACTATTCGGAAGGTTTCACCATATGGTATTACGACGCGGTGACGCTGGTGTTCCTGGCCGTGAGCACGGTGATGCTCAACATGGCGCTCAGGAGGGGCATCCCCGTAGGGACGGGATACGCCGTGTGGACCGGGATCGGCGCCGTAGGCACGCTGGCGATCTCTTTGGCCGCCGGCCACGAGACGCTCACGATAATAAGGGCGCTGTTCGTTATCATGATCATAGCAGGGATCTCCGGACTGCAGATAACCGCCGGAGCAAACAAGGAGGAAGAAGCATGAAATACAATGTTGGAGACACTGTGCCAGACTTCGAAATGGAAAGCACCGACGGCACCGTGTTCCGTCTCAGCGAAGCGGTGAAGAGGAACCCCGTGCTCGTCAACTTCTACGTGGGCGACTTCGGCATCAACTGCACCAACTACATGACCAAGTTCAACGAGAGGATCGAGGAGATCACCTCCCTCGGAGTGACTGTCGTAGGTGTGAACGACAACCCCATGGACGGACACAAGGTGTTCAAACAGAGGCTGGGGCTGAAATGGGAACTCCTGCTGGACAAGGGCAAGGCCGTGGCCACGGCATGGGAATGCATCGTCGGCCCCGGACATCTGGCCACGGGTATGACGAACCGCGAGTTCTACCTCGTGGACAAGGACATGAAGGTCCTGTTCAAATGGAGATCCGAGGTGCCCAAGCAGCTGCCCGAGTTCGATGCCATCCTCGACGGCGTCAGACACGCCCTCTGACGGGCTTCTCTTCGAGAGCGACGCCGGTGACCTCGAGAGTGCCAGCGTTCCTCTCCATCCTCTTCTCCGAACCGCTGATGACCAGTCTCTTGAGGTGCATCGGCGAATCGAGGGTCATGGATTCGTACTCCCCGCCCTCGCCCATTATGCTTATCCCGTACCTGTCGCGGAGCCTGCACAGACCGCTCTTGGTATCGGCGTCCAGCCTCCTTCCGAGCCATTCGCCGTCCAGACCTTCGGCGAACACGCCCGCTATGACCGCTTCTATCCCGGCGGATACCATCTCGTCGTACACCATGTCCTGGTCCTTCCTCCAGAGCGGTGCGAGCACCACCAGCCCCAGATCCCCGCAGATCAGGTTCATGCGGTCCCACTGGTAATCGGACCACAGAGCACCTACGACGATGCCGTCCACATCCAATCCCGACAGCACATCCCTCATGGCGGCCATGTCCCCCTCCTCGGTCCCGTCGCTGACGGCCGTCACCAGTTCCATCCCCATGGCCTCGGCCATGGCGGGCACCGCGGAAAGATTGGGGGTGTGGAATATCCACGATGCACGGTCCTCCGGACGCACGGTCACGAGACATACGATCTCGTGGCCCATCTGCTCCGCCAGGTACATGGCGAAGGTCGAATCCTTCCCGCCCGAATACATCGCGGCCAATCTCATGCGGATGCCATGCATCGGACAGACTTTAAAATGTACCATCACACGGGAGGGGCATATGTCCGATACGGCACAAACTGCAAATCCGCTCCCTACCAACATTTTTAAGACCCCCCTACATAAGGAGTCTCAGGGAGCATCATCATGAGCAACGAGGCGATGAAGCAGATCGTGGCCGAGAAAGCAGTTGACGAGTACATCAAGAGCAACATGACCGTAGGCCTCGGAACGGGATCCACCGCCTATTTCGCCATCGTCCATCTCGGCAACCTCGTCAAGGAGGGGAAGCTCACCGGGATCAGATGCGTGGCCACCTCCGTCCGCAGCGAGGAGCTCGCCAAGGATATGGGACTCATCGTCGAGGATGTCAACGACGTCGAGAGCATCGATGTGACCATCGACGGCGCCGATGAGGTGGACCCGGAGATGCAGCTCATAAAGGGTCTCGGAGGGGCCCTCATCAGGGAGAAGATCGTCGCGGCCGCATCCCAGGCGGAGGTCATCGTCATCGACGAGACCAAGAAGGTTGAGACGCTGGGGACCAGATGCCCCCTTCCCGTGGAGGTCCTCAAGTTCGGGCACAAGAAGACCAAGTACGCCCTCGAGGCCCAGGGATGCAAAGCTGTGCTCAGGATGAACGGTGCGGACCCCTACGTCACCGACAACGGCAACTACATCTACGACTGCCAGTTCGAATCCATAAAGAACCCGTTCTTCCTCGAGTCGAGGATCAACGTCATACCCGGGACGGTGGACAACGGTCTGTTCCTCAACACGGCCTCCACCGTACTGATCTCCCATCCCGACGGGAGCATCGAGAAGATGGGGCTCTGACCATTTATAATAATAAAGAGAAGCATCTGGCCGATGCCCTATAGGTATTTATACCACTTCCGTATTAGCAAAATCCTACCTCAATAACAAGGTGAATATAAATGAAAATGCCCAGAACGATCAAAACGTACTGCCCTTACTGCAAGACCCACACGGTCCACGATGTGGAGAGGGTCAAGAAGAAGAAGGCAAGCGAACTCAAATGGGGTCAGAGGAGATTCAGAAGAGTGACCGCAGGTTACGGAGGATTCCCCAGGCCTAAGCCCGAAGGAAGGGAGAAGCCCACCAAGAGGGTCAACATCAGATACAGATGCGAGACCTGCAAGAAAGCGCACCTCACCTCATGCCTCAGGGCCAAGAAATTCGAGCTCACGGAGTGATCACATGGCAAGCAATTTCGTCAAAGTCAAATGCGCCGACTGCGGAAACGAGCAGATCGTCTTCAGCAAGCCCGCAACCACTGTCGCATGCCAGACATGCGGCGCCACCCTCGTCCGCTCAACCGGCGGCCAGGGCGAGATTAAGGGCGAAGTCCTTGAGGTACTGAACTGATGTCCCGTGCCAGAGGATTCCCTGAGAACGGAGAACTCGTCGTCTGCACTGTTACCAGTGTGAAGAACTTCGGAGCTTTCGTCACACTCGACGAATACGAGGACAAGGAAGGGTTCGTCCACGTCAGGGATGTCGCATCTGGCTGGGTTAAATACATCAGGGATTTCATCAGAGAGGGACAGAAGATCGTCTGCAAGGTTCTGGGCGTAGACTCTGCAAAGGGTCACATCGACCTGTCCCTCAAATCCGTTAACGAGCATCAGAAGAGAGAGAAGATTCAGCAGTGGAAGAACGAGAAGAAGGCCGACAAGCTCCTCGAGATCGTCGCCGACAGACTCTCCATCTCCCTCGATGCCGCCTACGAACAGTTCGGCAACGAACTGTACGAGGAATACGAATCCTTATACGGCGCTTTCGAAAGCGTCGCTTCCTCGCCCGAGGACTTCCGCAGCGAATACAGCGGGGACTGGGTCGAGACATTCATAGACGTGGCCGTCGAGAACGTCACACCGCCGTACGTTCAGATCGACGGCATCTTCGAACTCACTTCCAACGCACCCAACGGCATCGAGCTCATCAGGGATGCCCTCCTCAAGGGGATCGAGGCCGCAGAGGATGCCGATGTGAAGATCAGCTATATCGGATCCCCCAGATACAGGATCGTCGTCACCGCGGACGAGTACAAGGAAGCGGAGGACGTCCTGAAGAAGGTGTCCGCAGCCGTCGTCAAGACCCTCACCAAGGCAGGCGGAACGGCGGTCCTCAAACGTGAGACGAAGTGATCCGCATGAAATCCGCACTGAGAAGGTGTATGGATTGCGGGAAGTATTCTACCAAGGACACCTGTCCCGATTGTGGCGGAAACGCCGTTCCGGCACTCCCGCCCAGATATTCACCCGATGACAGATACGGGGAGTACAGGCGCAAGGCCATAGCAGAGGAGTACGGAGAGAATGGAAAGTGTCATAAGTTACTATGAGGAACCCGAGCTGAACAAGCCCGTGCTCATCGAGGGACTCCCCGGCGTAGGCAACGTCGGGAAGATCGCAGCCGATTTCCTCGCGGAGAAGCTGGAAGCGAAACACTTCGCCACCGTGCTCTCCAAGCACTTCCCCCCGCAGGTGCTCATCAACAACGAAGGCGTCGGGATCATGGCATCCAACGAACTCTTCTATGTGAAGGATGTCGGGGAGAGCCATCTCGACGTCATATTCCTCCTGGGCGATTTCCAGTCACCCACGGCCGAGGGTCAGTTCCTCGTCTGCAACGACATGATGAACGAGATCTTCCTGAGGTACGACGTGTCCACGGTGTTCACGCTGGGAGGCTACGGTACCGGGAAGATATCCGATGACGCCGCAGTTCTCGGGGCTGCTACCGATACCGCCACGCGCGACAAACTCGCTCCCTATGGGGTCGAGTTCAGACCCGGGGAACCGGCCGGAGGGATCGTGGGTGCCAGTGCGGTGCTCCTCGGTCTAGCGCAGTTCCACGGCATCGAGGGAGCATGCATCATGGGCGAGACATCGGGCTACCTTGTGGACTACAAGAGCGCCTCGAAGGTACTGGACGTACTGGAGAGACTTCTGGGTACCAGCCTCGACAGGACCGAATTCAATGAGAAGTGCCAGCAGGTGGATTTCATCGCAGGAAAGGTCAAGGAGCTGGAGAACTCCAAGAACAAGGATAACCTGGGATACATCGGCTGACGTCCACCCAACTTTTAAATAATACCGCTCTAATGCGGAAACGTCCTCACTTAGCTTAGCCTGGCTAGAGCGGCTGACTGTAGAGAGTTCCCGGCATTGCCGGTACAGCCGCTGAAATCAGCAGATCCCCTGTTCAAATCAGGGAGTGGGGACCACTCTTATACAAATCTCGAAGCGGATAACGGCATTCACTGAACTGTCCGGTGGTCCTGATTGACCGCGACCGTCTGAAGGAGGTTCTGCATTCGAGATAAGCATCGCCTGTAGGCTGCCCCATCTCCAGACGGGTGCCCTCTCCCTCGGTCCGAAGTTTTTTGTGATTTTTTCAGTGCGGCTGTCATCCTGTCTAGACACCCTGAACCGTTTACGATGATGCAACTATAAATAACATAATTCATATTATTCATACATAGAAGTGACTGCCATGAATGTAGTCGAGTTGAAGGATGTAT
>JAEEGL010473309.1_pt1 | contig 15055 bp, 11 predicted proteins | sample 9134231 | NCBI WGS metagenome assembly JAEEGL01 (sample SAMN16246548, study PRJNA631951) | gut metagenome | biome: gut microbiome; feature: rumen; material: fiber-attached | host: Bos | place: Iran: Karaj | collected 2018-10 | reverse complement strand
GGATTCGGGATACCTGTGATCGAGGCGTTGTCGTGTGGGACTCCTGTAATCGCCAGTGACCTTGACATATTCAAGGAGCTTGTGGGTGACTGTGTCGATTACTTCAGGCTTGCTGATTCATTTGATGTTTCATGCGGCAATCTGCTTGACTCGATGATGAGTTTCGACGAGAAAAAACATGATTCAAGCAGATTAATTCAAGCTGCCTCACGATTCAATGAACAAAGTGTACTTCCGAAGATTGTTGAGTTCCTTAATGTCATGCTGAAGAACTAATTCTCATGTACCATTATTATTGTACTTATCAATTGTTTTATACTTATATTAATGGTACTATGTTCTTGTGAGAGAGAGGAAAACCGGGAGCTTTGATTCCGTAAAGCATACCCTAAACGGAATAGAGGCTTTATTTGAGATAGCAGTTCTCTGCTATATGTATTTTAGGGTATGGAATAATTACTACGCTTCTACATTTGTGAATCCATATTTCTTCCGTGGAAGAATACTGGTCGCAGTTGTTTACGCTTTATTATTGCTGGTTGTTTTTTATCTCACGGACAGTTTAAAATTCGGTTATCTGAAACTCTCCAGTGTTGTAATCTCTCAGTTTGTTTCAGTGTGGATTTGTAATATCATCACTTACTTCCAGCTTGGTTTGATTTCTGGTAATCTTGTTCCTCCGGGGAAGATGATTTCTCTATCATTCTCCGAAATGATCATCTGCCTTTTCTTTCCACTGTTTTTCACAAAGGTATATCATCATTTCTATGTGCCGAGAAAAATGCTGATGATATATTCTTCGGTAATCGCTGCCAAATCATTGAAAGCAAAGCTGGATTCACGTTCAGATAAATACAGGGTAACAGGGATGATAAACATCGATGAGGGAGTTGAATCTATTTTGATTAGAATCGAGGAATTTGATTCTGTAATCATAAATGAAATACCGACTTTACAAAGAAAAGAGATTCTTGACTATTGTTACCAGAATAGAATTAGTACATATATAGTGCCTGAGATCCAAGATGTTTTCATCCGTGGTTCACAAGATATTTCTTTGTTTGATACACCTCTTCTTCACCTCAGGAGTGACCTCACTTTATCTGAGAAACTAATAAAACGAGTTACAGATATTGTCCTGAGTTCACTTGCACTGATTATTCTTTCTCCGCTTATGATTATTGTCTCTTTTCTGATAGTACTGGGAGATCGGGGTCCTGTGTTTTATAAGCAGGAACGACTGACCAGAGGTGGAAAAGTTTTCAAGATCTATAAATTTCGGAGCATGCGTGTTGATGCGGAAAAGGATGGAGTGGCACGTCTTGCCTCAAAAGGAGACAGCCGTATCACTCCTGTCGGAAGATTTATCAGGGCCTGCAGGATAGATGAGATTCCTCAGCTGATCAATATCTTCAAGGGTGACATGTCTATTGTCGGTCCACGACCGGAAAGACCCGAGATAGCAGAAAAGTATAAGAGCGAAGGAATCCCATATGATCTAAGGCTTAAAGTCAAAGCTGGGCTTACAGGATATGCTCAGATTATTGGAAAGTATAACACAACTGCTGCAGATAAACTGAAATTGGATTTGATGTATATTGAGAGATATTCACTGTTTCTTGATTTAAAACTAATTTTCATGACACCAAGGATTCTTTTTGAGAAAGAGAGCACTGAAGGAGTGTAGTTGGTTCATTTTACTGTTTAGGGGAGATAATGAAGAAAAGCGTCTTTGATTTGGAAAAAAAGGAATACATGAATAGGCTCGTTGAAAAACTAAAAACGGGTAACTATTCGACAAATAACACTATTTTTTTTGATGTCAGTACATTTGCTGTCACTGAGATTAAGACTGGAATTCAACGAGTTGTTATCGAGTGGTTGGAACACCTTCCCGATGTTTTAAGTGAAAAGTATAATATTGTTCCGATAATCTTTGTCGATAAATATGGGTACTGTAAATACTCTAATCAATCAACCATGGATGTTGTCTCTCCAGGTGAGGGTGATGTTTTTCTTGGTATAGATCTTTGTGCCGGACAGATCCTCGGTGCACAACAACAGATTCTTGATTGGCAAAGAAATGGATGTAAGCTAATAGCTTGTGTTTATGATTTGGTTTTTGTGTTGTATCCACAAGTCGTTCATTCTCCGGGGGCTTGTAGTCTATTAACTGAATGGTTGCTTTTCATATGCCGTCATTTTGATGGTATTCTCTGTATTTCAGAGACGGTCATGAATGATGTCATGTATTTCGCAAAAGTGAATGGAATTAATAATCCTAGGCTTTCATATACATATTATCATCTTGGATGTGATTTTCAAGGAACTGAGAAAAGTAGTGACGTCCCAGCTGATGTAAAAGAGATCAAAGAAACAAACAGAACTAATTTCATAGCTGTATCCACAATTGAGCCACGAAAAGGTTATCATGAATTAGTTAGTGCGTTCGAAGATGCTATAGAAGCAGGTATGGATTCCAATTTAATCATTGTTGGAAGGAAGGGCTGGAAAGCAGAGGCAATAGAAAAGGCGATTATATCCTCTAATCTTTTCAAAAAGAGGCTGTTCTGGTTCAATAACTGTGATGATGAGAAACTAAGTTTATTATATGATATATCTGATGTTTATGTGTCTGCGTCTTATTACGAGGGGTTTGGACTTGGTGTGGTTGAAGGCGCACTACATGGTCTTCCAGTTCTAGTAAGAGATATTCCCGTATATAGAGAGATTTGTAAAGACCAGGCTGTATATTTCTATGATCAAAATGAACTATTTGAGAAGCTTCTATATTGCTATAACAATATTGAAGCTTTCAAGAAAAACATCATTAAGCCACTTTCTTGGAAGCAAAGCATTGAAATGGGTTGGGATGCAATTATTCAGTCTGTGCTTGAGAAAGAAGAAGGTGAAGAAAAACAACAGATTGTACCTATGAGAATTCATTTTCTGGTTCATCATCTGGCTTTTGCCGATGGCATAGGGCAGGATGTTTTATTCCAGAAAAAGACGTTGGAGAGAAAAGGATACATTTGTGATATTTATTCTGCTGGATTTGATGAGGAAGCAGAGAATTATCGTTTTGATATTGCCAATCTGAAATGCGCATCAGACGATCTGATTATCGATCATGTTTCTGGTCTTGTTACATATGAAGATAAAGTTGCGTCTCAATCTTGCAGAAGGGTGTTCCTATATCATAATATAACTCCCCCAAATCTTGTTTCAAAAAAGGTTAAAGCTTTTTGTGAGGCAGGGTTAAAGCAGGTGCCTGAATTATGTAAAATCTATGATTTTATTGCTGGTGACTCCAGATACAATTTGGATTGTCTTGCAGATCTAGGCATCAACCGGGAAGGGGATGTTCTTCCAATACCAGTTGAGTTTCATTATGAGAAAATAGAAAAGAAGGAAAAATCAGACAAACCTATCGACTTTCTTTTTGTTGGAAGAGTAATCCCAAACAAGAAATTTGAGGATGTCATTAATGCTTTTGCTTATTTTCATAAAAACTATAACAGTAATTCCAGATTAACTCTTGTTGGAAAGATAGATGTCGATTCTGATTATACAACAATGATAAAGAAAAAAATAACAGAATCAGGCTGTTCCAGCGCCATCAAAATGACAGGAAAAGTATCTGATGAGAAACTGCATAGTATTTATCAAAACTCAGATGTTTTTCTATGTATGAGCGAGCATGAAGGGTTCTGTATTCCTCTTCTAGAAGCCATGTACAATGGCCTAGTTGTTTTTGCCTTTGATTCAACCGCAGTAGGGGAAACGATGGGGAAGGCTGGGGTCTTGTTCAAAGATAAGGACCCGGAAGTTGTCGCATCTCTGATTAATGATGTACTAAATGATAAGGACAAGAAAGAAAGGATTCTTAATGAGGAAACCAACAGAGTAAAAGAGTTCTCATATGATTCTGTGACCAAGAGGCTTGATGAGCTGATTGAGAAATGGACGTCTCCAGATTATATCAGGTCTGAAGATGTCAAAGAAGCCAATAAACTATTTTTCAGGAATAAGCTTAAAAAAATGCTTGAGAGAGGAAGTGTTTTCTACCAGTTCACCACCTACAATATTCCACTCAGTGAAGATAAAGGAATGAAGGGAATAATCAAACGGTTTATTCAAAGAGTTATACGAAAGCTTACACGGTGGATGTTTGATCCCCTTTGCGCGGAACAGAATGGAATCAACAATTACTTGATTTCATTGATAAAAGAGATACTAGAAATGTAACAACCATGTTAAAATATTGTTCCTATCATAGGATGTACATTGTTATAAATTGGTTTTAGGAGAGTACCAAATGAAAAAAGCATTAATTACAGGAATCACAGGTCAGGATGGCTCTTATCTTGCAGAACTGTTGCTTGAGAAAGGATATGAGGTTCATGGAATTGTACGACGTGCTTCTGTCTCTACCACTACCCGTATTGATCACATATTGAATAAGCTGATCATCCATGAGGGAGATCTGTCTGACTCCTCCAGCATCATGCGCATAGTCTTGAAGGTCAAGCCTGATGAGATCTACAATCTGGCCGCGCAGAGCCATGTCCAGGTCTCATTTGATGCCGCAGAGTATACCGGAGACGTTGATGCCCTTGGCGTTCTGAGAATCCTTGAGGCTGTGCGCACTGCAGGCCTGGAGAAGACATGCAGGATATATCAGGCATCTACATCTGAGCTGTATGGAAAGGTTGAGGCTGTTCCTCAGGATGAGAACACCCCGTTCCACCCGTATAGCCCGTATGCTGTCGCCAAGCAGTACGGATACTGGATGATCAGGCAGTACAGGGATGCATTTGGCATGTTCGCCTGTAACGGAATCCTTTTCAATCACGAGTCTGAGAGACGTGGTGATAATTTTGTCACCAGGAAGATCACTCTTGCAGCAGGACGCATCGCCTGTGGTCTTCAGGATCATCTTGAGCTCGGAAATCTTGACTCTCTCAGAGACTGGGGTTATGCCAAGGATTATGTCGAGTGCATGTGGCTGATCCTCCAGCAGAAAGAGCCGGATGACTATGTCATTGCAACCGGTGTCCAGCACACAGTCCGCGAATTCACGACCCTCGCATTCGCAAATGACGGTATTGAGATTGAATGGAAGGGAAAAGGCCTGGAAGAGAAGGGCTATGACAAGAAGACAGGTAAGATGGTTGTATGTGTGAATCCGAAGTGGTACAGACCTACAGATGTCGTCAATCTTCTTGGAAATCCCACCAAGGCGCGCACAAAACTTGGGTGGAATCCTCAGAAAACCAGTTATGAGCAGTTGTGTGCCATCATGGCTGAACATGATCTGAAGAAAGCAAAACTCGAATCCGGAAAATAAGAGATGCGTTTACTGATAATTGGCATAAGCGGATTTGTCGGTCCATATCTGGCGAATGAATTCCTCAACAACGGTTATGAGGTGTTCGGATCTGATCTGATGAGATCAGAATCTGTTCCTGAACAGGTCGGATTTGTCAAGTGCAATATCCTTGACTCAAAGGAAGTGAATGACCTGCTTGCTCAGGTCATACCGGATATGATCATAAACCTGGCAGCCATAAGCAGCGTCGGTCTCTCATGGTCAAAACCTCAGGCTACCATTGAGGTGAATGTCGTGGGTGGACTGAATATCCTTGAGGCTGCCAGGGCTTTGGAGAAGAAACCCAAGATCCTGTTTGTGGGCTCATCGGAGGAATATGAGCCTTCCGGTCTTCCCATCAGCGAGAAATCAATGATAAATGCCAATAATCCGTATGGCATCTCTAAAGTGACACAAGAGAGTTTTGCGACCCTTTATGGATCACGTTACGGGCTAATGATTTATTGTGTGAGGCCTTTCAACCACATCGGCATCGGCCAGCGTGATTCATTTGTCATCCCCAGTTTCTGCAAACAGGTTGCCGAGATCGAGAAGTCCGGGAAAGCGGGAATAATCAAGGTCGGCAATCTGTCAGCCGAACGGGATTTCTCAGATGTGAGAGATGTCGTCAGGGCATACAGGCTGATAATCGAATCGGATAACTGCGGCACCATCTATAATGTCGGTTCCGGATCCGCGTATTCCCTTGAGTATATCCTGAATAGAATAATCTCATTCAGTTCTCAGGAAATCCAGATTGAGACAGATCCAGACCGGTTCAGACCCGTGGACACACCGCGTATCTGCTGTGATTCATCGCTTATCCGTTCGAGGCTGAACTGGAAGCCGGAGCATGATGTCTTTGATACCATGAGAGAGATTTTTGATTATTACTGCGGCCAGTAGTTCATTAAGAGGTTCTTTTATGAATGTGGTAAAGGAAATAAAGGAAATCTATAGCTACAGGGAAATGATCAAGATGATGGTGCGCAGGGATCTCCGTGGCCGTTATAAAGCATCATTTCTCGGCTTTGCCTGGACATTCCTCAATCCTCTTTTACAGCTTTTCGTATATACGATGGTTTTCTCTGTTGTCTTGAGATCGAATATAGAGAAATACTACATCTTCCTTTTTGTCGCGCTAATTCCATGGCTGGCCATGGCCAGCTCAATCACAACCTCATCAAGTTGTATCACAGCCCAGGCAAACCTTGTGACAAAGATTTACTTTCCAAGACGTGTGTTGCCGATCACATCGGTCACGACTTGCTTCATCAACATGATGCTTTGCTTGGTTGTTGTCCTGATTGTCTGTCTGGTGAGTGTCGGGCTTAATTTCGCTATTCTCTGGTATCTGATTCCCACGATACTGATTGAGTACATTCTGGCGCTCGGGCTTGGCATGATTGTCTCCTGCCTTACCGTATATGTCAGGGATCTGGAGTACATGCTTTCCATTCTTGTCATGGCATGGCAGTTCCTGACTCCTGTGATGTATTCAATCGACATTGTGCCTCAAAGCCTGGTGAAGATCTTCAACTTGAATCCTATGACGCCGATAATCATCGCATACCGTAGCGTCCTGTATTATAAGCAAGCTCCCCATATCAGCACAATGATGAGCTCTCTGGGAATGGGTGTCATCTTCCTGATTATCGGCTGGTTTGTATTCGGCAAACTCGAGAGACGGTTTGCGGAGGAACTCTGATGACGGAAGACACAGTGATCTCAGTTGAGAATGTAAAGAAGAGTTTCAAGGTATACCTGGACAAGGGAACAACCCTTAAGGAAAAACTCCTGTTCAGCAAGCGTAACAGATATGAACTCAGGACTGTACTTGATGATGTCAGTTTCTCCATCAGGAGAGGAGAGTCTGTTGGTCTTGTCGGAAGAAACGGGTGCGGGAAAAGCACCACGCTGAAGCTTCTGACGAGGATAATGTATCCGGATTCGGGAAAAGTGGCGGTCTCCGGAAGAGTCTCCGCACTGATAGAGCTGGGAGCAGGTTTCCATCCTGATATGTCAGGTCGTGAGAACATATATATCAATGCAGCTATTTTCGGTCTTTCCCGAAAGGAAATAGACAGGCGCCTGGATAAGATAATAGAGTTCTCTGAACTGGAACAGTTCATTGACAATCCGGTAAGGACTTATTCATCCGGAATGTACATGCGCCTTGCTTTCTCTGTGGCAATCAATGTGGATGCTGATATTCTTTTCATTGATGAGATACTCGCAGTCGGAGATGTCGCGTTTCAAAGCAAATGCTTCGATAAACTGAAGGAGATAAAGGCAAACGGGACAACAATCGTCATAGTGTCTCACTCCTTAAGTCAGATAGAGGAGTTCTGTGACAGATCCATTTGGATCAATGATGGAAAAATCGCTTATGAGGGTGCTCCGAAGGAAGTTCACACCAGATATCTTGATTTCATGCGTAACAATGGATGAGGAGATTTCCGGTGGTTATTCATCTTTTGGTCGGTGCTCTTGTTGAAGGCGATGGAATAGGAAATTCTGTTTTGGCTCAATATCAGATGCTGGGTGATCTCGGCTATAACTGTGACATATTTGTCCTTTATGCGGATGATAAACTCAAAAGCATCACCAGACCTATCACAAGCCTCAAAGCAGATAAAGATGATCTGATCATAGACCATGTCGGAGGCTATTCCTTCTATGCACGTTGTGTTTATAAGCAACCATGCAGGAAGGTGCTTTGCTATCATAACATCACGCCACCGGAATTGGTCGAAGGATCAATGAAAAATCTGTGCCGCAAAGGATTGGATCAGATTTCCAAGATTTCCGGGATGTATGATTTCATCTGCGGGGATTCTGCTTTCAATCTTGAATGCCTGAGAGAGCTCGGTGAACAAAGGAGAGGGGATGTTCTTCCGATTCCAGTTAAGTTTCCATACAAGATGATTGAGAAGAAATACATTCCTGGGAAAACACTGGAATTCATTTTTGTTGGTAGAATGGTACAGAATAAAAGGATTGAAGATATAGTCGATGTCTTTGTTTCTTATCACAATAATTTCAATAAAAACTCAAGATTGACTCTTGTCGGAAATACGGAAGTAGATAGGAATTATACTGAATTAATAAACCAGAGAATTCAGAACTCAAACTGCTCTGATTCTATTTCACTGACTGGAAAAGTAAGTGATAACGAATTGCAACAGATATTTAAGCGAGCAGATATGTATTTATGTATGAGTGAGCATGAAGGGTTCTGTATTCCTTTGATTGAGGCCATGTATAATGGACTAATTGTATTTGCATATGATTCAGCAACAATTAGTGACACATTGGGAGGGTCTGGAATTCTATTAAAGACAAAAGAACCAGATGAGGTGTCTGAAATAATAAATACCACATTACAAGACGAGAATCATGTCAATGATATTATTGGAAAAGAGATAGTTCGAGCTCAGAGTTTCTCAATTGACAATGTGGAAAAAGAACTGGCTGATTTGATAGCTAAGTGGAGTTCTGCTGAATACAAAAAAAGAAATGATTTATTGACTAGCAGACCTGGTTTGAATCTTCGTTTGGTTATAATGATGTTTATGCCTGGTCTGATGCCATTCCTGAGAAAAGTTAAACATGCAATTGTTAATAAATAACTCAGGATATAATATGATTATAAATAAAGATTGTTATCATGACTATCATAGATGACAGGTGCAAAAGAAGGTGGGAAGGAAAAGCATGAATATTATACTTCTTTCAGGTGGTTCAGGAAAAAGGCTGTGGCCTTTATCAAATGATGTCAGGTCTAAACAATTCCTGGAGGTTTTTAAACGTGATGATGAATCGTTTGAATCAATGGTTCAACGAATGTCACGAATGATTCATGAAGTTGACCCGCAGGCATCAGTAACATTTGCTACATCAGGAAATCAAGTTGAGTCTATAAGGAAGCAGTTAGGTGAATCAGTGGGTATTTCTGTTGAACCATGCAGGCGTGATACTTTCCCCGCTATAGCCCTATCTGTGGCATACTTAAAAGATGTACAAGGCCTATCTGATGACGATGCCGTTGTGGTTTGTCCTGTAGATCCTTTTGTTGAGCGTGACTATTTCTTGAAAATCAAGCAGCTTCATTCCTTGGCCGAGAAGGGCAGCCAAAATCTTATTCTCATGGGAGTAGAACCAACGCATCCTAGTGAAAAATTCGGTTATATCATCCCTCGCTCAAATGATGAAGTTAGTTTGGTAGAGACTTTCAAAGAGAAACCAGATAAAGCAACTGCCAGTGAATACATTAAGCAAGGAGCTTTATGGAATGCGGGTGTCTTTTCTTTCAAATTACGCTACGTCCTTGAAATAGCAGAGAAGGAGTTCGGATTTTGCTCATACAGCGAACTCTATAATAATTACTCAAGTCTGAAGAAAATATCATTTGATTATGCGGTGGTCGAGAAAGAGAAAAACATCCAAGTTGTTAGATTCTCTGGAAAGTGGAAGGATTTGGGGACATGGGATAGTCTGACTGAATCGTTAGATTATACTACATCCGGAAATGTAATAATGGCGAATTGTGAAAACACACATGTCATTAATGAATTAAAGATTCCTCTTTTGGCATTAGGAGTAAACAATCTTTCAATAGTTTCATCCCCAGACGGTATTCTTGTTATGGATAAAAACAGTAGCGACAAGCTGAAAGATTATGTTCCTGATAACCGTCCTATGTGTGAGCAGAAATCCTGGGGAGAATACAGAATAATCGACTACCAAAAAGATTCAAAAGGAATGACTTGTATTGTTAGCCATGTAACTGTTGTAGCGGGGAGTCGAATACCCAAACAGAAGACATCAGATGTTGAAAAGGAATGGGTGATCTTAAGTGGAAACGGTATTGTTGTTCTTGAAGATGTTGAGTCCGCTGTTCTTCCAGGGCAAAGCATTCATATTGGACGAGGTGTGAGCCATGCAATAAAGGCTGATTCCAAATTGCAGTTACTTGAAATCAGCTTTAGTTGAGAACTGTTTGAAAACATGCTTATAATGGAGAAAAGAGTGCACTTAAAAGACGATTGCCAAAGAACTAAAACCCTTAATATAATCGGGTTTATATTGAGCATTATAATATCAACTGCTGTAGTTCTTTTTTCTTTTAAAGCTTGGAGAATAGATTTTTCTGTTCCAATTAGTTTCTCAGAGGATAATACGTTAGCGGGATTGCTTGTCAAATCTATTTCAGAGAATGGAATAAAAGGAATGTGGATCAATCCAAGAATTGGTGCTCCCGAATTCTCTGCGTTGGTTGATACTCCTTTTTTTGATTTGTCTTTGGGAATAGAGTATCTCATTCTTACAAGAGTGATCTCTAATATATATGCTTGTATTTATGTGCAATTCTTTTTGGGTTTTGCGTTATGTGCAGGTACAATGTATATTCTATTAAATAGATATACTAAAAGAGTTTTAATTAAATGCTTGCTTAGTATATGTTTTTCTATTACACCTTTCCATTTTCTGCGAGGTATTTATCACCAAACACTTTCAAATTATTATGTGATACCTGTGTTTTTATATCTTATGGATGTGATTTTCTGTGAGGAGTTCCAGGGCGTAGTGCCACTAAGATATAAAAACAGCATTTTCAAAAAACTAGTTTTATTCACTTCATGCATTATTGTTGGAATCTCGAATCTTTATTATGTCTTTGCCGGACTAATTGTCATGATGTTGGCAATAATAGGGAAAATAATAGCAAGAAAAAAAACACATATTATCCCTGAATTGGTATTAATCATCATTGTTCTCATTGGCCTCTTTATTGGATTGTTTCCAAAAATCTATTACTCGCTAGTCCATGGTGGTAATCTTGAAGCTGCAATTCGTCAGCCACTAGAGAGTGAGTTGTATGGGTTGAAGATAATTCAGCTTTTATTGCCTTGCTCTTACAACAGAATCGGCTTTTTGGCTGAGCTGAATAGAACATATACATCAAATGCAATTCTAATCAATGAAAACGAGTCTGCATCTTTGGGCTTATTCGGAACAATAGGTTTTTTGTTGGCATGTGCATGGGTAATTAAAAGAATTCTTAGAAAGGACCAGACAGAAGAGCATGATACGCAAAGGGCTCTGATTTATTCTTTTTCAATACTAGTGATGGTATTATTTGCAACAATCGGTGGTTTTGGTGCAATAGTTAATTACTTTATTACACCACAAATACGTTGCTATAATCGTTTTAGCATTGTCATATGTGGATTAAGTCTATGCGTATTATGCTTTTCCCTTGATAGTGCTTTGAATAAGATAAATGGTCGAATCAAGCAAATATCATTTATGTCTGCAGTTTTCGTTTTGTTTGTAATAGCATCATATTCTGAGATTCCATCATCTGATACAGATTCGCAAGTCTCAATGAAAGAACTATATCATAGTCTAGAAAACTACTTTGGATTGATTGAGGAGCGTTCAGATCCAGATGCAATGATTTATGAGCTTCCGTTTATGTCTTTTCCTGAGAGTCCACCAATTAATGGTATGTCAGGGTATCAGCCTGCTCTAGGTTACCTGTTTACTGATCATGTGAGATGGAGTTATGGTGGAATGAGAGGAAGAAATGACATTTCAAGGAATCTTTATGTCAATCAAGGAATTAGTTACAGGTTTGTTTCCTTGATAAAAGAAGTCGGCTTCTCGGGTGTTTTAATTGATGTGTCCGGATATGAAGATAGCGGAAAAGAGGTTATCTCTTTTTATAATGAAAAGTTGGGATTGGAACCGATAATCAGTTCTGACGAGAATTACTATTATTTTGATATTTCTGACTGTGTTATAGATCAAAACATAATTGTTCCATGTTATGATGTAGTAGATAGATTAGCTAATGAAACTAATCACTCTTTTGATAGCAATTATATTGCATTAATTGCAGGTGGTGTTGTGGCTGATAACATGGAGTCAACTGATGCTATTTGGACATGGTTCACTGATTTTGGTTTGGACAGTGGGGATGTGAGCGATAGGGAGTATGTCATTTTCCTATATAATAATGTTTTGGGCAGAGACGAGCCAAATCCGGAAGGGTGGATGGCATTACTTGAAAGAGGGGAATACACAAGAAAAGAGATATTACACTTTTTTTTGACTTGCGATGAATTCAAAATCGTAAATGGCATTTAGCAGATGAGTTTATAATTTCTGCTTATGAAGCATAGTTTGGTAAAAAAACTTGTTATAAAGTATAGGTGGTTGTGATGAAAGTAGTTCTCTTGGCAGGTGGTTTTGGTTCTCGAATAGCTGAAGAATCACAGTACAAGCCAAAACCGATGATAGAAATTGGTGGAATGCCTATTCTTTGGCATATCATGAAGGAGTATGCATATTATGGACATACGGATTTCATAATATGTGCTGGTTATAAACAGCATATTATCAAGCAATGGTTTGCCGAATACTTTATCAGGTCAAGTGATGTAACTTTTGATTACCGCACTGGAAAAAACGAGATGACTGTCCACAATAGCCATGCTGAGCCATGGAGAGTTACAGTTGTGGATACTGGTTTGAATACAATGACAGGTGGTCGAATCAAACGAATAAAAGAATACGTCGGCAATGAATGCTTTCTAATGACATACGGGGATGGAGTCTGTGATGTGGATATCAACAAGTTGATTGAATTCCACCATGCTCATGGAAAGATTGCAACTTTAACAGCTGTTCTCCAAGATCAATCAAAGGGTGTTTTGGATATAGGTGGAGATAATGCGGTAAAATCATTCAGGGAAAAAAACCGATCTGATGGATCTCCAATTAATGCTGGCTATATGGTTTTTAACCCTAAAGTATTTGACTATTTGGATGATGATAACACAGTACTTGAACGAGAGCCATTAGAGCGACTTGCTAATCAGGGGGAGCTCATGTCTTATATGCATCATGGTTTTTGGCAATGCATGGATAACAGCCGGGAAAAAGAATTGTTAGAGAAACTTCTGGCAAATGGTAAAGCACCCTGGAAAAAGTGGATGGATAATAATGCTTGATTTTAGTTTTTATAAAGGGAAGCGAGTCCTTGTTACTGGTTATAATGGATTCAAGGGAACATGGCTTTGCAGAATCCTTGTTAATAAAGGGGCTATTGTAACAGGTTACGGTCTTAATCCTCCAACAACCCCTAACTTATTTGATGTTTCTGGATTGAAAGATGAAATGGACTGTGTTTTTGGAGATATCCGTGACTTAAATCATCTGCTGGAGACATTTGAAAAGGCAAAACCTGAAATAGTATTTCATTTAGCTGCTCAACCGATAGTTCGCGATTCTTATAAGAATCCACATTATACATATGAAACAAATGTGATGGGCACAGTAAACCTATTAGAATGTATCCGAAGATGCCAAGGAATTAGAAGTGTTCTTAATGTGACGACAGATAAGGTCTATCAGAATAGAGAGTGGTGTTGGGGATATAGGGAAGACGAGCCTCTTGATGGATATGATCCTTATTCGAATAGTAAGAGTTGCTCGGAGCTTGTTACACATTGCTATATCAACAGTTTTTTTGCTCTTGATGATTCTCCTGCGGTTTCCACTGCAAGAGCCGGAAATGTTATCGGAGGTGGAGACTTCGCTAATGATCGTATCATTCCTGACTGTATCAGAGCGATGCAAGGGGATAAAGTGATAAAGGTGAGGAATCCATATTCAACAAGACCATATCAGCATGTCTTAGAACCATTAGCTGTATATCTGACAATAGCTCAGAAGCAATATGAAAACAAAGATTATGCAGGATATTATAATGTTGGACCAGATGATTGTGATTGCGTTTCTACAGGAGAGTTAGTGAACTTGTTTTGTTCCTGTTGGGGGGATGGTGCAAGATGGGAAAATCATGCAGAAAAAAACGCACCACATGAGGCGAGCTTTCTAAAACTTGACTGCAGCAAGATTAAGACGACGTTTGGATGGAAGCCCAGATGGCATATAAAGCAAAGTATGGATATGGTATGTAAATTTGGTAAAGTTTGGTTTTCGGGTGGAAGTATAACCGATGAAATGAATAGCGAAATAAGTGCTTTCTTCGGTAACTGATTGCTGCATTTCCATTGATAGTGTTTTGTTTGGCGTGTCTCCATTCTGTCATGGATTCACGCCTTGTTTGTTTATTTTTGTGAAGGGTTTTCGTGATTGTTTATTATATGCAATAATAACCTGCCATTGAAGGATTTAACTATTGGGATTTCTTTCAATAGGTTTTGTGGAAAGAATGGAGTTTTCAGATGATAGATTCATTATTCAATGAGATAGACAGGATTTCACATGAGTTTAATCTTTCAGGTCTTGTGAATGTCAGCGAGATCAACCAGGGCAAGGTCAACCACACATGTAGGGCGGACTTTTTGATTGACGGATGGATGAACTCCTACATAGTCCAGAAGGTCAACACCTACGTCTTCCGCAAGCCCTGGGATGTCATGCACAACATAGCGCTTATCACACAGTTCATGGCAGAGCATCACCCGGACATCAAGAGCCTCAGATACATCAATGCCCGTAACGGCAAGAACTACTATGAGGACGGTCCCGCGTTCTGGAGGATGTACAAGTACGTGGACTCGGTGACCTATAACTCGGCAAAGGACCCCGTGATAGTGTGCAACGCAGGCAAGGCGTTCGGACGCTTCCAGAAGGCCCTGGCAGACT
>JAEEGL014400748.1_pt1 | contig 15056 bp, 15 predicted proteins | sample 9134231 | NCBI WGS metagenome assembly JAEEGL01 (sample SAMN16246548, study PRJNA631951) | gut metagenome | biome: gut microbiome; feature: rumen; material: fiber-attached | host: Bos | place: Iran: Karaj | collected 2018-10 | reverse complement strand
GCGGTATCATCATCAGCATCAATAGTGACCCCGACGCCCCCATCAACAAGATCGCCGACTACGTGATTACAGGCACTGTCGAGGAGGTTGTTCCCAAAATGATTAAATATTACCGTCAAAACAGCAAATAATCGCTATGGGCAAGACTATGCAGCAAATAGACCACGATGCGTGGGAAGAAGGCTATGGAGTGAACAGCACGGCCAATGATGACTATATGAACAAGCTCGAGTTGAAGGCAATGTATGAGGTTCTTGCCGCACGGAAAAAGAAAGAACAGGAAGAGAAAGAAAAACTAGAACAAGAAAACAACGAATAATATGGCAAACTACTATACCGACCATCCTGAGATAGCATTCCATCTCGACCATCCGCTGATGAAACGTCTGGTGGAACTGAAAGAAAAGAACTATGTTGATGCTGCAACGCATGCCGACGCACCGGTTGACTACGAGGATGCGATAGAGAACTATCGTCGCATTCTGGACATCACAGGCGATGTGGCAGCCAATGTCATCGAGCCTAACTCGGAGAGTGTGGACCTGGAAGGTCCGCACCTGGAGAACGGCCGCATGATTTACGCCAGCAAGACCTTTGAAAATCTTGACGTGACTCGCAAGGCGGGGCTCTACGGCGTCTCGATGCCGCGTCGCTACGGTGGGTTGAACCTGCCTATGGTGATATTCTCGATGATGAGTGAGGTGATTAGCGCCAGCGACGCCGGATTCCAGAACATTTGGAGCTTGCAGAGTTGTATCGACACTCTCTATGAGTTCGCCAACGAGGAACAGCGCCAGAAATACATTCCGCGTGTTTGTGCCGGCGAGACAATGAGTATGGACCTCACCGAGCCCGACGCTGGCAGCGACCTGCAACGCGTAATGCTCAAGGCCACCTTCGATGAGAAGGAGAACTGCTGGCGCTTGAACGGCGTGAAACGCTTCATCACCAACGGCGACAGCGACATCCACCTGGTGCTGGCCCGTTCGGAAGAAGGCACCAAGGACGGCCGCGGTCTGTCGATGTTTATCTACGACAAGCGCAACGGCGGTGTCGACGTGCGTCATATCGAGCACAAGCTCGGCATCCATGGTTCGCCCACATGTGAGTTGACCTACAAGAACGCCAAGGCCGAGCTGTGCGGCGACCGCAAGTTGGGTCTCATCAAGTATGTGATGGCCTTGATGAACGGAGCCCGTCTGGGTATCGCCGCCCAGAGCGTGGGTGTGGAGCAGGAAGCCTACAACGAGGGCTTGGCCTATGCCCGTGAACGTGCCCAGTTCGGCGAGAAGATTATCAACTTCCCCGCTGTGTACGATATGCTTTCTCGTATGAAAGCCAAGCTCGATGCCGGCCGTTCTTTGCTCTACCAGACCGCACGCTACGTGGACATCTACAAGAGCCTTGAGGACATCAGCCGTGACCGCAAGCTGGAACCCGAGGAGCGCAACGAGATGAAGCAGTACAGCAAGCTGGCCGATGCTTTCACACCGCTTGCCAAGGGTATGAACAGCGAGTATGCCAGCCAGAACGCCTACGATGCAATCAGCATCCACGGCGGCAGTGGTTTCATTATGGAATACAAGAGCCAGCGACTCTATCGCGACGCACGTATCTTCAGCATCTATGAGGGTACCACGCAGCTTCAGGTGGTGGCCGCCATCCGCTATGTCACCAACGGCACCTATCTGCAGGTTATCAAGGACATGATGCAGAGCAAGGTGAACTCTGAGATGCAGCCGCTGAAAGACCGTGTGGCCCGTCTGGTGGACCTCTATGAGCAAGCCGTCAACTATGTCAAGGAGCAGAACAACCAAGAGATGCACGACTTCTTGGCCCGCCGCCTCTATGACATGACGGCCGAAATAATCATGAGCCTGCTTATCATGGACGACGCCACCCGCAATGCCGAGCTCTTCGCCAAGAGTGCCAATGTCTATGTGCGCATGACCGAAGAGGACGTCTGTGCCAAGGCCTACTATGTGATGCATTTCACCGAAGCCGACCTGCCGTCGTTCCGCGCTGAATAAAGATGATAAACCATTAAACAATAAACTGTATTATGAAAAAAGCATTTGTTTTGTTGCTGGCGATGACGTTCGCCTTCAGTTCTCAAGCCCAGATTGGCAAGCTTGTAGGAGGCGCTGTCAAGAAGAAGCTGGAATTGTCTGTCGAGAAAAAGGTGGACGAAGCCTTGAACCTAAAGAAAAAGAGTACCGACAATGATGATTTGGCAAAGCATCAGGAAGAAAAAGAGATGGACAAAGACCACGTGCCCACGCCCGAAGAGGTGATGGCCATGGTGCCGCAGTTGCCCTCCCAGCAGCAGTTGGCCGAGTATGCCTGTGAGCAGAACCGTGCCAATCCCCGCACGCTGAAGATGCTGGCCAACCCCACCACCGCATTTCTGGCCCAGATGGTGTCGGCTACGGCATCGAGCTATGTTGTCATGATGAACGCTGGTAAGGACGGCAGTGTATACACTTTCGACGAACAGTTGCTCAAGGAGTTCGGCCTCACCGAGGAGGCCTATGAGGCTATGAGTGAGGAGGAGCAGCAGGAGCTAGCTGTTAAGTATGCAGGCGAACTGCAGGATCGTTTTCTTCGCACGGCAGAGTTCTTGGCCGACGACAAGGAGTATAATGCCATGATGGAGAAGTATACTGCTATCGAAAATGAGATTGGAAAAGGATACGACGAAGCCGATTCGCTTTGCCGCAATCTGTGGGAGACCACTTTCGGCAAAAAAGAGAAACCCACTGAGAACGATATGTGCGAGTACTTTCAGAAAGCAGTTCCGATCCAGTACAAGGCTGTTATCGCTGCTATGAAAACACGCAAAAGTAAGCAACTGACTATGGCCAAGGAGATAGACACCTATGTCCAGAAGCTTGCCAAGGAGTATCCTTCCAAAGTATATGCGAGCTTCTATAACCAAGGCGGTTTGTGCGCGGCCTCGTACATCAGCGATGCGGCCCGTCTCACTGCACTTTCCGACCCTCGTTAAGAACGATATTGACGAATAACACAACTGACAACTACCATGAAAGTTAGAGAACTTGTAGAGAAACTGAACCTTAAAGTATTGAGCGGCGAGAGTGGTCTTGACCGCGACATCGACGGCTGCTATGTCAGCGACCTCTTGAGCGATGTGATGGGCAATGCCGAGATGGGTAATGTGTGGGTGACCCTGCAGACGCACAAGAACGTGATGGCCATTGCTTCGTTGAAAGAGTTGGCTTGCGTCATTCTGGTCAAGGGTCTCACTGCCAGTGACGATACCGTCGAGCAGAGCAACGATGAGGGCATTCCCTTCCTAAGCACCGACATGCAGACCTACGAGACCGTCGGCAAGATTTACCAGCTGCTTAATTAAGTCTTGGCTGTGTGCTTTAAGCCTTAAGTGGCTGCGCTAGCAAGGCGTCGGCCCACTTGAAGTTTAACATACTAAAACGCATAACTTATGCCGTTGTCCCCGTTCAAAGCCGACCTGCACATCCATACGGTGCTCTCGCCGTGTGGCGATTTGGAGATGTCGCCCACGGCTATTGTTGAACGTGCCTTAGAGCGGGGGCTCGACATGATTGCCATCAGCGACCACAACACCACGCGTCAGGTCAAGGTGACTCAACGTGTGGGCAAGCAACGCGGACTATTCGTGCTTGGTGGAGTGGAGGTCACTTCGCAGGAAGAGGCTCACTGTCTCTGCTTCTTTGCTGACGACAGCCAGCTCGACGCTTTTCAGGAATTTCTTGACGCACATCTCCCGCCCATTCCAAACGACGAAGACCGCTTCGGCTATCAACTCATAGTCGATGAGAACGAGGAAATAGTGGGCGAGGAACAGTACCATCTGCTCAACGCCATCGATGTAGACATCGACGGTATTTACGATGAGGTGCACCGCATTGGCGGCCTCTTTGTGCCCGCACACGTCAACAAAGGCACCACCAGCCTCACGAGCCAGCTGGGTTTCATACCGCCCGACCTGCGTGCCGACGGGCTGGAGATAAACAAGTTTATCACACGTGACGAGATTGTCAAGAAGTTCGCCTACCTCAAACGCTTCAACTTCATCACCGACAGCGACGCCCATTTCATCAATAACGTGGGCGACGTGTACAATGTAATCTATATGGAGCACCGCTCATTCGACGAGTTCGCGAAGGCGCTGCGCGGCGAGGATGGACGTTGGATAGACACAATGGCTTTCCGCGGCACAAAATAACACAACGGCATGAAACGTATACTGGCAGCATTGGTGGCAATAGGGCTTTGCTTGACAGCGGTGGCACAGGTTGGTGCCTCCGTCTCTGTTGTGCCCCCTCCGGTGCATCATAGCGTTAGTTTTGTAGCCCGTCACGGCGAGGCCTTCAACGTCTATATCGACGGCGAGTTGCAGAATCGCCTGCCGCAGAGCCGTGTGCTCGTCAACGAGGTGAGCGACCAGCACCACGAGGTGGTGGTGGTGCTCAAACGCCCGGCCGAGAAAGCCGCCGTGCTACAGTTGCGGCCGGGCGAACGTACGGTGGTGGTCAATGTCAATTACGACCCGCGCCTCGAGCAGCTTTATCTTTATACAGCGGCGCAGAATCGTCCCGAGGGGGACCAGGCCAACATCGTCAAGAATGAAATCAAACGGGTGCTCCCGAGCGGCGACAGAGATCAGATACTGCGTCGGCAGGGGCTCGCCCAGGAAGAATTGCATCCCGTCAGCGACGAGGATGTCGACTCCATGCTGGTGCGCATGAAGAAACAACCGTTCGACAGTGACCGCCTGGCCTTGGCTAAGGTGATAGTGTCCTCCTCGCAACTCTCGTCAGCCCAGATAGCGCGTCTGGCCGAGATCATTGACTTCAGCAATTCGCAGGTCGACTTTCTGAAATACGCCTATGCCTATTGCATCGACCCGGTGAACTATTACCATACTGTCGATGTGCTCACCTTTACGTCTGACAAACGCAAGGTGCTGGATTATATCGCTACACAGCGATAATCAAAAGAACACTATTTTGGAGGGCAACATGCCCACAGTGCGTTTCCACAGCTGTGTACCTTCGGGCGTGAAGCAGAAAAGTTCGCCGTTGGAGCTGTAGTTGCCGTCGGAGGCTACATAGATGTTTCCGCTGACAGGATGTACTCCTATGGCGTAGGGATTGATGCTTAAGTTGGTGAGCAGAGGTGTGGCAGTGTAGGGTGCAGAGGTCTCCACTTTCATAAATGAGGCGGTTTTGCTCGAATAATCGGACGTCCACTCCATGCTGTAGCCATAAAGATGGCCAGAATACACTGTCATATTGGTAAAGGGGTGTCCTAATTGTGTCACTGTAAGCGAGGAGAGGTCGACTATGGCAGTGCCGGCAGGTTGGTCGGCATAGTCGCCTATATAGTTTGCTGCCACCCGAGTGCCGTCTATGGCAACGATTTTCTGCGGATTGCTGCCCACCACGATGGCGGTGTCAACATTGAAAGTGCCGAGGTCGATGACATAGATTTTATTGTCGTAGCTGTAGGTACCTTGTTCGTCGCTCACGTTCGAGCTGGCCACCACCAGTTTGCTGGCCGCCACGGCCATTCCTTCGGGGTTGAAGTCACCCAGGGTGCAGGTGGCCTCAACCTCAAGGGTGGCGGTGTCGATGCGCACCACGCTGTGTGGACGGTAGCAGCTTACATAGAGTTTGCCGCCGTCGGCTGCAATATAGCGTGGATAGCGCTGCCCGAGGCTGATGTGAGTTGAGAGACCTGTAGAGGTGTCGATTGCCTCCAGACTTCCCGACTCCGACACTGTGACGTAGGCCTTTGCTCCATAGATTAGCAAATCTTGGCCTAGATCGCCCAAGCCACGTTGGTTGACACTGCCAAACCAATCGTTCACCAGTGTGCCGGCTTCAAGGTCGATATAGGAAAGCGAAGCGTTGTTGCCTCCCCACGTGCCCTCATTGAGCACCAATGCATGGCCTGTCTCCCTGGGGTCCACAGGCACACTGTCAATGGGGTCCACACCAGGTTCGGGTTTCTCGCAGGCCGCTAGGCCAGTGCATAAGACGGCAAGGAACAAAAACTTTGTCGTATGTTTCATATCAGTATCTGTTTTTAGAATTCATATAGTATGGAGAGACGGTAGTTTCGCCCCATCATGGGGTAGAACTGCACTACCTCGTATTGAGCGTCGAGCAGGTTGAGCACCTGTACCTGCGCACGCAAGGTACCCCAACGCAGGTTGAAACGACGGTCGGCGCTGATGCCCAAGTCGCAGTAGGCAGGCAGCCGGTTGTCGGTGTTATTTTGAGGGTAGGCATAGCGGTGTCCCACCACCATGGCCGTGGCGCCGATGTTCACCCAACGGCATTCCCAGCGCATAGTGCCACCACCCGAGTGGCGTGGGGTGTAGCGTATCTGGTGCCCATAGTAGCCCGATTCGGGGTCACTCATGTCGACGGCGTGCGCAAAGCTGTAGTTGAGCTGGAAGCTGAAGGTCGATATCTGGGCCGCTGCGGTGGCATCCACACCGAGAATGTGTACCAATCCCAGGTTCTCCATACTCCAGTAGAACATATTCTGTCCAGGCTTGGCCACTATCTTGTCGACTACACGGTTGAAGTATCCGTCCACCGTCAGCTGTCCGTATACATCCGACCACTGCCTGCTGCAGGTCAGGCCTATGTTGTGCTGGTGCGCCTGTTCGGGCCGCAGGTTACGTGGCAGCGACTGGAAGAAATATAGTTCGCTGAAGTTGGGTATTCGGTAGGACTCTTTGTAGAAGTAGCGTAACGTGAGGCCCATCACCGGTGTATACATCACGGCGGCGTAGGGCGACATACGACTGTAGGTCGGCATTGTGTCGAGGTCGCCCACACGGTCGGTCACGTGGGTGGCCAGCAGGTGGGCACGAGCTTCCCAATGTCCCTTGTGGGCCTTCAGGGCAGCCACTCCCGTCAAGTTGTATCGCAGCACGTCGTTGCGCTGTCCAAGGTTGCTTTGTAGGCGACAGATGTCGCCATCTGCAGCAGCGTCAATCGAAAGCCACGGTAGGGCCTCCCATGCTCCGCTGGTGCTCAAGTAGGCTTGGCGCTGGCGATATTCATTCATCAGGTAACCTGTCATGGTGGTAGCAGCACTGTCTTCGTAGCGGTCGTAGCTGCTTTGCACCTTCCCCAGCACCTGTGTCTTCCACTTTCCTCTCACCAGTTTCCACTTTGCTTGTGCAAAGGCTGCCGACTCATGGGTGCTCTCGGCCGAAGGCTCCTGGTTGTAGAAGCGCACATGCCCCGGCAGTTGGTGTATGCCGCCCATATAGTGTACTTTTGCTGTGAGGGTATTGCCCTTGTCAAGGATGTAGAAGATATTTCCATCGACAGTCGTCATGTGCATGGCCGAATGTTGGCGTATTTCGCGGCTGCTCTGCCCTTGGCGGTCGGAGGTGTAGTAAAGGGTGAAAGGATAGTTCCCGTCACTCTTCAGCCAGTTGACCCACAGGCTGCTTTTCAGCTTGCGGCTCCATTTCTGTTCCCACAGCGCCGATGGGCTCATCATACCGAAACTGCCCAATTCCATGCCCACTTTCAAGTTGGTGCGTTCCATAAGGAAAAACTGAGGTTCGGCGGTCTCAAGGTTTAGCACGTTGCCGGCGGCATAGGCGCGTGCGGCGAGGAGACTCTCCTGCTGCTGCCCTTGGCTGAAACTCACGTAGGCCGCGTTGCCCAGCAGGTAGCGGCCTAGGTCCACCTGGCCATTCTGGCTGTTGTCGACAGCCACCCCGTCAATGGTTACCGTCGAGAACTGACTGCCCAGACCGCGGGCCGAAACGGTTTTCATACCACCCACTCCGCCATAGTCTTTCAGTGTCACGCCGGCCATCTGGCGCACGGCGTCGCTCAGCTGCAGGTGGCCTTGTTCCTCAATTTGGGCGGCATCGAGCACATGGGTCGGCGCCACAGTGCGTAGGGTCGAGGGGGTGCGCTGGCTGCTCACCTCCACTTCGTCCAGCACCTGTATGGTGTCTTGTGCGTTTACATTGGAAAAGAAAGCCCAGGAGCACAGAACGCAGAGCAGGGTGGACAATCGCGACCGTAGGGAGGCGAACGCACCCTTTGTGGCCCGCCGTGGCAACGACAGGCCAACGATAAACTTTACGATACGATACAATATGATGCTCATCCTTCAGTCCTTTCCTCGAGGGCTTTTCTTGTCAAAATCGGCTTTGGCAGGTCTTCTGGCTTGCCTCCACACATCCGCCTTCCCATACATCTATGGCGATGCACAGTGGTTTGTTGGATGTGTAACCTATTGAGGCTCACAGCAGCGGGACTGCTCAGGACTTTCACCTGATTCCCTCTTGGCACCTTTCGGGGGGTGACCAAAACCGATTGCAAAAATACGAAATAAAAACTAATTGCAGGCAAAAAAGTGTCATCCCGTTTGGTTTGGGGTCGATGATTCTACAACATTTCAACTAAATTTACAGTTGAAATGCAGTCAATGTATCGTTAAACAATGTGCTGTGGGTGCATTTAGGCTTACACCAATACTCCGGCGAGGTCGTTCTCGTAAGCATTCGTGATGCGGACCTGGACGAAGTCACCCGGACGGATGCCGGGGCGCGTCTGGCGGATAAGCACCTCGTCGTCGACTTCGGGACTGTCGTATTCGGTGCGGCCGATGGCGTTGTCGCCTTCGAATCGGTCTATCAAACAGCGGTACACCTTTCCCACCCGCTGTTGGTTTTTCTCCAGCGAGATGGTCTCCTGGATGGCCATCAGTTCGCTCACGCGGCGTTGCTTCACTTCATCGGGCACGGGGTCGCCCAGCGCATAGGCTGGGGTGCCTTCTTCGGGCGAGTAGGCGAAACATCCCATGCGGTCGAAGCGGGCGGTACGGACAAAATCCTTCAGCTCTTCAAACTCGGCTTCGGTCTCGCCGGGATAGCCGACGATGAGTGTGGTGCGGATGGCGACATCGGGCATCTTGCGACGGAAACTCTCGAGCAACTGGAGTGTACCCTCGCGGTCGATGCCGCGCTGCATGGATCCAAGGATGCGGCTGTTGATGTGCTGGAGGGGTATGTCGATATAGTTGCAGATGTTCTTATGGCGTGCAATGGCGTCGATGGCATCCTCGGGGAAGGATGAGGGATAGGTGTAGTGGAGTCGTATCCACTCTGCTCCACTTTCGGACGCCAGACGGTCGAGCAGTTCGCCCAAGGCGCGGCGGTGGTAGAGGTCGAGGCCATACCAGGTGGTGTCTTGACTGATGACCAGCAACTCTTTGACGCCGTCGGCGACGAGGGCTTTGGCTTCGGTGACGATGTCGTCGATGGGGCGTGAGTGGTGGGCGCCGCGGATGAGCGGTATGGCGCAGTAGGAGCAGCTGCGGTTACAGCCTTCGGCTATCTTGAGGTAGGCGTAGTGTGTGGGGGTGGAGAGAGTTCTGCTCCCAATACCAAGGGTATCGATAGAGCCAACAGTACCTATTGTATCAAATGTTCCTAAATCTTTTGCTATTTTCTCCCATTCGTGGACACCGTACCATCCATCGACCTCGGGCATTTCTTTGACCAGTTCGTCCTTGTAGCGTTCGACGAGGCAGCCGCAGGCAATAATTCGGCGAGCCTTGCGGCCGCGTGTTTTAATGCCGATTTGCTGCAGAATGGCGTTGATGCTCTCTTCCTTGGCGTCGCCGATGAAGCCGCATGTGTTGATGATGATGGCATCGCAGTCGTTGCGCGCCCGGTCGAAATGGACGATGTGTCCGTTGGCTTGGAGCTGTCCGGCGAGGTTCTCGCTGTCGACGGTGTTTTTGCTGCAGCCGAGGGTGATGATATTGATTTTCATTCGAAGAGGGAGTCGACGAATTCGTCGGGATTGAAAAGTTGGAGGTCGGTCATCTTCTCGCCGAGGCCGATGTAGCGGACGGGAATCTGGAACTGGTCGCTGATGCCGATGATGACGCCGCCCTTGGCCGTGCCGTCGAGTTTGGTGAGCGCCAAGGCGTTGACATCGGTGGCCTGGGTGAACTGGCGTGCCTGCTCGACGGCGTTCTGCCCAGTGGAGGCGTCGAGGACGAGGAGTACCTCGTGGGGTGCGTCGGGTACGAGCTTCTGCATGACTTTCTTGATTTTGGAGAGCTCGTTCATAAGGCCCACCTTGTTGTGTAGGCGTCCGGCAGTGTCGATGATGACGACGTCGCTCTTCTTGGCGAGGGCGCTCTGGAGGGTGTCGTAGGCGACGCTGGCGGGGTCGGCGCCCATGCCTTGCTGGACGATGGGCACCTGGACGCGGTCGGCCCAGAGTTGGAGCTGTTCGACGGCTGCAGCGCGGAAGGTGTCGGCGGCGCCGAGCATGACCTGGCGACCAGCGGCTTTGTATCGGTAGGCCAGTTTGGCAATGGTGGTGGTTTTGCCCACACCGTTGACGCCTACTACGAGGATGACGTAGGGCTGGTGGGGCAGGGGGGAGTCAAAGGTAGCGGGCATGTCGCCTTTGGGCTGCCGCAGGAGCTGTGCTATCTCGGCACGTAGGATGGAGTTGAGTTCGGAGGTGGAGATATATTTGTCGCGTTTGATGCGTTCCTGCAGGTGGTCGATGACCTTGAGGGTGGTCTCGACGCCCACGTCGCTGGTGATGAGTGTCTCTTCAAGGTTGTCGAGCACGTCATCGTCGACGGAGCTTTTGCCGATGATGCTTTTGGTGAGTTTTTGGAAGAAACTCTGCTTGGTTTTGGCCAGTCCGTTGTCGAGGGTCTGGCGATCGGCGTCTTTTTCTTTTTTGCTAAATAGTCCCATAGTCGCTTATTGTTTCAGTTTTTTCTCCATCTCGGGGCGGATTTCCTTGTCGAAGATACGCTGGTATCGTTCAAAGGGGTATTTGTCGCAGTCGCCGCTGGCAAAGTACCAGAGGACGGCTACGAAGTCTTTGGCCGAGTAGAAGCCGGGGATGTACTGGAGCGGAGTGCCGTCGGCACGGTAGAGGACGAAAGTAGGGTAACCGTTGAGGCCACGAGCGAACTCATGCTGCCGGTTGCGTCCTTGAGTGGTGGGTTTGTAGGTCTTGCCGAACCACTGGACGGTCTGTGTGCCTTCGGCGTCGAACTTGATGGGGTAGAAGTATTTGTTCATGATCTTGGCCACGGTGGGGTCGCTGAAGGTCTCGCGGTCCATCTTTTTGCAATAGCCGCACCATGAGGTGTAGAAGTCGACAAAGTAGAGCTTGTCGCCGATTTTGGCTTCAGCGGCTTCGTCGATGGTATGCCATTTCACTTGGGCCTGAGTCGAAAAGTGGAAACAGAAGAGCAGGCTGATGCACAGCAACAGGCGCTTCGTGAACTGTAAACCGTAGGCTTTAAACTTTACATTACCATTCATATTGCCAGTCTTTTTCGTTGTCTTGTTCGGATTCTATATAGACCTCTTCGCGTTCCTCGCGGTCGCGCAGGCGGAAGAGACGTCCCAGCCAGTCGTCCTTCTTGGAACGAGTCTGGGTTTTCTTGTTTTTGTCTTCTTCGATGATACGGGCCAGCTGGCCAGCATAGTTTTCAACGTAGTTGTGGTTGGCCGAGGGGTCGTGGTGGATGACGGCGCCGGTGTAATAGTGGTAGAGGATACTGTCGTAACTGTAGCCGAGTCCCACCATGCGGATGGTACCTTCCTGGCTGAGCCCCACGCCGTGTCCGTAGCCATGTCCGTGGAGCAGCACTGAGCGGGTGACGCTGTCGACGCTGATGCTGAAGAAGGTGGACTTGAGCTGGAAGTCGGAGCGGATGCGTGTGAGGGGGATGCCTAGAAGGCGCACTTTGCGCTGATCCTGTGTGAAGTGGAGCAGTGAGTCGAGGAGCGTGCTGTCGGAGGTGTCGATATGGTGTTTCTTGGCGAAGTAGTCGAGCCAGCGGTCGATGCTGATGGTTTTGACCCAGTCGCTCTGCCGCATGCGGTAGGAGAAGGTGTCTTGTACGGAGCGCAGGTATGGGAGGGCGGCTTTCCAAACGTCCTCCGAATTGGCGGTCTGGCCGCCGGAGTTGGAGTGGAAGGGGGTCTCGATGAGGTTGCCTTCGCTGTCGACCAAGGTTTCGCCGCTGCTCAAGATGGCACCCATCATAATGTCGGGTCGTATGCAGCGGTTCTGGTAGGCCTGGCAGTGGACGTAGTCGCAGAAGTTGTAGCCGTCGGCAGCATGTTTCTTCATGTTACGTAGCGCCCAGGTGCGGCTGATGATGGCCTGGATGCGGAAGATGTCGCTCTGCGATCCGTAGATTTCACTCTGCACCACGCCAGCGATGTATGTCTCGAACTCCACATCGTTGATGAGTAGCAGTTTACCGCTCTTGAGAATTGAGACTTCGAGGTTGCCCTCGTAGGTGCGCTGTTTGCTTTTGGATGGGTTGGCACCTTTGGTGTCGCGTTCCTCCAGTGGGTTGAGGCAGAGGATGCAGGCAGTGTCGGTGGCTTCGAGGCGTAGACGGTCGAAAGTGCCGTAGTCGTCTTCGTTGACACTCACGTGCAGCTTGTTTCCCTCGGCTCGGATGAGCACCGAGCGCCCCTCGCCGACCATGTCTTCGAGCAGTTGGTCGCCGTTGGCATAGAGGTTGTAGTTGCCCAGGTCGAACGACACGTTGAGTGTGCTGATGCCGGTGTTACTGTAGAGACGCACGCGGACGCGCTCAGCGTGGGCTGACAGTAAAGTCAGAAAGAGCAGTGGTATGAGCAGCAGTCGTTTCATTTGACAAGGTCGATAATGGCTTGTGCCGTGCGTTTGCTTGCGCCACTTCCAGAGAGGAGGTCGCGCATACAGGCATATTGTGTGAGCATACGAATGCGGTTGGCATCGTCGTTTACGATAAGTTGGAATTCCTTCTCAAGGCGTGCGAGGTTGAAGTCGCCCTGTATCAACTCAGTGACCACGGTATTGTCGGCAATGAGGTTGACCAGTGAGATATACTTGATGCGTTTGCTGACAATAAGTCGTGCAATGGCGATGGAAAGCGGGTTGGCGCGATAGCAGACTACCTGCGGCACGTTGAAGAGAGCCGTCTCGAGGGTGGCGGTGCCGGAGCATACGATGGCTGCGTAGGCCGAGGCGAGCAATGGGTATGTCTGGTCGTAGATTACCTCGATGCCGCTCCCATCCGGGATGAGTCTGTCGTAGATTTCATGCCCCAGCAGACTCATGCCAGCCACCACAAAGCGGTAGTCGGGATGACGGCGGGCCAGTTGCGCCATCAGGGGAAGGCTGTGTTTCAATTCCTGTCGACGACTTCCAGGCAGCAGAGCTATCACACGGCGCTTGTCGCTGATAGCGGGTTCGAAGAGGTTGTCCTTGACAGCGTCGAGCAGCGGGTGGCCTACATAAAGGGCTTGCTGCATGCCATTGTCGGCAAAGAAACGTTGCTCGAAAGGCAGGATATAGCAAAGCAGGTCGAGGTATTTCTTCATGCCTCTGATGCGCCCTTTCTTCCAGGCCCAGAGGTTGGGCGAGATATAGTGCACCGTCTTGAAGCCCCGTTTGTGAGCCCACGACTCAATTTTGAGGTTGAAGCCAGGGTAGTCGATGCCGACGACGACATCGGGGTGGTAGGACTCGATGTCATGTTTGCAGAAACTGATGTTGCCCAGCACGGTACCGAGATGGGCCAGCACCTCTACAAAGCCCATGATGGCCAGGTCGCGTATGTGGCGCACAGGAGTGCCTCCTACCTCGGCCATGGCGTCGCCGCCCCAGAAGCGGAACTGCGCGTCGGGGTCGTGTTGCTTGAGGGCACGCATTAAGTTGGCACCATGCAAGTCGCCCGAGGCCTCGCCGGCTATGAGGTAGTATTTCATTTCAGGACGAGGATGTGGTTATGAAGCAGGTAGAACATAAAGGCCAGGAAGGTGAGGAAGAAGATGACGACGAGGGTGCGGGTCACGGTATAGTGTTGGCGTCCTTTGGCGTAGGCGCGCAGGATGAGCAGTATGGGGACGAACATGCCGCCGAACCAGCGTATGTGGTCGGCTATGCCGAGGCCAGCCAGATGCAGGCCTGCTGCCAGCAGGAGACAGAACAGGAGCTCGGAGCCCAGGCCAGCTACAAGGCCAGTGACGATGCTGTCGTTGGTGAAGAAGCGTTTCATTTTAATTCTTGGAGGCTTTTCAGTTGGTCGATGGCGGGATAGTGGGTGTAGTCGGAATGGATGGGGACGACGGTGACGTAGCCGTCGGCCAGCAGGTGTTCGTCGCTGGTGGCCGGCGGATTGTCGCACACGAACTTGCCGGTGAGCCACCAGTAGGGGCGTCCGATGGGGTCGATGCGTTTCTCGAAACTGTCGAGCCACATGGCCTTGGCCTGATGGCACACACGGATGCCCTTTATGTGGTCGGCGTCGAGTCGAGGGATGTTCACGTTGAGTGCCACGCCGTCGGGCAGGCCGTGCTCGAGCACGTGGGAGATGATGTGGCGCACATAAGGTATCGAGGGACCGAAGTCGGCCTTGGGGCTGTGGTGCAGCAGCGAGAATCCGATGGCGGGAAAACCAAGAGCGTTGGCTTCCATGGCGGCACCCATAGTGCCGCTGTAGAGAACGTTGATGGAGCTGTTGCTGCCGTGGTTGATGCCGCTCAACACGAGGGACGGGCGGCTGGGACAGAAGTGCTCGACGGCCAGCTTGATGCAGTCGACGGGAGTGCCGTCGCAGGCATAGACGCTGAGACCGTCGGCAACATTCACCTCGTTCACCCGCAGGGGACGGTCAGAGGTGAGACTCATGCTTTTGCCCGAGGAGTTCATCATGGGAGCCATGACGACCACGTCGCCGAACTCATGGGCCACGTTAGCAAGGGCCTGGAGTCCTTGGGCGGCGACACCGTCGTCGTTGGTGATAAGTATCAGAGGCTTCATCGGGCTATCAGTTGTTTCTCGTGTCCCAGGAAGTAGCTGGCAGGCTGGAGTATGTTGTCGAAGATGAAGTATTGGATGAGTACGGTGTCTCGGTCGTCGATAATAGCGTAGAGTCGATCGAGGTCGAAGACTTCATACATCTCCGGGTCGGGCATGGCCTTCCAGTCGTCAGGGTTGTTGTACTTGATGTAG
>JAEEGL012170360.1_pt1 | contig 15056 bp, 12 predicted proteins | sample 9134231 | NCBI WGS metagenome assembly JAEEGL01 (sample SAMN16246548, study PRJNA631951) | gut metagenome | biome: gut microbiome; feature: rumen; material: fiber-attached | host: Bos | place: Iran: Karaj | collected 2018-10 | reverse complement strand
CCGGCGCGGAGACGGACGCCAGCTTCGAGCGGCAGCATATGATCGCCTCCAACATGAATTTCGCGGCGTCGGAGGCATATAAGCTTTTAAGGACGAATATCCTGTTTTCATTCTCCGGAAGCGAGGGCTGCCGTGTCATCGGCATGACCAGCTCCTTCCGGGGCGAGGGAAAGAGCCTCACCTCCGTCAACCTGGCCTATACGCTGGCGGTGTCCGGGAGAAGCGTATTGCTGATCGAGGGGGATATGCGCCTGCCCGCCCTGGCCAAGCGCCTGGGGCTGCGCACCACGCCGGGTCTTTCCAATCTGCTCGTAGGCATCAGCGGGGACTCCATCCAGTCCTTCGGCGTCAATTCCGATGAGGGCGTGTCTGCCTCTATCGATGTGCTGGTTTCCGGCGACGTGCCGCCCAACCCCTCGGAACTGCTGGGTTCGGAGCATATGCAGGCCCTGCTGGCGACCCTGCGCAACCACTATGAATACATCATCCTGGACCTGCCCCCTGTGACCGCCGTGACGGATGCGCTGGTGGCCTGCAAGCTGGTGGACGGCATGATCGTCGTCGTGCGCAATAACCATGCGGTCCGCCGCGCTCTGGCCGAGACGATCCGGCAGCTGAAGCTGGTGGACGCCCATATCCTGGGCTTTGTGTTCAACGGGGCTTCGGATTCCGGCAGCGGCTATTACCGGGGCAGAAAATACTATAAAAAGCATTATTACTACTACAAGAAAAAAGATGACTGATTTTCATTCCCATCTGCTTCCCGGCATCGACGACGGCAGCGACAGCGTGGAAACTTCCCTGGCTATGCTGGAGCTGTGGCGCCAGCAGGGGATCTCCCGCGTCTGCGCGACGCCCCATTTCGTCGCGGAGCGGACGACGCCCGGGCGTTTCCTCCGGCAGAGGGACGCCGCCTGGGTGACCTTGTGCAGGGCCAGGGGAGAGGGCGGCCCCGAGATCCTTCTGGGGGCGGAGGTCCGCTTCTTCGATGGGATCAGCGCCACGGAGGAGCTTCCCCGGCTCTGCCTGGCGGGAACAAAGCTGCTCCTGCTGGAAATGCCTTTCGCCCGGTGGACGGAGCGGATGCTGGGAGAGGTGGCGGAGATCCGGCGGCGGGGCATCGTCCCTGTGGCGGCCCACCTGGAGCGGTACATATCCTTCAATCCCAAAAAGGCCATCCGCCGTTTCATGGATATGGACATCCTCGTCCAGTGCAACGCAGAATTTTTCCTGGAGCGCAGAACTGAGCGGAAGGCCCTGACGCTGCTGCGGGAGGAGCGGATCCACTTTCTGGGCTCCGACGCCCATAATCTGACCTCCCGCGCCCCCAATATGGGGGAAGCGCTGGCTCTGATCGAGCGGAAGCTGGGAACGGCCGCCATTGAGCGGCTGCTTCGGCTGGAAGGGATGATCGGCTTTGGAAGGGAGGGCCTGCGGGTATGAAAAAACGGCTGATCCTTGTGATCTGCGGCGCCATCCTCCTGCTGGGCGCGGTGTTCTGCGGCGTGAAGGCCATCCAGGGCCTGCGCGCGCCGAAGCCCACCCGGACGGAGCTTGCGGCTGCGACGCCTACCCCGGAGCCGACACCCACCCCGACGCCTGCGCCGACGCCGACGGAGACCCCGGAACCCACGGCGACGCCGGAGCCCACCCCGGAGCCGACGCCCACCCCGCCGCCTTACATCAGCCCCATCGACTTTGACAGCCTGTGGGAGATCAACCCCGACATATACGGCTGGCTGCAGATCGACGAGACGAACGTGGATTATCCCGTGCTCCAGAGCCCGACGGACGACAAATTCTATCTGGACCATGACAGCGACGGGAATACCTCCGTCAATGGCGGGATCTTCTCCGAGCACAGATACAACAGCGCGGACTTTTCCGACCCGGTGACCATCCTCTACGGGCATCACAAGTGGTCCGGCGCGATCTTCGGCAATCTGCAGCAGTATTTCACCGACAGCACATTTTTTGCCGAGGATCATAAGCTCAGGGTCTACACCCCCACGGGGCTGCTGGAATACGGCGTATTCGCCGCCGTTCCCTACAGCAGCGACCATATCCTGTATTATCATGATTTCAGCGATGAAACGGTCTTTGAGGCCTTTTTCAGCGATATCCTCTCAACGCGGGACCTGAGCGCCCGCTTCAATGAGGAATATGCGCCCCACGCGGGGGACAAGGTCCTGATCCTTTCCACCTGCTTTGCGGGCAACAACAAGCGTCGCTTCCTGGTCATGGGCACTTTGCTCCCTGACCAGATGCAATAGAGGCGAAATCTGAGAGGAAGGAGGTGATTCCGATGAAGAAGATTCTCTCCATCGCGGCTGTGCTCGTTCTGCTCCTTACGCTGACGGTCCCTGTTTTTGCCGCTGAGGTGAACTACCCCAGCGTCACGAACGGTGAGATTGCTGCCACGTCTGATGATGGCACCCCTGTCGAGGTTACTTATGCGAATCCCGACGATATCAACGAGGGCAACCTGAAGCTCGCCATTGGCGAAGCCGGCATAGTCCCCGACGATAACTACGGTGTCGATGTTTTTGAGGCTAACGCGCTGGACGACGAAGGCAACAAGGCTGAGCGTAATGATCCTATTACGATTACCTTCTGGTATGACAATGCCGATCTGGTCATTGGCGCTTTGATTCAGAACGCTGACGAAACCTGGACTTCGGTCCCGTTCACCGTCGACGGCAAGTGGGTCACGGTTTATCTGCCCCACCTGACTCCCATTGCGCTGGTCCTCAGAGCGAGGGATGCCGCCCCGACCACGCCCACCGTGCCCGAGGCTTCCGGTTCGCACCAGTCCCCCTTTACCGGCGATTATACTGTGATCTGGGCTGCTGCGGCAGTCGTGATGGCTCTGTGCGCCGGCGCTTTCTTTATGAGCGCCCGCAAGAGGAATGCGGAGTGATCCTCCGACGATGGAGATGGGTATCCGGCGCCTGCCGGATACCCGTTTCCGCTATTCTGTCGAGGGGAAGGGGAGAAAATGTTCGATAATCTGAGCCATCGGAAAAAGAAGTTTATACTAATTATAGGAATTGTGATACTTGCCCTGCTGGCAATCGCTGCATTCCTGTTTTTCTCGCGCATTGAGCGGGCTTTTTCCACCATTCCGGAGGGGGCGGGCTCGGCGCCGAACCGGGTGAACACCCCCAAGCCGTCGGGCAAGGCAGCCCCCGGGGACGTGGAGGGCGAGGAGCTTCCGACGATCTTTTACAACGGGCGGGAGTATCTGTACAACGACAGCCTGTCCACCCTCCTGATCCTGGGCATCGACGACGCCCAGCTGACGGAGACGGCGGCTTCCCGCAATTCCAGCCAGGCGGATATGCTCCTGCTGGCCGTATTCGATCCCGGGAGGGAAAGCTGCACGCTGCTGCAGCTGAACCGGGATACCATGTGCGAGGTCCCTGTGCTGGATTACAACGGGAAATTCCTGCGCTATCAGGTCGAGCAGCTGGCCCTGGCCCATACCTACGGCAGCGGTATGGAAAAAAGCTGCGAGAATACCGTGGAGGCGGTTTCCCGCTTCCTCTACGGTGCTGAGATCGACAACTATTTCGCGTTCACCATGGACGCGATCCCCATATTGAACGACCTCGTGGGCGGGGTCACCGTAACGGTGGAGGATGATTTTTCCGGCGTGGATCCCACCCTGGTGAAGGGGACCACCGTGAGGCTTACGGCGGAGAACGTGGAGCATTTCGTGCGGACGCGCCGCGAGATCGAGGAGGATCCGACGAACCTCAACCGCATGAAGCGGCAGCGGGCCTATCTCACCGGCCTGGTGGAAGAGCTGAGAAGGGTGATGAACGAGGATTCCTCCTTTGTGATCGAGGCCTATTCCGCTCTTTCCGGCTCCCTGGTGACGGACTGCTCCGTGGACCAGATGTCCGCCTACGGCGAACGGTTTTCCGGTTATGCGCTGTCCGGGATCGTCACGCCGGAGGGCGAGGCCGTCGGCGGCGAGAAATTCATGGAGTACTATGCCGACGAGGAGGCCCTGCGCCAGCTGGTGCTGGATGTCTTTTATGTGCCCACCGGGGAGTGAGTCCCCGAAAAGCGGAATCATCCGCTGCGTATGCGGAATGCCATTTTCTTTTGACGGATCCGGAAAACTCAAATATATGATTTCTGTGTTGGAAATAAATGACTTACGATGAATCATCAGAAAGCGAGTTGTTGCATATGGGTAAATACTTCGGCACTGACGGCTTCCGCGGTGAAGCCAATATAGACCTCAACGCTGAACACGCTTTAAAAATCGGGCGGTATCTGGGATGGTATTACGGCGTGCGCCTTGGGAAAAAGGCGAAGATCGTGATCGGGAAGGATACTCGGCGCTCCAGTTATATGTTTGAGTATGCCTTGTGTACCGGCCTTATGGAGTCCGGTGCAGACGCTTATATCATGCATGTGACGACGACGCCCTCCGTGTCCTATATCGCCCGGGTGGATGATTTCGACTGCGGCATCATGATCTCCGCTTCCCACAACCCCTTCTATGACAATGGCATCAAGGTCGTCAATTCCAATGGCGAGAAGATGGACGAAGAGACGCTCCTGGGGATCGAGGAATACATCGACGGCAAGCGGACCGTCCCGCTGGCCGAACGCGCCGGGATCGGGCGCACGGTGGATTATATCGCCGGACGGAACCGCTATATCGGCTACCTTATCTCCATGTCCAAGTTCAGCTTCAAGGGGATCAAGGTCGGCCTGGATGTTGCCAACGGTGCTGCGTGGTCCATCGCCAAGGGTGTCTTTGATGCGCTCGGCGCGAAAACTTACGTGATCAACGACAATCCTGACGGAACGAACATCAACACCGATTGCGGTAGTACGCATATCGAGGGCCTGCAGAGGTTCGTCGTGGAGAACCATCTGGATGTCGGCTTTGCCTATGATGGCGATGCCGACCGCTGCCTGTGCGTGGATGAAAAGGGGAATGTCGTCACCGGCGACCATACCCTGTATATTTACGGGCTCTACATGAAGGAGCGGGGAAAGCTCCTCAACAATAAAGTCGTCACCACCGTGATGAGCAACTTCGGCCTCTACAAAGCCCTGGACAAGGTCGGGATCGAGTACGAAAAGACCAAGGTGGGGGACAAGTACGTTTACGAGAACATGGTCCAGAACGGCCACCGCATCGGCGGTGAGCAGAGCGGCCACATTATCTTTACCAAGTATGCCACCACGGGCGACGGTATCCTCACGAGCCTGAAGCTCATGGAGGTCATGATCGCCAAGGAAAAGCCGATGAGTGAGCTGGCGGCACCGGTGGTGTTCTATCCTCAGGTCCTGAAGAATGTGCGCGTGAAGTCCAAGCCGGAAGCGCAGAACGATCCGGATGTGCAGAAGGCTGTGGCGGACGTGGCGGCGGCACTGGGCGACAGCGGCCGCATCCTGGTGCGCGAAAGCGGGACGGAGCCGGTGATCCGCGTGATGGTGGAGGCCGGCAGCAAGGAGATTTGCGAGAAGTACGTCGACCAGGTGATCGCCGTGATCAAGGAAAAGGGCCATATCGCCTGACTGCAGCAGCCTTCATCGGCGGATACGCCTGCGCAGACAGACAGCAGAGCAACAACTGCCATTTTGAATATCAGCAAATCGATATCACCTGAGCCGTGGCACATAACGAATCGACCCGTCGTTTCTGAGCCGGGCGTTCTTGAAGAGACTGCAAAAAAGTGAGTACGATTATGCGGCCGCGATAGACGCGGCCGCATAATTGGTGTAGAATAGGATTCGGCAGTGCGGATGCTATTTCGTGCAAGGGAGAGTCTTATGAAAAAGTATAGAGATACATACCGCTACGCCCTTGCTTGCGTGACAAGCATGGGCGTACGCATTACCCCGGAGGACCGGATGGCGGTCCACAACAGCAACCGATTCTATCTGCAGGCGACCAGCGCGGAGACGAACGTCCTTAATGTCGCCTCCAGCCTTGGAAAGCCCTGTCTGGCCCTGACCCGGTTTGTGGAGGGGAGCCCCATCGCCGCCTTTATCCAGGCCCAGCTCCGGGCGAGAAACATCAGCTTCGAGGGACCGGAGATCCCCCAGGGCGGACCGTGGGGTTATCGGCACCAGTTCAATATCGCGGATTCCGGCTTCGGAATGCGCGGGCCCCGTGTCTGGAATGATCGGGCGGGGGAGATCGGGCGGACCCTCAACGCGAAGGATTATGATCTGGAACGCATCTTCGGAGAAGAAGGCGTCGCCATTCTGCACCTTTCCGGGCTTGTCGCCGCCATGAGCCCGGAGACCACGGCTTGCTGCCTGGAAACAGTGCGCGCAGCCAGAGCGCACGGAACCGTCGTCAGCTTCGACCTGAACTACCGGGCGGCCTTCTGGAAGGGCAGGGAGGCGGAGCTGCGCGCCGCTTTCTGTGAATTCGCTTCCCAGGCGGACATCCTCATCGGCAATGAAGAGGACTTTCAGCTCTGCCTTGGATTTTCCGGTCCGGAGACCGGCGGCAAAGACCTGCAGAGCAAGATCGGAAGCTTCCAAACCATGATCGGGCAGGTGGTTGAAAAGTATCCCAACGTGCAGATCTGCGCCACGACGCTGCGGCAGGCGATCTCTGCCAATGAACACCTCTGGGGCGCGATCCTCTGGCAGGATGGCCAATGGCACATGGAAGAACCGCGTCCTATCCCCGTGCTGGACCGCATCGGCGGTGGGGACGGCTTCAGCGGCGGGCTCCTGTATGGCGTCCTGATGGGCTGGGAGGCGGAAAAATGCCTCGCTTTCGGCTGGGCCTGCGGCGTGCTGGCGGCATCGAGCCTGAACGATTATGCCGAGCCTGCGGATGAAAAGCAGGTGTGGGACGTATATGCCGGGAATGCCCGGGTGCAGAGATAAGGAGGCGGAGCATGATGACGGCGGATATCGGGCTGATCGGCCTCGCGGTCATGGGCGAGAACCTGGCCCTGAATATGGCTTCCCATGGCTTCACGGTGGCCGTTTTCAATCGGACCACAGAGAAGGTGGACCGCTTTGTCGCGGGGCGAGGCAAGGGAAAAGGGCTCTTCGGCTGTCACTCGCTGCAGGAGCTGTGCCAAAGCCTTAAAAAGCCCAGGAAGGTTTTCCTCATGGTGAAGGCCGGCCAGCCCGTGGACGATCTCATTGGCCAGCTCCTGGAATACCTGGAACCCGGGGATGTGATCATCGACGGCGGGAACAGCCACTTTCCCGACACCACCCGGCGCACCGCATTTGCGGAAAGCAAGGGCCTCCTCTATGTTGGCTGCGGCGTCAGCGGCGGCGAAGAGGGGGCACTGAAGGGACCCTCCATGATGCCCGGCGGCTCTGGCGGCGCATGGGAACTGGTGAAGCCCATCTTCCAAAGCATCTGCGCCAAAGCGGAAGACGGCTCGCCCTGCTGCGAATGGGTGGGAGAAAACGGCGCGGGCCACTTCGTGAAGATGGTGCACAACGGCATCGAATACGGGGACATGCAGCTCATCTGCGAAGCCTATCAGCTGATGAAGGACGGCCTGGGCATGAGCAGCGGGGAAATGCACGAAGTTTTTGCCCGCTGGAACGAAACCGAGCTCAACAGCTATCTCATCGGCATCACCGCGGATATCCTGGGCTACCGGGATGAAAAGGGCGAGACCACCGTGGAGAAGATCATGGACCGGGCGGGCCAGAAAGGGACGGGCAAGTGGACGGCGATCGCGGCCCTGGAGGAAGGCGTGCCCCTCACCCTGATTTCCGAAGCGGTCTTTGCCCGCTGCCTTTCCGCGCAGAAGGAGGAGCGGGTGCTGGCGTCCACCCTCTATCCCCGGCAGGAGCCCGTCTTTACCGGGGACAGGGAAGCTTTTGTGGAGAGCATACGGAAGGCCCTCTATGCCAGCAAGATCATCTCCTACACCCAGGGCTTCCAGCTCATGCGCACCGCAGCGAAGACCAACGGCTGGAACCTCAACTACGGCGGCATCGCCCTCATGTGGCGCGGGGGCTGCATCATCCGCAGCGCCTTTCTGGGCAGGATCCGGGAAGCCTTTGAGAAGGATCCGGCGCTGGACAATCTTCTGACGGACGGGTATTTCCGCAGCGTCCTCCGGGAATTGCTGCCCGCCTGGCGGGAGGTCGCCTCCTGGGCGCTGAAAGCGGGCATTCCCGCGCCGGCGTTCACGGCGGCCCTCAGCTGGTTCGACGGTTACACGACGGCCCGGCTCCCGGCGAATCTTTTGCAGGCGCAGCGGGACTATTTCGGCGCGCACACCTATGAGCGCACCGACGCGCCGAAGGGCGTCTTCTTCCATACGGATTGGACGGGGCACGGCGGCGGCACCGCTGCGGGTACTTATAACGCATGATGGACTGGCCGCGCGACGCGGCGGGGAGGTAGGATATGAAGCTTCCGATGAAACCCGATCTTACAAATAAGGTCGCGGTCGTGACCGGCGGCGCCGGCGTCCTCTGTTCTGAGTTTTGCCGGGCCCTGGCAGCCTGCGGCGCGAGGGTGGCCGTGCTGGGCCGCACGGCAGAAAAGGTCGAGGCATTGGCGGAGGAGATCCGCCGGGCCGGCGGCGCGGCGATGGGCCTTGCCGCCGATGTAACGGACCCGGAAGGACTGAAGCGGGCCTGCGATACCTTGAAGCGTACCTGGGGCCCCTGCGACATCCTCGTCAACGGGGCAGGCGGGAACCGCCCCGACGCTACGGCCGACGATGAATTCTTCTCGCCGGACACGCTGGCGGACCCCGGAAAGAAGAGCTTCTTTGACCTGACGGAAACCGCTTTCCGGGAAGTCTTTTCACTGAATATCCTGGGGACCGTCCTGCCGACGCAGGTCTTCGGGGAGGATATGGCCCGCCTGGGCAGGGGGACGATCATCAATATCAGCTCCATGAATGCGTTTACGCCCCTGACCAAGATCCCGGCTTACAGCGCAGCCAAAGCCGGGGTGTCCAACCTCACGGAGTGGCTGGCGGTCCATTTCGCCGGGAGCGGCATCCGGGTCAACGCCATCGCCCCGGGCTTCTTTTCCACAACGCAGAACGCGAAGCTGCTGTGGAATGAGGATGGGACGCCCACGGCCCGCACGGGGAAGATCCTCGCCGCGACGCCGATGAACCGGTTCGGCAGGCCGGAGGAGCTGATCGGCGCGCTGCTCTTCCTGTGCGACGACACATGCTCCGGCTTTATCACCGGCGTCGTGCTGCCCGTCGACGGGGGCTTCCGGGCCTACTCGGGGGTGTAGGGATGGAGCTTTATCGGATCGCTGAGCGGGAAGAAGGGCTTGCGGAAGGGGAGATCCGGGATTGCCTGCTCCGCTCCCTGGAGGGGAAGGATCCGAAGCGCGTGTTGATCCTTCCCCCGGATTTTACCCGCTTCCATTCCGGCGCCGGGAGGATTACCGGCGTCTATTACCATGCGCTGACGGAGAGAGGCGCAGAGGTGGATATCCTCCCCGCTTTGGGTACCCACGCGCCGCTTTCCACTGACCAGCGGAACGCCATGTTCGGGGACATTCCTGAGGATCGCTTTTTCGTTCACGATTGGCGGCACGATGTGGTGAAGCTGGGAGAAGTACCGGCTGCATACGTCAGCGAGATCACGGATGGCCTGTGGCGGGAGAGCGTCAGCGTAGAAGTGAACCGCCGCCTACTGGACGAGCGCTATGATCTGATCATTTCTCCCGGCCAGGTAGTGCCGCATGAGGTCATCGGCATGTCCAACCATGGGAAGAATATCTTTGTCGGCGTGGGCGGCAGCGATATGATCAACAAATCCCACATCATCGGAGCCGTTTACGGCATGGAGCGGATGATGGGGCGGGATCACACGCCGGTCAGAAAGCTCTTCGACTATGCGTTGACCCACTTCCTGGCAGATAAGCCCATCCTATGGGTGCTGACGGTCACCACTGCGCCGGCAGGCGTGATCCGCACCCACGGCCTCTTCATCGGAGAGGACCGCCGCTGCCTCACGGAGGCGGTGAAGCTGGCCCAAAAGAGGAACATCGACTTTGTGCCCCACGGGGTAAGGAAGTGCGTCGTTTACCTGGATCCCGAGGAATTCAAGAGCACCTGGCTGGGAAACAAGGCAGTCTACCGCACCCGCATGATGATGGCGGACGGGGGTGAGCTCCTGATCCTGGCCCCTGGCGTGGAGCGCTTTGGGGAAGACCCGGAGTGCGACCGTCTGATCCGTAAATACGGTTACCGCGGCCGCATGACGACCCTTTCCGCCCTGGAGGCTCCGGAGAACGCGGATCTGCGGGCCAATATGGGCGCCGCTGCCCATCTGATCCACGGTTCCTCCGACGGGCGGTTTTCCATCACCTATGCGGTGAAGCGGATCACCCAGGAGGAAGTGCGGAGCGTAGGCTATCTTGCGGCTGATTATGCGCGAGCGGCAGAAAAGTACGACCCAAAGGCGCTTGCATACGGAGTCAATGTTGTTGAGGGAGAGAAGATCTTCTTCATTCCCAACCCCGCCCTTGGCCTCTGGATCAGCAGGGATCGATTTGATTCCCGTGACCCATCTCTGGGGTAACAGATTTGCAGGAGGAAAGCATGACGGAACTGAAAACGGAATTCCGGAACAAAGCGGCAGCCCTGGGGCTCACCGTTTACCCGGAGTCGATAGAGGAAACGGGCGGCGTAGTATGTGCCGTCGTACGGAATGGGGATGTGAAAAAGCTGGCTTCGCTGGGCGCATGCGGCTTCTCCGGGGAAGAAAGGAACGGCCTGAAGCTTTGCCCGCTTACGGTGGAAAATGCCCGTGTCCTGATGGAGCTGTTTCCCTATACGAAGCCCCGCAGCCATCGGGGGCACCCCTTCACCCTGGGCCTGGGGGACCGGCTGGGCCTGGCGACGCCCGGACATGTGCGGGCGATCTCCGGCTATGACGTTTTTCCCGTTTTTGCCCAGCAATCCATTCGGGAACTGACGCTGACGGGCAGAAGCTTTTCCGACGTGATCGCTTCCGCAGCCTTCGGCGTCTTCCAGGCCGGTTATAAAGGCGGCTACGGCGCGGACGGAGACCATCTGAAAACCAAAGCGGAGATCGCCTATGCCCTGGAGAGCGGCTGTTCCATGATCACCCTGGACTGCTCCGAACATATCGATACCGGCATCGGAGCCCTTTCCGATGAAGAGGCCGCAAACGCCTATGCGCGCCTGCCCGCGGAGCTGCGCCGCCACTATGAAGAAGCCTATCTCAACAAAGCCCTGCCCATCCTTGGCAGCCTGTCAGAAGGCGTACTGCAGAGGATCGTGCTGACGTTTTACCGGGCAATGGAGCATGCCGCAGACTGTTTCCGCTATATCCGGGAGATCGGCTCGACGGAGGTGGATTTTGAACTGTCCATCGACGAGACGCTGACGGTCACCACGCCGGCGGAACACTTCGTCATCGCCGGCGAGCTTGCCCGGCACGGGGTCCGGCCGGACAGCGTTGCCCCTCATTTCACGGGCACCTTTGAAAAGGGGATCGAATACGCCGGAAACCTGAATGCCTTTGCCCGGGATTTCGCAGCCCATCAGGAGATCGCAGATCATTTCGGATATAAGCTTTCCCTGCATTCCGGTTCGGATAAGTTCTCTGTGTTTTCCACCGTCGGCAGGGTGACGCACGGAAGGGTGCATGTGAAAACAGCGGGGACCAACTGGCTTGAAGCCCTGGCGGTGCTGGCCGATGCAGATCCGGCCTTCTATCGCCGTGCCCACAAATTCGCGCTGGAGCATCGCGGGGAAGCGGAAAAGTATTACCATGTTTCCACGGATATTCGGGAGATCCCCGATATCGATCTGGAAGGAGACGCATTCCTGCCGGAGTATCTGCATCTGCCCGCCTCCCGCCAGACCATGCACATCGGTTATGGCCTCCTGCTGGCGGAGCCTTGGTTCCGGGAGGGGTTCTTCCGCCTGCTCCATGAGCGGGAGGAGGATTACTATGCCCGGCTGGAAGCCCATATCGGGCGGCATCTTCGATACTTGACAGATACGATACAATAACCATGATAAGCGCTGAAGCATACAATCGGGATACGCTCCCATAAAGCGGGAGATCATGGGTTAGTTTTTGGTTCGGAGGTTTATATGAACATTCTCGTGACGGGCGGGGCCGGGTACATCGGCTCTCATACCATCGTGGAACTGGTGAATGCGGGCCACTCGGTCATAGTAGTGGATAATCTCGCCAACAGCTCCGAGGAAGCGCTGAAGCGGGTGGAGCACATCACCGGGAAGCCGGTCCCCTTTTTCAAAACCGACATCCGGGATCGGGAAGGGCTGAGCGCCGTCCTTGCGGTGCATCCGGTGGATGCCTGCATCCATTTCGCGGGCCTGAAGGCGGTGGGCGAGTCGGTGCGCCTGCCCTGGGAATACTATGAAAACAACATTGGCGGGACGCTGGTGCTCACGGACGTGCTGCGAAAGCATGGCTGCAGGAATATCGTTTTCAGCTCTTCTGCCACCGTGTATGGGGAACCGGATACCATCCAGATGACGGAGAAACTGCCCAAGGGGACCTGCGAGAGCCCTTACGCCTGGTCCAAATGGATGGTCGAGCAGATCCTGACGGACATGGCCAGGGCGGACCCGGAGTGGAACGCGGTGCTGCTGCGGTATTTCAACCCCATCGGTGCCCACCCCAGCGGGCTGATCGGAGAGGACCCGAAGGGGATCCCCAACAACCTGATGCCCTATATCACCCAGGTCGCCGTGGGGAAGCTGGAAAAGCTCCATGTCTTCGGCAATGACTACGATACCCCGGACGGGACCGGCGTCCGGGATTACATCCATGTGGTGGATCTGGCCCGGGGCCATGTGGCGGCGCTGAAGGCGATCGAAGCCGGGTGCGGCGCGGCGGTCTACAACCTGGGGACCGGCAGGGGCTACAGCGTCCTGGAGATCGTCCATGCCTTTGAAAAAGTGAATGGAGTAAAGATCCCCTTTGTGATCGACCCGCGCCGCCCGGGGGATATCGCCGCCTACTATTCGGATCCGACGAAGGCCCTGAAGGAGCTGGGCTGGAAGACGGAATACGGCATCGAAGAAATGGTCCGGGATTCCTGGAACTGGCAGAAGAAGAATCCCGAAGGGTATCGCTGACCGCACTTATGAACAGAATGCTTCCTGTCTGGCGGATCCGCCGGGCAGGAAGCATTTTCCTGATTTCCTTATGGCCGGATCGGCGATATCCTCCGCCCGAAATCTCCAATCGGCTTCCCCTGGATATGGGGACAGCACGGAAGGCATTCCGGCGGAAGCAGACGACGGAGGAATTGACCGTTTTCCCGAATTGCCCCCTTCCATGCGCGGCCATTTTATTATATAATAAACTTGAAATAGTATGGATACTTGCGGTTTCCGTATGACAACTGCAGAAATACAGTCGCCCGGGTCATCGGGCCACTCCCGGAGGGAGAAACGGACAGCCGCGATTTGAGAGAGGAACAGCATAATGGGAAGCAAGAAAAAGTCGGAGGAAGAGCAGGCGCTCAAGGCAGAGGTGAAGGCCCTGAAGGAGACCCTGGCCGGGCAGCAGATGGAGCTGCGCAACAAGGGCCTGCCGGTGATCGTGCTGGTGGAGGGCTGGGCCGCCGCGGGGAAGGGAAGCCTGATCGGCGACCTGATCTGCGAGCTGGATCCCCGGTTTTACAATGTGGTTTCCCCCACGGTCAGCCCTGAGCGGAAGGACCGCTATCCCTTCCTCTGGCCCTATGCCAGGGAGATCCCGGAGAACGGGCAGATCATGTTCTACGACTCCGGCTGGATGGAAAATGTCGTCCGCCGCTATCTCCGGCGGGAGATCACCGCCGGGCAGTATAAGGACCGGGTCCGCAGCGTGAAGGAATTCGAGCGCCAGCTGCGGGACGGGGGCTATATCGTGCTGAAGCTGTTCCTGCGCATCGACCGGGAGGAGCAGGAAAAGAGGCTGCGCGCCCTGCGGGAGGACTACGCCACCTCCTGGCGGGTGACGGAGGACGATCTCTGGCAGCAGAGGGAATACAAGCGCTTCCGGGAGGCCTACGAGGAATTCATGGAGGAGACGGGGGACGTGATCCCCTGGCATGTGCTGGATGGGAAAAGCAAGCGTACCGCCGTCCGGGACGCACTGAAGCTCCTGACCAAAGCCATCCGCAAGGGCCTGGAGGAAGACCGCTACGTGGGCGAGCCCTTCAAGGAGGACTTCCCCCTGGTGAAGATGCCGAAGCTGCGGGAGGTGGACTTGAGTCCCGCCCTGGAGGAGGAAGAATACGAGAAGGAACTGAAAAAGCTCCAGCAGCGGCTGGGGGAGCTGCATAATGTGATCTATCGGAAGCGCATCCCCGTGGTCATCGGCTACGAGGGCTGGGACGCCGCGGGCAAGGGCGGGAACATCCGCCGTCTGGCCAGGCCCCTGGATCCCCGGGGCTTCGACGTGATCCCCATCGCCTCCCCGGAGCCCCACGAGCTGCACCGGCAGTATCTGTGGCGCTTCTGGACCCAGCTTCCCCGGACCGGCCACATCGCCATTTTCGACCGCACCTGGTACGGGCGGGTCATGGTGGAACGGCTGGAGGGCTTCTGCACCGAGAAGGACTGGAAGCGGGCCTACAATGAGATCAACGAATTTGAGCGGCAGCTCACGGAATGGGGCGCGGTGGTGCTGAAATTCTGGATCCAGATCGATTCCGACACCCAGCTGGAGCGCTTCACAGCCCGCCAGAACACCCCGGAAAAGCAGTGGAAGCTGACGGAGGAGGACTGGCGCAACCGGGAAAAGTGGCCCCAGTATGAGGAAGCCATCGACGAAATGCTGGAAAAGACCAGCACGGAAAACGCCCCCTGGCATATCATCGAATCCAACGACAAGAAATACGCCAGGATCAAGACCCTGCGCCTCACCATCGCTGCGCTGGAAAAGGCCTGCGCAGAGAAGCTCTGACGCCCCCGGAGCCCTTTGCCGCGCACGCCGTGCCGGCGCTTGCTTCTGAAAAAGCTTCACGCTTGAGGAGAGAATCATGGCAGAGAAACAGAAGAAGAGCGAAGCCGGAGAGAGCTGCTTCCTGAACCGGGAGCTGAGCTGGCTCGCCT
>JAEEGL011579167.1_pt1 | contig 15056 bp, 4 predicted proteins | sample 9134231 | NCBI WGS metagenome assembly JAEEGL01 (sample SAMN16246548, study PRJNA631951) | gut metagenome | biome: gut microbiome; feature: rumen; material: fiber-attached | host: Bos | place: Iran: Karaj | collected 2018-10 | reverse complement strand
CGCGACGCGTACGACCTGCCCGAAGCGGATCTGATCACCTTCGTGTACGACGTGATCCATCTGCCCGACAGCGGCGAATACACCTTTGAGCCCTTCTGGTACCGCGCGTTCCGCTTCCTGCGGCTGGAGTTCTCCGACCCCTCCGTGCGGTTCCCGTCGCTCACGTACCGCTCGTGCTTCTACCCCTTCTCCACGGAAGGATACTTTAATTCCAACGATCCCGCGCTCAACGAAATGTGGAAGGTCAGCGTCAACACCGTCAACTGCTGCGCCCACGAGATATTCGTTGACTGCCCGTACTTCGAGCAGCAGCAATACGATATGGACAGCTGCCTCGAGATGCGGTTCGCGCAGCGCATGAGCGCCGACGACCGCCTGCTGCTGAAGAGCGTGACCGATCTGGCGCGTTCGCAGATATACAACGGCATGCTGCAGGCCAATTATCCCTCGACGATGACGCAGATCATCCCGAATTTCACCTTGTTCTGGGTTATAATGCTGCGTGAATACCTGAGATACGCCCCCGCCACCGCCGACACGCGCAGGCAGGCGGCGCAGTTCCTGGGCACCGTGGACAAAGCGCTGGAGTCCTTTGAGATCTTCCGCGACGCCACCGGGCTGGTGGGCGCCAATCCGTACTGGTCCTTCGTGGATTGGGTCCCAGGCTGGATGGCGGGAATCACGCCGGGCGGTCACGAAGGCGAGCCGTTGACCGTGGCGTCAATGATGTTCACTGCCGCCCTGAAAAACGCCGCGGAAGTGGCGGAATATTGCGGCCGCAATGCCCGAAGCAAGGAATATCTTGAGCGCGCCGATAAATTGTCCGCGCTGATCCGCGAAAAATGCTACGACAAAGACGCGCAGCTGTTCCGCAACACCCCGACCCGCCGCGAATTCAGCGAACACACGTCGGTCTGGGCGGTGCTGGCCGGGATCGTGAGCGGTAAAGACGCGACTGCGCTGATGCGCCGCACGATGGACCCCGACGCGAAGATCGCCCGCTGCACCTTCTCGATGGGTTCTTTCCTGTTCCGCGCACTGGAACTCACCGGCCTGTACGACGAATTTGCGCCAAAACTGTTCGCGGGCTGGCAGCAGATGCTGGACTATCATTGCACCACCTGGTGCGAGAACCCCGACAGTCCCCGCAGCGAGTGCCACGGCTGGAGCTCCGCCCCCGCGTACGAACTTTCTGCGATGGTACTGGGCGCCTACCCCGAGAAGGATGGTTACCGCACGCTGCGCATCCGCCCGCACATGTACGTGCTGAACACCGAATGGGCGGAAGGCGGCGTGCCTACGCCGTTCGGCACGGTCAACATTTCCCTCCGCCGCACGAAGCCCGCCGACCGCCGGTTCGCGATCACGGTAACGCTGCCTGACGGCAAAAAATTCGAGCGGGACAACTGCCGCGACGGCGACGAGTTCCGGTTCGAGCTGGGTTGACCGCGCACGGCCGCCCGCGGAGGAAGCAGAATTGACCACGACGATCAATATAATAATCAAAGTTATTTCTATAATTGCCACCGTGATCTCCGCGATGTACTTCCCGAAATGGCTGTACATCGTCGCGGGGTTTTTCACCACGCGCAAATTCGCGCCCGCCAAAACATACCACAAATATGCCATCCTGATTGCCGCCCGCAACGAGTCCGCGGTCATCGCGAACCTGCTGGACAGCATAAAAAAGCAGGATTATCCGGGGAGCGTCACCACGTTCGTGGTTGCCGATAACTGCACCGACAACACCGCGGAGATCGTTCGAAACTGCGGCGCCCTGTGCTACGAGCGGTTCGACCCCGATCACCGCACCAAGGGCTACGCGCTGCAGTTCCTGTTCGACAGCATCTGGCGGGATTACGGCCGCGACGCCTTCGAGGGCTATTTCGTGTTCGACGCGGACAACCTGCTGAAATCCGACTACATCTCCCGCATGAACGACGCCTTCGACGCGGGCGAGAAGATCGTGACGTCCTACCGCAACACCAAAAACTTCGACGATAACTGGATCTCCGCCTCCTACGCGCTTCACTGGATGCGCACGATCCGCACCACCAACCGCGGCACGTCGTGGCTGCGCCTCACCACGCGCCTGCAGGGCACGGGCATGCTGTTCGCCTCCGAAACGCTCCCCGCCGAGGGCTGGATCTACACCTCCCTCACCGAGGACCGGGCGTTCAGCGCCGACGCCGTGGTCAACGGCTACCGCATCTCATATCAGAACACCGCCGAGTTTTACGACGAGCAGCCCGTGCAGTTCCGGCAGGTCATGCGTCAACGCATACGCTGGGCCAAAGGCCACATCCAGGCATTTTTCGAGAGCGGCGGCAAGCTGTTCGTCAACATCTTCAAGCCACCCTACTCGCTGCAGAATTTCTGTTCCTACGACATGCTGCTCACGATCTACCCGCGCTCGCTGTTCAGCTTTTTCCGCAAACTGCTGGTGTTTATCCTGCGCGTGCTGCTTATCGTTCTGGCCGGCTTCGCGTGGGGACCGCTGTGGGGCATTATCGGCGGCATGGGCCTGAATCTGTTGTCGTACTGGGCCGGCGGCATGGGCACCGCGCTGTATGTGATGATCTTCGAGCATCAGCACGTGCCTAAGCTCAAATGGTACCGCGCGCTGTGGCACATTTTGATGTTCCCGGTGTTCGACAAGATCGGCAGCGTGTCCACGATCATCGCGCTGTTTATGAAGGTCGAGTGGAAGCCGATCTATCATAAGAAGGACGTCAATATTGACGATCTGGGCAAAAAATGAATCGGAAATGAATCGGGGCGGCGCGTTATGAGCAAGGTAATGGTGGCAATGAGCGGCGGCGTTGACAGCAGCGCCGCGGCGGCAATACTTAAAGCGCGGGGTTTTGACTGCATCGGCTGCATGCTGAAGCTGGTGGACAAGCCGGACGATTCGGACGTCCGCGCCGCAGAGAGCGTGTGCGCCTCGATGGGCATCCCCTTCTGCGTATTTGAATACCGGGCAGAGTTCCGCGCGTGTGTGATGGCGGATTTCGTGCAAAATTATATTGACGGCCGCACCCCCAACCCCTGCATCGTCTGCAACCGGAAGATGAAATTCGGCGCGCTGATGCGGAGGGCGGAGCAGCTGGGGTGCGAGTATGTTGCCACCGGCCATTATGCGCGGATCGAGCGCTCCGGCGAGCGGTTTTTGCTGAAAAAAGCGGCGGATCCGGCCAAAGATCAGAGCTATGTGCTGTATTCGCTCACTCAGGAGCAGCTCGCGCATGTATTGTTCCCGCTGGGCGGCATGGAAAAGGCCGACGTGCGCGCGCTGGCCGCTGAAAATTGCTTCCAAAACGCACAAAAACCCGAAAGTCAGGACATTTGCTTCGTGCCGGACGGCGATTATGCGGGATTTATACAGCGTTTTTCGGACCGGGCGTTTCCGGAGGGCGACGTGATCGACACGGCGGGCAATCTCCTCGGCCGTCACCGCGGCCTTCACCACTACACCGTGGGACAACGTAAAGGCCTCGGCATTGCCGCCGAAGCCCCCCTCTACGTACGCCGCCTCGACGCCGCGTCCAACCGCGTCGTCCTTGCTCGCGCCGCTGAAATGTTTGACCGTGAATGCACCGTGACCGCGGTCAACTGGATCCCCTCGCCCCTGCCCGCTTCTCCCGTGCGTTGCAAGGCCCGGATCCGCTACCACCACCCCGAGCAGCCCTGCACCGTGATCCCGCTCTCTGCGGACAGCGTGTGCGTGGTCTTCGACGCGCCCGTGCGGGCGATCACTCCCGGCCAGGCCGCGGTCTTTTACGACGGAGACGTGGTGCTGGGGGGTGGGACGATAGTGAGTGCGGAATAATACTTTTTATTTAAAAAACCCCTAAGAGTAGCGGATTTTTGGCCTTTTCCGCTAGTCTTAGGGGCTTCCTATTGGTCGATTATCGCAATGGCGATTACAGAATTAGAATAATTTGGTTAGTCTTCTATCTGATGGTCGTCACTTGCAGTGATAACGTCATTATTATCCAAAAAGACTATTTCAAGTTCGATTTCGTTATAGTTTTCCTTCATAGACCCTCATCTCCTTTTATTCATTAAGATTAGCACTAACAATATCACCATATACAGTCACCGTGTTTCCACTTGTGTCTGTGTAAGTAATAAACGCTCTGGCATACCAAGTTTCAGTGCCGACTTTGCTCTTCGTCCAGATAAATCGCGATGTTGTACCACTGGCTTCAGATCCTCTTACATAATCAGCGGTTGTAACATCAAATCCGGCCGGGTTCGTACCAACTGTCGCGTTCGAAGTCGCTATGACACCGGCGTTTTTGATAACAAACCCGTCAGGTACGTTGGCAAACGCTGCGAAGCTGATCTTATGGTTGTCATAATCTTTAACAACTTTGATGATCGTTGCCACACCGGCCAGAACAACTTCGGTATCCTCCGTTACAAATACCGCTGTAAGAACCATATCTTTCATGACATAGAACGTGTAATCCGGTCTGTAAGAAAGGATCGTTCCATCGCTGTCCTCCCAGTGCGAGAACTTCATACCGGCAGCCGGCTGATCTGCTACTACTGTAATCCGGGCATCCTCATCATAATCGCCGCTGCCGGTACCACCGATAACAGTGATCGTCCGCGTTTCCGCATTTTTGATATACACCGGCTTGACGACGATCACATCATCTGAAGTATCCGAAGTAGCAAGTCTTTCCTCTGCGAGCGCTTTAAGCGCAGCATTGTCGTATTCCCAACCAACAATCGTGTAGCCATAACGTGTCGGAACCGCAGGCATTATCAGCGAATCTATATCTGTTGACTTCAGCTGATACCTACCCATTACTTGGTCAAACAAAGACTCAAATATGATGGTTACTTTGTTTCTGGCTTTCGTATTGTACACCGCCGTGTACGTTTCCGCAGTTGTTATGTAGAAGTCCAGTACAGGCGTACGGCTGACAATTACATTTGCACTGTTGCGCCAGTACGCAAAGTTCGTATCATCATCGATCGTTACAACAACATGTGCATCAAAATCAATATCCATCGATATTTCGGACGAGTAGTAATCCTCTTCCCCGTCGATCGACACGGTATATTCATGATCGCAGGTGATCGTTATCCGCTTGCGGCTACTTAACTTATATAACACGACCGTAACAATATCAGTATACTCCGCGCCTTCAAACTGTGCTGTTGCAGTGTATGTAATGCTGCCGTCCTCCTCCTGGGTAGGCTCAACGCGCACAGAACTGACAGAAGCGTTGACCGTTTCAACGTGGCTGCAGTCAATGCACTTAAACACCGCCTGCGCCGAAGTTTTATCTTCACTCCAAACCCATTCAGGATCGCCATAATCGTGTCCCTTAGGCGCTATTGACACTTCCTTGGTCTGGGTCGTAAACATGCTGTTGGTGAACGTCGCAGTATATCTTCCGGTACCAGCAGATTCACATCCGGAAGGAGTAACGACCGCGTATGCAGCGCGAACGGTTTCGGTGATGTTGTAAGTATTGTCATCTTCGCAAACCGCCGTAGCTTTCACGGTATACCCCTGCGCATCCTGGATCCATTCGTATACGGGTGCAGCATAGCTGTGCTCAACAGCGGTATATGTCGCGGTATATGTCGCATCGGCAACGACCGCAACAACTTCAGGTGTCCATCCAGCAAACACGTATCTGTGTTCCGCATCCGAAGGCTTGGTAGGCGTCGCCGGAAGCGTTACGGTATCACCGTAGTGGTAAACTGTGCTGTTGATCAGCGAGTTGTCCCAGTTGACAAATTTGATGACGAACTCCTTGTACACCTGCGTGAAGACTGCAGTATACGCGGCATTTCCGGTTACCGCCGGCAAAGTGTTGTTCTGATAATCGACAACGCCATCACCGTTAGCATCCCATCCTGCAAAGGAATATGTAAACACATCGTTCGCTTCTTTATCCAGCGTTCCGTTGTAGCTCGGAACATTTCCGGCTTTATACTGTTTTGTAGTTACTCTGCCGTCAACTGTGAACGAGATATCATATTCTTTGTCGCCAGATTCGTATACAGCTGTATATGTTACATCCTCGTACGCCGCCGGAAGTTCTTCTCCAGCAAGGACGTCTTCGATTCCGTCACCGTCAACATCCCAGCCAGCAAAAATATACACGGTTTCGCCTGCATTAGGTTTCACCAGTGAGCCGGAGTACTCTGGTATGCTTCCTGCAGCAAGGGTATCTGCGGTTATAACGCCGTTGTTGTTCCAAGTGATCGTGTAGAATCCCTTGAAGTTAACCAGATACAGCCGTCTGGCAAAGGTATCTGTACTGTTCTTTCTGAATACCAGTTCCAGAATATGGCAGCCTTCTCCAAGACTCTTAACGAACGCCGAATTCAACGTCAGAGTATTATTCGCGATCGTATAGTTGGAGGATGCAATATCTTCGCCTTCTGCAATTGTTTCCAGGACATACCCGTTAGGCACATACTGTATAACAACATTATCCGTGCTTTGTACGATCTCATACTGAACGGTATCTGTCAGAAGGTAGGGCTTCACTGTATAATCTGTCAACGCTTCTGCGTTGCCGTCAATAGTCACGATCCAAACCAGCTGGCTGTTGTTGTCCGTAACATTTTCCGTAGTGCTGCCCTTGGCAAATACAGTAACGGCATGGGTCTCGTTGTCATCAAAGAAGTCGTCATCCAATCTGATCTCAAAATACTTGTACGTTTCTGCATTCAGAGATCCGATATTAAGCGAATACATCTCGTTGCCAGCAGCAACTTCATCCTCGACAGAATCCGGAGCGTCTTTGAACACATAGAGGACAACATTGTTGGCAGCCGTGTTGCCCTGATTGGCAACTCTCACCAGCAGTCTGTTCTCCGAATCAACAACAAGCTGTCTTGCCACAACCTCGAGGTCTGCTTCCGCAATACCAAGCGCGGCCGAATTATTATTGGTGTTTTCTTCTCCGCCGACGGCAACAATGCTGATGTAGTAGTCGCTTGTGCTGATACTGCTAAGTCCAGGCATTGTGAAGTTTACTTGCTCCACGGCGCCAGACTGAAGGTCTATTGCAACGTTATTCAACGTAGAAACTATTGTGCCGTTTGCTCCGTTTTCTCTAATTGTGACGTTGACAGTAGAAATGTCAGTGGGTCCATTGTTTGCAAGAATGGTACTTATCTCAAATGCTTCATTAACTCTTGCGATATCGGTTGTTGAAACACTGTTCAAAGACAATTCTTTGGCAGAAGTGTCTACGAACACAAATTGCCGGTCATAGACGTTCGTTTCGGTTTGATTATCTACAGTATTGATAACCGCACTCAAAACGCCGTTGGAGAACACTGCATCAATAGACGTATAGTATACATTGGATTCTGCCACGGTCAGTGCAACCGGTTCTCCAAAAGTGCCGTTGTTATTAAACATTCCGTAAAGCACGTCTCCGGATTCTCCATCTGGCAGAAGAGCACCGTCTACATAAAGAATTGCAACGAGTTCTCCGGTTTCGTTAACAACAATATTACACATATTAGCACTATCACTGCTAATCTCTGCAACAATACTGTCGTCATTTTCTCTAACTATTGTAGAATCAGCGGTATAGTATAACTCGTTACCCGCCTTGATAATATACGAAATCGGCGCACCGTCTTTCGGAACCATACTGTTATAATGATTCTCCGAATTGTAGGTAAGTACATATGACAAATTATCAATGATTTGCTCGTCGTCAATTTTAGTAAACAAATTGCTGTCCGGATCAACAGTAAGCAAAATGTTTCCTGCGCCGTTTACTTCAAAAGTATTAACGAACGGCAGGCCGTCGGCAACACAAATCGAAGTCCACGAGCCAGTGTTGGAATCAAATGTACTGCTCCAAATTTCATTAGCATATGTTTCAAATGAATAATTGCACTCGCTCTCTTCGTCATAATAATTATAGTTGGATAAGCCAAATACATTGTTATCTTTGTTTTTTTGCCAAACAACAACAGGTGCATTGTTTATTACTGTAATTATCGCAGAAGAATCATAATATTCATCTGAAGTAACCAAACCGCCAAGGTTCACAAAACTAGTCCCGTCGAACTTAGCTACTTTGATTTCCGAGAAACTAGCCGCTTCTTCTACACTTTCGTCTCCGGTCATTGTGTGTGTTATTTGAGAATAAACAACATAAACATTGTTTCCGTCTTTATAAACACAATAATCTCCATCGGTAAATCCGTTATCATCAATAATTGTCGGATAGCTCAAATTCCATGTGTTACCGCTCTTTATACCAATTTGGTATACTAGTTTCAGGACATTGTTGTCATAATAATTATTGGTTTTTGCAATGTTGTCTTTTTGTGCATTCTCAACATAAACCAAAAGCAACTTGTTATCCGAAAGCTGAATCAGACTTGCGTTTTCATCAAACGTTTCCGTGACCGACGATTTCGATAAGGTATAGTTCGATGCAATCGTAGAAAGTATTAAGCTTGTTTCAATTGCTTTAATATCTGAAGAGTCAAGTGTAAACTCTGTTGATGTGTTGAAAGAATTGGCATTTTTGGATTTCTTTTCCAAGAGAACTTTTTCCCAGTTCCATGTCTTTTCCTTATTAAAAAACCATTTGGTTTTTGCCTCCGCATAAACAGAGATGCTGCCGCTCCAACTAAACCCCAAATTAAACATAGGATTAACGTTGAGTTTCACAGACGCGCCGATCGTTCCTTTAATTCCGGCGCTTATTTGTCCTAGTTCAAATCCAAAAATACTGATTTTTTTGCCTATTCCTGCACTCACCGTCAGCGCGCCGGATAATGTTATTTCGCCTTTAGGGGTAATTTTACCATTATTCGGGTTGATTTCGAGAATAAACGCAATCTCACCTTTCAATGAGATGTCTACTCTTACTATCAGATCTAACGGTCCAATAGGGAACGCTTTCCCGTCTTCTCCTAAAAGATGGAATGTGTTTGCCAGAGAAGCTTTTAACGAACTTTTCGTAAGTTTGTATCCTTTTGCTGTCCAGGTTATCTCTATTTTTCCTTCGATTGCAAGTTCAAAAGGTCCTATCTTATTGCTGTTCTTTTTTGATATTGTAATGGTTATTTTGTTTTCTTTGATCTCAACCACTACTTTGGGAAGCTTCTTCCATGAAATCGGGATTTTAACGTCTTTAAAGAGCGACCCGCCAAAATTAGGCTTAATAACCAGGTTTTGATTTAACAGATTATCAATCACATTTTGCGGATTAATGAAGTCTTTCTTTTTCGTTTGACCCGTTTGAGGAGATTGACTTCCAGAATAAGTTGTTGTATCACTTTCGTCGTTTTCAGGCACATATTTGACTTGTACCGGCAATTCTTTATAGTATATCGAAACGTTCAAATCAGCCGTGACCGTCTCAACGCTGTTGTCCGGCTTCATTACTTCCATGTACGCCTGAAGTTTACCGTTTTCCTCAAGCGCTGCCGCGGGAATAGAGAATGTCCGGTCTGCTTCTGTTGTAAGGCCCGCGGTAGTTGTAGCGTTGTGAATTGCCAGAACATTACCATCTTGAAGGATTGCAAGTTTAGAAACAATATCACCCGCATCGGTGTCGCAACTTCCGTTTATTACAAAGACAATACTATCTGTTCCAATATACTGTGAACCTGCCGCTTCGGAGAATTGCCATTTATTTATGGTAACCGACTTGGTGTTGATATCTGTGCCATTGAAGGCAACGCCCGTGATTTTTGCCTTTTCCGTGAGGGTAATAAACGACATCATCATTTCGGTATCAAGATACAGCACATTGTCGTATTCAGAATAGCCGTCACAAACGACTCTAACGCGAACACCCGTGTTCTCTTCCGGAACTTCTGTAAGCGAGACAACAAAGAGTTCTCCATCGTTGATGCTCGTCATATTCGACCCGTTGAACGTAACTGTCGCATTCTTCAGAACGTTGCCTCTGGAATTGATGACTCTGATAACGTAAACATTTGAGTCAGTAATCGCATTGGGCAGTTCTTCGATTGCGTTATATTCAAGAACCGTATATTTTCTGAATTCCGCCGGAAGTGTCCCGCTCCACGGGGTTGCATTCTTCTGCGCGTAGTAGATCTTTAATGTTTCTGAATCAATGTTTTCAAAAATGTTGGCAATTGCACTAAAGTCACTTACCGTCGGAACCGCGCCTTTGAAGAATACTTCTTCAAGATTCAGGCAGTCTTTAAATGCATAGTCGCCAACGGACGTGACAGATTCCGGCAGGATCACACGAATTAAACTGCCGTTACCGTAAAACGCACTGTTTCCTATTACTTCAACACCTTTATAAACAGTGTAGGAATTGCGCTGAAGCGCCATAGGATAGCAAAGCAGTTTACCGGGAGTAAAGTTTCCTTCACTGTCTACATGAGGAATTTTAACTTTCCCGGTCGCATCCAGGTCATACTTATACTCATACAATACCCCCAGATCATCGGCGAAATAAAACGCGTTTGTGGTGCTGCCGTCTTTCTTAACGGAAAAACCGGTGAGACTGGTACATCCTTTGAACGCCTCTCCACCAATCGTATGTACTTTGGCGCCAATGCTCAATGTCGATATGCCATAGCAGTTTTCAAACGCATTGCTGCCGATCACTAAAACATTGTTGCCTATATCAATGCTCTTAAGATTTCCGCTGTTAGCAAATGCGTAACTGGCAATTTCCTTTATTCCACTTCCTACAATATATGATGTAGCGCTGGAGCCTGCCGGATACTGGATCAACACATCGCCGTCGCTTTCGCGTCCGATAAGAGCGCCGCTTCCATCAGCATAATAAGCAGTGCTGTTGTTAACCGTAAATCTTGTTATTGAAGAGCAGTTGGCAAACGGCATCTGTCCGATCTTCTGAATACCCGTCATAGAAACGGTAGTCAGCGCGCTGCAGTTTCTGAACGCTGCGTCACCAATTTGTTTGATCGAAGGCAGCGTGACCGCAGACAGCAAACGGCAGTTGTCAAAAGCATAATCTTCAATATATTCAACACTGCTGAAAGTGACCGTTGTTAACGCTGCGCAATTTGCAAATGCGTTTTTGCCAATTCGGGTAACACTTCCGCAGTTAAATGAGGTTAAGAATTTTTGTCCTGAAACGGCATACTGGTTGATCGTAACAGTAATATTGCTGGACGGGATCGTATAGCTGGTACCTGTTTTTGCAGCGGGATACAGCATCAGTCTGTCTAACGCTACAGTGCCGCCAACCGTTTTTTTCGTAAACAGAACGTCGTTTTGCGAAGCATAATTAGCGTTATTACTGTCCACAACGACCTTCGTCAAATTTTCCGCTTGAAGGAACGAACAATCCCAAATACCCGGCTGTGCATCTGTCTGTTCAAATCCGATAAATCTGCCCAGTGTGATCTGACTTGCCTTAGATTTGAAGAACGCAAATCTATCAAGGCCGGAAACCATATAGATCCGATTTTCAATTCGTACAAAGTCCGCAACCGTAATTGCTCCGGTTCCTGCGTAACCGGTCGTTACTGCATTATCAATACTTTCCGCGGTAGTAGATACTCTGTTACCAACTATCGCTCTATATTTTACACTGTCGACGATGGTGTAGTTGATATTGCTACTGTCTTTGTAGTAGTTACCGTTTTGTACATATGTAGTATCGCGGTACTTGTAAACTGGCATGCTCTGCCAGGTCGTTCCAAAACCGGTAGCGGTCTCGGAGCACACTACAAACGTATTAACAGTACTGTTAAACAGCGCGGAACTCAACGAAGCCGGGGCGTTTTTAAGGAAATATATCGCCTCAACAGAATTGCTTCCGTAAAAGATTCCGCTGCCAACGCTGGTCAGATTGCCCTTGATCGTAACAGATTTGAGATTAGGGCAATTTACAAACGCAGAGTTCTGAATAGATGTGACATTTTCCGAAATGACAATAGATTCAATGTCGCTGCAATCCTTGAAGGCGTTTGAGCCAATCGAAGTGACATTATATTCATTGTTTAAGTATATTACTTTGTCCGGAATAACAACATTGCCGTCATAGGTAACGCCTTCTTCTTTATTATATTTAGTAAGCGTCGCGGTTCCGGCAGAGGTAGAGCAAGTGTATTTATTGCCCTGATAGTCATATCCGTTTTCGTTCAGATATACTGTGTTCGCTACTCCGTACACATACCACTCAACATTGTCGCTGAATCCGGGAAGTGCAGCGCGCAACCATTCGCCGCCGCCCCAACCATCAGTGTTTTTCCAGGCGTTCTCATTGTTATAGTAGAAGCAAATGGTGTTATCATCATTGTGCGTTGTCGCGCGCGCAAATGCGTCTGCGGTAATAACCGGCCGCTCTCCCGCAAAGAAGATCCAGCGAAGTTTATAGCAGTTTGCAAATGCGCGTGACTTGATTTCGGTAACAGAAAGGCCAAGACTGACTTTTTCGAGCTTTACGCAACCGTCAAACAGGCTTGTATTAACAACACACAGACCGTTGCCGACAACTGCGCTTACAAGAGACGTACAACCCTTGAATACCGATGTTCCGATAGTCGTAACCGTGCTGGGAATAACGATAGATGTTAATCCGGTACAACCTTCAAATGCGCTGTTGCCAATTGATGTCAATCCAGTCGGAAGCGTTACGGATGTTATCCCTGTTTTGTTTTTGAACGTATTAGCCGCAATTGAATCTACTCTGCAGGAATAACCAAACGAATAAACAAGCGACGGGATTTTAACATTTGCTGTAGCGTTGTCGATTCCGACAACTGCAACCGTGTTATTAGTATCGTTGACCGTATATTTCAATCCATAAATAGAATCGTGGTAATAACCATCGTTGCCCAGTTCAATGTTGACTTTAACAACATATTTTACATATGCAACAACGTTGCTGATGTTGCCGCCGGCAACAACTTCTGTTGATGATTCATGGGTTGTTTGTTTTGAATATTGAAATACTTTTACATAATCAATATATGAACTTTTACCGATTTTAAATCCAAAGAAGCTAAACGAATCTGTCTTGTTACCAATAATATCCGGCTTCGGATAGCTCGGAGCGGGGTTTGCAGTCGAAGCTTCATAAATATTAGACGGATATCCTTTATACGTGTAAGATGAGTTACCAGAACTGCTTTCAAAAAGGTTGCCCGCTTTAGTGCGCCATCTGGTCCATTCCTCCGTATCAATTATGGAGGCGAAATAAATGTAACTTTTTCCACCGGATGTTTCGCTCTTGTTATTCCAACTTGAATACTGCCATGTGGTTCCGGAAGTAGGCTGAATATAATCCCACTTCCAATAACAATAACCGTAATTCTCGTCAGTTTGAACGGTTCTTTTTGTCGTATTGTCTTCATGCGCAGTATATGGCTGGTTAGTCAATATCGCATAATTCTCGTCATTCGGATCCCACTCATAGGTGCCATCGGGTTGTCCATAATAAAGCTCGCCAGATCCGGTCTGATTCCAGTAACTGCCGGTCAATGTCCAACCGGATAGAGACGGGTTATTGGATTCGCACGTTTCAGTAAGCGTGTATACCCACTTGCGTTCAACTATATCTGCTCCCGCGGGAACGTTGTCCGCAACGATCCAGGGAGATATACCGTTCTCGTCGCACTCGCTAAGCTGAATGCGTACCATTTCAACAACATTACTTATTCCGTTCCCCTCGGTTACCGGTTCAGAAGAGGTAAGACTTTCGGTTTTCGAGTGGAAGTATACTTTAACATAATCGGTGTAAACACACGAATAATATTCAAATCTGAAGCAACGTGATGTATGTCCAATCGTTTCAAAAGTGTTAAACTCCGTAGATACATCATATGACGGAATCCCTGTGTTTTCTACATAGCCGGAGCTGGCACGGGGATGATCGATAGTTGACAGCTGCGCCTGCATAGTTTTATACACATAACCGGTTGCAGGGCCGGTACCTTTTTTATTATATATGGGGCGCTTCATATTGCTGCTGTATGAACTCGAAGAATACATCCAGTGCCAATACACATAACCCGCTTTAACGTTTGCGACAACACGCTTTGTCGTTGCAGTCTCGCTTGCTGAATACGGCTGAGATTTAGCAAAAGATGTGTAAATTTGGTGCGTTGTATCAAATCCGTCGGGAAATACTGCCCAGTTTTGCGAGCCGGTTCCGTTTTCCCGCCATTCACTGCCGGTACATACATAACCGGCGACCGAGGATTGATTTGATTCTATGGTGGTGGTCAGATCGTAATCCCATCTTCTCTCCAACACCGTTGCCCCGTCGGGAAGATCGTCCGCAGGAACCCAAATCTCTACCTCGTTTGAAGATTTGGGCGAGGTTTCGGATGCCAACTCTGTTAAATCTAATTGATCTAATGGTATTTCATAAATTCCATCATTAAATTGTGATAATTCATTAACCTGATTCTTGTTAACATACGATGCCAACGATTCAAAGGGCAACATTGTTAACAACATTACCGCTGATAGTACCAAGGTCAACAGTCTTTTTGCCATAGAATTCATAACCTATGCTCTCCTCTTACTAGCCTCTAAAATTTGCTTTATTGCCGGAAACAAGTTTGTTTTGTCAAAATGTAAATTTTTGACAAAAACCAGCAAAAAATATTATATCAATTTAGTTAATATATGTCAACCGTTTTATCGATAAACACGGCCTCTTTTTTGTTAACAATTTTGAAGCAATTTTGAAGACCAAAAACGCGTCCGATGCTTTATTGCCCGATTAATATTATTATCTTATATGAAGCATATACCCGCCAAGAGCGCAAAAAACCACGGGCAACACCTATCGTGTTGCCCGCGTGCCGGTAGTATGCAATTTTGGTGTTGTCCCTTAGTTCGTCAATCCGTCACGTACAATCCCGCCTCGATGGCGCGTCCCTTGTCCAGGCGCAGCACGCGCACGGTGTTCTCGCCCTGGTTCATTGACACCTCGGCCTTGAAAACGATCTTTTTGTCAATCAGTTCCTGCAGCGCCTGGCGGATGTCCTCCTCGTGCGCCGCGTTGAGGCGCGCCACGGTGGTCGCGGTGGACAGGAACGTCGGGTAGATGCCGCGCTCCTTGTGGCGGTAGATG
>JAEEGL010587673.1_pt1 | contig 15056 bp, 10 predicted proteins | sample 9134231 | NCBI WGS metagenome assembly JAEEGL01 (sample SAMN16246548, study PRJNA631951) | gut metagenome | biome: gut microbiome; feature: rumen; material: fiber-attached | host: Bos | place: Iran: Karaj | collected 2018-10 | reverse complement strand
TCTGCGTGCGCCAGCCGTCGAAGGCCTCGTCGATAACGAGCATGCCTATCGAGTCGCAGGCGTCGAGGAAGGCGCGGGTGGTGGGATTGTGCGAGGTGCGGATGAGGTTGAAGCCAGCCTCTTTCATCTGGCGCACCTTGCGGATCTCAGCATCGTCGAAGGCCATTGCACCCAGCACACCGTCGTCGTGATGCACGCAGGCACCGTTGATGAGCATCTTCTTGCCATTAAGCACGAAGCCGTTCTTAGCATCGAACGAGAACGAGCGGATGCCGAATTTCGTAGAGAGGTGAGAGGTGAGTGGTGAGAGGTGAGAGGATAGTTTTGCTTGTAGCTCATATTGATATGGTGACTCGGGCGACCAGAGCTTGGGATTGTTGATGGTATAGGTAAAGGTGATAGCCTTGCTCTCACCCGCTTTCAGCGATACTTGCTGCTGCTGGCCTTCCACTTCAACGACGCCCTGCTGGTCATTGTTGCTTTCATTCTGCACAGTTACCTCGACCTGCACTTTCGCCTTGTTATTACTTACCTCTGGCGTAGTGACAAACACACCATCCTCGGCAATATGAAGCGCAGGCATCGTCTCTAACCACACGTGGCGGTAGATGCCGGAACCTGAGTACCAACGGCAGTTGGGCTGCTGGGAGTTATCTACCTTCACGAGCACCTCGTTGACCTGTTTCTTGTCTTTTTTCAAATATTTTGTGATATCAACCGTAAAAGGCGTGTAGCCATAGTGATGCTGCCCGGCCTTCTGTCCGTTGATATAGACCTCAGACTTCTGATAGACTCCTTCAAAGTGGAGCTTAACCACCTCGCCTTCAGGGGTTATGAATGTCTTCCGATACTCACCCTTACCGGCCTCGAACCAACCGCCGCCAGTGCCTGTGGCACCCTTGCCGGAATTGGGGCCTTCGAAGATGTCCCAGTCGTGTGGCAAATCAACGGTCTGCGTTTTTCCGTCATGACTAAACTGCCAGCCAAAGTCAAACAGTTGCTTTGTCTGTGCTGATGCTGTCAGCGCTGCGGTGGCCAGCATCGTAGTAATCAAAATCTTCTTCATATTTATTTATTAGGTTTATGAAACTGCTCATATCTTTGTTTGGGGTGCAAAGTTACGAAAAAACGAATGAAAAGCCAAATTTATTTGAGCTTTTCTGAGTGCTAAGTAATTTCGGCGAAGCCAAAGTTACGAAAAGTCGAGCGCAGAACAAAAGATTTTAATCTTTTTTATGCCGAGACGCAGTAACTTCGCGCTCTGGAGCGCAAAGTTACGAAAAATAATGTGTTATTCCAAAGATGAACGTCAGAAAGTTAAAATAAAATTGGGCTACTTTTGGGAGGAAAGAGAAAAAAACGATATGTTTTGTGCGCTATTTCGTGGAAAATAAGTAACTTTGCATCGTGTATCAATAACCAAAAAACAAATTACATGGGATTTAGCATCTATGCTTGGATCACTATTGTCACGGTGCTGCTCACATTTGGCATCCTGCTGTTCACCAAACTGCGTTCAGACTTGGTGTTCCTTGGTGTGGTAGGTGTCCTGTTTGTCACGGGTGTGCTCGATGCCAATGAGGCGTTGTCCGGTTTCAGCTCTACAACGGTGGCTGTGGTCGGGGTGATGTTTGTCGTCGTGGCCGGTCTGACCTATACTGGTGTACTGCATTGGATTGTCAAGAACATGTTAGGTCGTCCAAAAGATTACAAGAGAGCCTTGCTACGACTGATGATACCTGTGGCTGTGCTCTCTCCTTTCCTGAACACCGCAACGGTAGTGGCCATGTTTGTCGGTGTCGTGAAAATGTGGTCAAGAAAGCTGAAGATGATGCCTTCTCAGCTCCTGATTCCTCTCTGTTTGGCTGGCAACATGGGTGCTGTATGCATTATCCTTGTGCTACCGTCAAATCTGGTTGTCAGCGGATTCTACGAGAGTAATTCCGGCCATTCGATGGGCGTGTTGGCTCCTGCTGTGCCTGGTCTTTTCGGCCTTCTGGCTGGTATGCTGACGATGATTGCCCTGCGCCGTCTGCTGCCAGAGAGGAAAGCACCTGAGACAGCCTTTGAATCAACAGGCGACTATACGGTGGAGCTGCTGGTGCCTTCCGACAATCCGTATGTGGCAAAAAGGGTAGGACCCTTGGGACTGAACAATGTGGTCGGAGGAAGTCTTATTGAGTTGCGCCATTTCGATGACGATAAGATCATGTCGCCCGTGCCAGACAGGGAACCCTTGATGGGTGGTGACCGTCTGGTGTATGCCGGTCAGATCGACGAACTGCTGGAATTGAAGAAGAAATACGGTTTTGTTAGTGCTGACCATTTCGTGTTCCACTACAGCGAGGTGGACACCTCCCGACGGCTCCGTACGGCATACATCAACTTCGGTAGCAATCTGATCAACTCGAAGATTGGTGATGGCACCTTTGAGCGTGACAATAACGTGACCCTTGTCGCTGTAGCCCGAAAAGGCAAACGCATTGAGCAGGCACCAAGGGATGTGGTGCTTCAAGCCGGCGACACGTTGCTTTTGGAATGTCCGCCCAACCTGAACATCGATACTACTGAGCTTGGCCAGCAGTTGCAGTTCTTCGACTCTACCGATGTACCTTACCTCGGACGGCAGACCCTCGTCTCTACCGCCATTATGATGGTGATGGTGGCACTTACCGTTTCCGGTGTCATGTCTCTGTTGCAAAGTGCCTTCATTGCTGCAGGAGCCATGCTCCTCTTCCGTTGCTGCTCACCCTCGCAGGCCATGAATGCCATTAAGTGGGGGCTGCTGGCATCACTTGCGGGTAGTATCACGCTCGGACTGGCTATTCAGAAGACGGGCATTGCTGCCTGGATTTCTCATGGCATCCTAAACATCAGCGGCAGCAATCCTTTGATTGTGATGATTGCCGTTTGTCTGGTGGCCGCCCTTATTACGGAGTTCTTGTCCAATACAGCGGTGGCAGCCATCATCGTGCCCATCATGTATTCAGCCGCCATACAGTTAGGTTATGATCCGTTACCGTTCCTCATCGCCTTGATTATGGCAGCCAACAGCTCTTTAGCTACGCCTATCGGCTCGTCGGTGAACATGTTGGTCTATGGCCCAGGCGGCTATCGTTTCAGCGATTTCATTCGCATCGGCGTGCCGGTGAAGCTCGCCTTCCTTGCAGCCAGTATCATTCTGGTTATCCTATTATATCCACTAACACCGCTAAATTCGTTGTGAGACACGCTTTATTCATATTATCGTTCATTGTAACTCTATTGACAGCGCAGCCTGCATCAGCGCAGGATGAGACCATCGTGTTCACGCCCCAGTGGACGGCGCAGGCTCAGTTTGCAGGTTACTATGTGGCTGAGGCAAAGGGCTTTTATCGCGAGGCTGGGGTGAAGGTGCGCATTGAACATCCTTCTGCTACGCAACCTGCTTTGAGTCGTCTGCGTAGGAAAAAGTGTCAGGCCACTACCTTGCAGCTCTGTCAGGCGTTGGAGATTATCGACGGCGGCATACCCCTGGTCAATATCCTTCAGACATCGATGAACAACGGGATGGTCATTGTCTCAGCCCGAGACAAAGACCCGCTGACACAGAAAGGTGACCGCGTCGGCATCTGGAGAATGAATTTCAGCCAGTTGGCCGTCTGCATGAGTAACAAGGAAAAGCTGGACTATCAATGGGTGGAGTTTGCTCAAGACGTTAACCTGTTCTTGGCGGGAGCCCTCGATGCCACGCTGGCCATGAGTTATAACGAGTATTACCAGTTGGTGCAGGCAGGCTTCCAGATGACTGAAAAGAATATCTATCGTTTCTGTGATCACGGCTACAACGTGCAGGAGGACGGTGTCTATATGGCCCGTGACTACTATGTGAAGCACAAGGATCAGGCGCATCGCTTCGCCCAAGCCAGCAAAAAAGGGTGGGAGTGGGCCGCCCAGCATCCCGAGGAGGCGCTCGGCATCGTGATGCAGTATGTTGACAAAAATCACATAGCCACGAACCGCGTGATGCAGAGGCTGATGCTCAAAGAGGTGCTTCGGCTGCAGGTGGATCGCGAGTCTAAGAAGCGTGAGTTCCGCTTACGTCCCGATATGGTTAGGCAGGCAAGCCAGCTGATGGTGGAGAACCAGATGCTAAGCCGCGAGGTAACATTTGAAGAACTGAGTGATTTATGAAACAGATCATCACATATATCCGTCGAAAGCTCTCCGTGAGGGTCAGCCTGTGGGTAGTGCTATTTGCTGCCCTCATCTTCAATGTCGCCCTTGGTTTTCTGTTCTACCAGTCACGCGAGACCGTGCGACAGGAGGCTATCAGCCACGCTACGCAAATCCTGGATAATACGGCACTACGGGTGGAGAATATCCTGAAGAGCGTAGAGGTGGCCTCAAACAATACGAAATGGCTCATACAGCGCCATGCAGACCAGCCTGACTCGATGATGGTCTATAGCCGTAGTTTGTTGGTGAACAATCCCGACTTCTTCAACTGCTCCATTGCCTTTGAGCCTTTCTATTTCAAGGACTACGGTCGCTATTTCTCAGCCTATTCCATGCATGTCGGCGACAGCGTCCGTACTGTACATGGCGGCAGCGACCACTACCAGTATTTCTATATGGACTGGTATCTCATGTCTAAGTTGCTGGGCCACCCTTGTTGGACGGAGCCTTACCTGGATTACGATGTGCCTACTAATACCAACGAGATGGTGACCAGCTACTGCCAGACACTCACCAATCATCAGGACAAGGTGATAGGCGTCATCAATATTAGTCTCTCGCTGAGCTGGCTTTCGCAGACTGTCTCGGCCATGAAGCCTTACCCCCATTCCTATAGTATCATGATAGGTCGTGGCGGCACTTATTTCGTGCATCCTGACACCACGAAAATCTCCCGTGAGACCATCTTCACACAGACCATCGAGACGCCCGATACGGCTCTGACCTCTCTGGGTCACGTCATGCAGCGCGGCGAGGAGGGACTGAAGCAGATGAACATCAACGGCGAGGATTGCTACGTGTTCTATAAACCTCTCGGCCAGACCGGTTGCTCGATGGCTATTGTCTGCCCGGAGAGCGACATCTTCAGCGGCTTCGACCGTCTGCGGCGCACGGTGATCATCATCGTTACCGTCGGTCTGTTGCTGATGCTATTCTTTTTCATCCGCATCATCACCCGCGAACTGAAGCCCCTGCGACGGCTGGCCGATGAAGCCGAGACCATTGCCTCGGGTCGGTTTGATGCTGAGCTTCCAGACTTCCAGCGTATCGACGAGATAGGCCAATTGAGTCACTCGTTCAGCAACATGCAGCAGTCGCTGGTGAAATATATTGAAGAGCTGAAGAATACCACCGCCCAGAAAGCCGCCATAGAGAGCGACCTGCGCATTGCCAGTAACATACAGATGGGCATGCTCCCTGAGAAATTCCCAACCAAGGACGATCGCGACGACGTGCAACTCTATGCCACGCTTACACCTGCTAAGGCGGTGGGAGGCGACCTGTTCGATTTCTATTTCCGCGACGAGAAACTCTTCTTCTGCATCGGCGACGTCTCGGGCAAGGGTGTGCCTGCCTCGCTCTTCATGGCAGTCACCCGTTCTGCCTTCCGAATGGTGTCGGCTCAGGAATCGGTGCCTGACCGCATCGTGACTATGATGAACAAGACGATTGCCGACATGAACAAGAGTTGCATGTTTGTGACGCTCTTCGTTGGTGTGCTCGATCTGCCCACAGGCCGATTGCACTACTGTAATGCCGGCCACAATGCTCCGTTGCTCCTTGGTGCCGATATCAGTGAACTGCCCTGCGATGCGAACATAGCTGTGGGTTTCATGCCCAAATGGAAGTATTCACTTCAGGAGGCACAGCTCTCTCCTGGTACAACCATCTTCCTCTACACCGACGGACTCTCCGAGGCCATGAATATCAACAGGAAACAGTTCCAGATGGAACGTATTAACGAAGTAGCCGCGCGAGCGCTGGCCAACCATCAACAGGAGCCCCGCCTGCTGATCAGTCAGATGACTGAGACCGTCCGTCAGTTTGTGGGCGATGCTGAACAGAGTGACGATCTGACTATGATGGCTATACAGTATATCTGGCAGACTAAACAACAGTAAAACGCTATAATTATAAGATTATGAAGATAAGCATTGAAGAAATCGAAGGCAACGTAGTTGTCATTTTGGAGGGCAGTCTCGACACGCCTGCTGCCCGTGAAGCCGAAACGATCATGGATCCGCTGAACGATGTGGTGGGGAAAGACATCATCCTTGACTGTACCCATCTGGAGTACATCTCCTCGGCCGGCCTGCGCATCTTCTTAGGCATTCTCCAGAATGCAGAAGAGAAGGGTGGGCAAGTCTATATCAAGGGACTCAACGATGATGTGCGTGCCATCTTTGACCTCACGGGGTTCAGTAATATTTTCCAGTTCATCTGAGCATGCAACAAGGAAAGAGAGCAATCGTCATAGGTGCATCGTCTGGTATTGGGCAGGAGGTAGCAAAACTCTTGATTGAGCAAGGCTGGACGGTAGGTGTTGCGGCACGACGTGTGGAACTACTGCTCGACTTGGGTGCTACTGCGGTAGAACGGCTCGACGTAACAGCCCATGAAGCCACTGAAGCATTACAGCGACTCATCGAAAAGACGGGCGGCATGGACTTGTTCTTCTATGCTTCAGGCATTGGCCATCAGAACAGGGAATTGAAAGCGGACATAGAACTGGCTACGGTTGAGACAAACGCGGTAGGCTTTACAAGAATGATTGGTGAGGCTTACAGGTACTTCGCCAGTCAGGGTGGGGGACACATCGCGGCCATCACCTCCATTGCCGGTACAAAGGGACTTGGGCCTGCACCTTCCTATTCTGCTACTAAAGCCATGCAGAACGTCTATCTGCAGGCTCTCGAGCAACAAGCGTTGAGCCGTGGGCTGAACATCAGCTTTACCGACATACGTCCAGGCTTTGTGGATACTGCTCTGCTCAGTGGCGACTTCCATTATCCCATGATGTTGCAGCCAAAGGATGTAGCAAAAGAGATCCTATATGCCATCAACCATAAGAAACACATCCGTGTGATTGACTGGAAATATCGTGTGCTGACCGCCTTCTGGCGCAGAATTCCGCGATGGCTATGGCGCAGGTTCAAAATATAGCATAAATATCATTCGTGTCCATAATTATTCACATTGTTCAAATTCGATTCTTGAAAGACACCGTATTTTCTTCTAATTTGTTTCTAAAAACCAACAATCCTTATTGCTGCTCTTGATATAAATCAATATAATTCGTAAAATCATTTAAAACACTATGGAAAAATTGACTTTATATTAACTAAAATGTTATATTTGCAAAATAATCTAAAATTATAGGGGCTAAAAGATCTAAAACCCCCGAAAATTTGACATATTGTTTAGCATGAGATTTAGCATAAATCATAGTACAACCCGAGGAACGGCGGCGGGAGCATGGCTGAAGAAAATTCTTTCAGTCATACTGCTATTTGTCGTTTCGACCGTCCAGGCGCAACAGGTCATACCTTTGCCGGGCGACTCGAACGACAAGCTGGCGGTCTTCATCGACAGCGTCTTCTTCACGTCGCTCGCCGATTCGACTGACTATGGTTTACAATTCCGATTTGTAGTATTGGGCGATCAGTTGCCGCGTAAGGAGCGTATCGTCATTCGTCCGCTGCTTACCAACGGTGATAGCACTGCCGCCTTCCAGCCTGTTGAAATCGACGGGCAGTGGGTGTATTATCAGCAGGTCAGGAGCGGCGTCGCGACGACTGGGTTACACTATCGGGCAAAGGATGTAAGAGACTTCCGCTACTATAGTGAACGGGTGCCTGTTGCCGACTGGATGCAGTTGGCCACACTCAGTTTCGAGGTGGAGCGCACCAATGCCTGTGGTGACGTGCTGGATAGCGGTGCTTTCATTTTTCGCGCGCCTGCACCTGAGTACAAAATTTATCGTCATGAGGATATCCGTCACGAGGAGGTTAGCAGCTTGGAGGGTAGCGCCTACGTATCATTCCCCGTTAACAAGACTGATGTGCGGCTCGACTTCCACAATAATGCCATCGAGTTGTATCGTCTGCTCCACACCATCGACAGCGTGAGCAGCGACACCACCATCCAGATTGTCCGCATCAATATCAAGGGCTTCGCTTCGCCCGAGGGTTCCTATGCCAACAACGACCGACTGGCCCGTGAGCGCACCAGCAGCTTGACGCACTACATCATCGAGCATACCAACGTGTCGCCCATGCTGTTCCACACAGACTACGAGGCAGAAGACTGGGCTGGCATGCGCACCTTCGTCGATACCACAACCATGATTACCAACCGCGAGGCGCTGCTTCAGATTATCGACAGCGAGGGCGACCCCGATGTCAAGCTGGCCAACATCCTCAAGGGCTATCCGAAAGACTATCAGGTGCTGAAAGACTTTGCCTTCCCGGTGTTGCGTCATACTGACTATCAGATCAATTACGTTCAGAAGAACGTGACGAGCATCGCCGGTGACGTTCATACCGACACCATCTACCGCCTGAATACTGATACCCTGATTCAAGTTGTATCTGCAAACACCGAGGGTGACCATTACGAGGTGTTCCGTCCCCTGCTGGCTGTGAAGACCAACCTGCTCTTCGATGTGCTGTTGGCACCCAATGTGGAGGTAGAGATGCCGTTGCCGTTTAGCGAGACAACTCGTTGGAGCGCGATGGCCGAGGTGTGGTGTCCCTGGTGGCGCTTCGACCACAATCCTGCCGGTGAATCTAACAAATATTACCGTTCCGACCAGCGTCCCACTCGCACTTCCTACCAGCTGCTGAACGTCGGTCTGGAACTGCGCCGCTGGCTCCCCGGTCGCTGTCCCGATGCTACGCCCTTGCTCACCGGTCCCTTTGTGGGTCTCTATGTGGCTGGCGGCAAGTACGATCTGGGACGTCACGGTAAGGGCGATCAGGGCGAATTCTTCAGCGTCGGCCTCTCTGCCGGCTACTCATGGCCCTTGTGCCGTCAATGGAATCTGGAGCTCTCCGCCGCCGTCGGCTATGTCGGTGGCCCGAAGGTGCACTACGAAAATGAGTTCGACGATGCGCGACTCATCTATCGCAGCGACAATCATTTGAACTACTTCGGTCCCACCAAACTGAAGCTCTCGCTGGTTTATTTCATTGGTAAGAAGGAAGGAGGTGCCAAATGATGAAGAGGATGATGATAGGACTCATGGGTCTCATAGGGCTTCTGTCCTCCTGCGACCGCTATGAGGTGGAGCGCTACTACACCAACACGACCAACGTCACCGTTGAAGTCGATTGGCAGTCGCGCTTTGGCGAGCGTCCTTCGGGTATGACCATCATGCTGGCCAAGGATGGCGATGCCATCACCTTCACCGATGTTACCAACAATGTGGATCGCTACGACCTGCAGCTGGAGCCAGGTGAATACAAGATGATTATCTTCAACCGCACCTTTGGTGAGTTTGGCTCGATGCGCTTCTTCCAGACCAAGAGCTTCAATGATGTCTTTGCCTATGCCGAGAAGCTGCAGCGCACTCTCGAGGATTGGGATGTCAATGTCGGCTACATGTGCGAGCCCGAGGCCATCGGCTGTGCGGTTGACACCTTTATCGTGACCTCCGATATGGCCGATGACAGCTACCTCTTCGTCAACTGGAAAGATGAGATTCAAGTGATAAACAAGCCGCTGACGCTCCACGAGGTGGTGGAGCCGATGACTACTGAGCTCTACGTCCGCGTAAAGATTATCGGTTATAAGTACATGGCAAGCGTGGTGGGCAATATCTCCGGTATGGCCGACGGTTTCCTGCTTTCGCAGGTTTGGCGCCGCCAACAAGCCAGCTACCACTTCCTCGAAAATTGGACGGCCAAGGCAGCACCCGAGGAATCGTCGGATACGGTGAGCGTTGGATATATCACTACCACGATCAGCACCTTCGGTCTGCCACATGGTCGTGAACTGCTGTCGCAGCGTCTGCCCGCTTACAACGTGCTGTCGCTGTGCTTCACTCTCATCGACGAAACCAAGCATGTGTTCCGCTATCCCGTGGGCGACAAGATCACCTATCGTGAGGTGGAAGATACCCAAAAGTTCAACAAGGCCGACGTGACCCTCACCCTCGATCTTGAACTGGTTGCCCCCTTCTATACGGATGACGAGGTGCCCAACCTGCCTTACGCCCAGCCCAAAGGCACTGGCGCCTTCGATGCCAAGGTGGAGCCGTGGGGCGATGACGAAATTGTAGATGTACCAATGTAATGTTGGTTTGAGAGATAAGTAACAAAATGTTTAATCCACTAAATTTTATTTTTTTAATTCACTTTATTTATTAACTTTTTTAAACTTTACAATTATGAAAAAGAGTTTATTTATGTTCGCAACTGCAGCCCTTGTGCTGACAGCTTGCTCAAATGACAGCGATGTCGCTGTTAACGACGCTTCTCAGCAGGCCCCGGCTAATGCTGTGATGTTTGACACCTACACTTCGTCGGCTACCCGTGCCGGTGCTGCAGGCGTGATGACAACAACCTCTTTGCAAGGAGGTGATGGTTTTGGTGTGTTCGCAACCTATTCGGATGGCGATGATTACAATAGTGCAACTGCAACACCCAATTTCATGTACAACCAGCAGGTGACTTATTCAAGTTCTGCATGGACATATTCTCCTTTGAAGTACTGGCCAAATGAGACTGTAAATGATAGCCAGAGTCCAGCAGCTACAGGACCAACTGGTGTCGCAAAAGCAGATAAGCTGTCTTTCTTTGCATACGCACCGTATGTTACAAAAGCAGCTGCTGATGCCGATGCTGCTACCGGTACTGGAATAATAGGTATGTCTGCAAATAATGTTGCAGGCGATCCTACTATTACATATAAGGTTGCTCCGGAGCCTGAAAACAGTGTTGACCTCCTTTGGGGTGTTGCTCCTGCAGGTGATTTGAGCTACACACCGGTAAGTGGTCTTCCTGCTATTACAGTTCCAGCAGGTGAGCCTCTTGTTAACCTCGTCAAGCCAGACAAGGATCAGAAGATCAAGTTCCTCTTCAAGCATGCGCTTTCACGTATTGGTTTGAAGGTTGTTGGTGCATTTGATCAGATTGCAGCAGGTGGTAGCAAGGATGCAAATACCAAGATTACTGTTGATCAGATTGACATTTATGGTACAGGCGAAATTGGCGTTTCAGGTGTTTTAAGTCTTAACAACGCTACTCCTGGTGTAGCTAATTGGACGTCTACTACAAAAGCAACGGGTACTGATCCTGTCTTCACAATTGCAAATGGCGTTCTTAACACTACAATTAAGGATGGAGGTGCTGTAGCCTTTGCTTCTCAGCCTGAGGGTGTAACTGCTTCTGAAAAGAACGTTTTCGCTGATGCTACCAAGTACTTCATGGTGATTCCTACTGGTAATACGAATATCACAGTGAAGATTAAGTATTATGTGCAGACAATAGATGCAAACCTTGCTGCATCTGGATCTGTTGATGGCTCTCGTATAGAAAATGTTATCACCAAGACCATTCCTGTTAATCTTCAGAACAACAAGGCTTACAACCTGAAGCTCATCCTCGGTATGACTTCTGTTAAGCTCGACGCTGAGGTTGCTGACTGGGAGGTTGATGGTAGCACTGAGGTTTACCTGCCTCAGAACACCGCTGAGTAATCTCTGCGTAGGTTAAACGAATGGTTAGGAGGAAATAATTCCCTCACTAGGAAAATATTGTTCCTTAACTAAGAAAAATTTTTTCCTTAACTAGGGAGTAAAAAAAGTCCCCCTGACTGAAACTCAAATCCAACTCGTGAGGTGGTGGCGACAACGCCACTGCCTCACGATTAGGAAAGAAAAGAATTATAATAAATAATGTACGCGCGAAAGATAAATGGCATGATGATGGCGGGAGCAATGCTCTTGATGACAGGATGCTCTGCCGACGATGTGGTCATAGAAACTACATCGGAACGCGCCGTTGCCATATCTTTCAGTTGCAACTACAATGACCAAGAAGAAAATATAACAAGGGCTGGCTACGAAGGGATGATGAACACAGAAGACCTGTGCACCACGGGATTTGGCGTGATGGCAAGTGTGACAGCCGACAAAAAGCCCACCCTGATGTACAACCAGCAGGTAGAGTTCACCCTTGTGGGCGACCTAGGTGACCCCAAGAAAGGATACTGGAGCTACTCTCCGACGAAATACTGGCCCAACAGTATCACGAACTTATACATCAGCGCATACGCTCCTTATGTGGATCCAGCTGATTTGGTAAGCCTTCCGGCAGACGAGACAGGCATCTATGGCATCTCAGCGAACAACGTAGAGCCCTATGTGGACTACCGACGCTGCGAGAAGCCCAACAAACAGGTTGACCTGCTGTGGTACTACGAAGAACCGACTGCCATCCCGGCAGGAACAGCCCAACAGGCGGCTGGTACGGTGGCGATGAAGATGCGCCACGCTCTGGCGCGACTGGAACTCAAAGTGGCGCTGGCCACAGCACCCGCATCTGGTACGAAGGTGCTGATAGAAAAGATAACCCTGACAGGCAAGATGGCCAAGACGGGACGACTGTCATTGAGCAGTCAGACTACCGAGGGTAGCGGTGTGGATACCAAATACTACCCCGTATGGTCGAACCAAGTGTTCGACAAGGATGGAGGCGGTGACGACATCGACCACACCTTCCAGATTACGAACGAAGATAACGACCCTGAGAGCTATGGTATCATAGAATCTCAGGTACGATATATACCAGGACTGCCCTATGCATGGCAGCCCGACGGACTGAAAGCATACGACGCAGAAGCAGAAGACAAGGGCTTCCTGAATGCCCTGAACACGGGCGATAGAAAAGGGTACATCTACCTGATTCCGCAGAGCCCCCTGAGCCTGACGGTGAAAGTGAAGTACCATAAGATGACATCAGAAAGCGATGTAGCAGGTGTCAAGACTACAACTGTCACACCTACGACGGTGGCTAATCCGCTGAAGGGAAATACAACCTATACATTGAGCCTAAAGCTGAGTGATATATGAAGTATATACAGACGATAATAGGTGTTATTTGTCTAATGGCCTGTTCAGGCGATGAGACAGCGGAGACGACGAGCCAGATGAGGCCTATCGCCTTCGGTGATGCCTATACCACGCAGCCTACGCGCAGTAGTGCGGCTTACTCAGCAGAGCAGGGCCTTGGTGCAGACCAGAGCATCGGTGTGTATGCCTATCTGCACGACAACTCGACGTGGAGCGATGCGGCTGTGCCCAACTTCATGTGGAACCAGCAGGCCACCTGTGAGGTGAAGGGCGGCAACTTCATCTATGCCCCCCTGAAATACTGGCCCAACGAGGTGAGCGACAAGGTGTCGTTCATAGCGTATTTCCCCTATACCACAGAGAGCCCGGGTAATCCGGAAAGTCCGGCTTATCCGGCTAATCCTTCCGGACTCCAGACGCTGCTTACTAACAACGACACAGGACTACCCACCTTCCGCTTCACCGTGAAAGACGACGTGGACGACCAGGTCGATTTCCTCCTGTCGGAACTGTTGCCGAATCTGCCCAATGGCACGGATGCCGTCTCGCCCAGCGAGGCATCAGACCGTGACCACCTGACCATCACCGACAAAGTGAAATTCCTCTTCCACCACATGACGGCGAAGGTGGAGTTCCGTATCGTGGCAGCGGCAGAGGTGCGCGATGCTATTGCTCACTTCCGCCTAAACAGCCTGAGCGTGACCAACCTCTACAAGGACGGCAAACTGACGCCCACCTATAGTGCAGGCACAACAACCTACGCCTGGAGCGAACAAAGCGCCAAGCACGGCACAGCCCCTGCCCACACCTTCCCGCTGAAGACGCTGACCAGCTATCTGTTCATGCCGCAGCAGATCAGCGACGATGTCATGCTGAGCATCGACTACGACGTGACCTTCAAGAGCGACGGTACTACCTATACCTACGACGGCGAGGGCCATCTGGTGCCGCAGCAGGATTATACGTACAGCAACAGCGCCTCGATACAGTTGAACACGATGAAGCGGACGGGCACAGACACCCCGCTGACGGAGTGGTTGCCTAATCACCACTATGTATATTACATCCGCATCGGTGCCAATGCCATCGAGTTTACCGGACAGGTAGTGGAGTGGGGCGCTACTGTCGAGATGAATGATATAGAAATTGAGGAACCGTAAAAAAAACGATATAACGTGATAACGATATTACGATATAAAGCAACCATGTTACTGCTCGTTATGCTGGCGGCAGTCATCTTTGCTGCCTGCTCTGGCAGCGACTCCTCTGATGACCCGTTGCAGCCCGTTCAGCCTGATCAGCCTGAGACGGTTGGGCACGAGATGGGCTTCTCCTGTCGCCTTGCTGCGACGACACGAGGCGTGGGTGATGGCGAATACACCACTGACATGCTGAAAGCGAGCGGCTTCGGCGTGTATTGCTGGTACACGGGAACAACCCACTTCGACCCCCGCTTTGAAGCGCCCAATACGCACATCAAGGACTATCTGGGTGACGACGGGCAACTGCTGATGAACAACCAGAAGGTGGAATGGAAAGACTGGAATGGTACGGGCAACGAGGAGTACTACGTCTGGGGCTATACCCCTAAGAAATACTGGCCCGTCAACCCAGAAGAGTTGCTGACATTGCGCGCCTATGCCCCCTATACCAGCTATGTGATGACCGACGAGCACGGAATGCCGCAACTGCCGGTGGTGGTGGACAAGGACGATTACCATAATGGCACGCAGCACGACCCGCTGTGGGGTACAGGACGCGTGGTGCTGCCCAGTGGTGAATATGACCCAGGAACGACCTACGGTCACCTCTACGACAACATCACCTATGAGATGAGTGGCACCTACCGACTGGCCAATGCCAGCGAGACGCGCAACGGCACCATCGACTGGTTCTTCCATCACGGCATGTCGTGCCTGATGTTTACCTGTTGCGTGATTGGTGACCCAGGTTGCGACAAGGTGACCATTACCAGAATTGAGGT
>JAEEGL010254545.1_pt1 | contig 15056 bp, 18 predicted proteins | sample 9134231 | NCBI WGS metagenome assembly JAEEGL01 (sample SAMN16246548, study PRJNA631951) | gut metagenome | biome: gut microbiome; feature: rumen; material: fiber-attached | host: Bos | place: Iran: Karaj | collected 2018-10 | reverse complement strand
GTTTCTTGCTTTCTGCTTATAGCGTTCGACGCGTTCTTCCTTGATCTTGGCCTGAATGAATTCTCTTCTCTTGCGGCGCTTGATCTTTTCTACTTCGATATTCTTCTTTTTCTTATAGTTCGGTTTGACCTTTTCCTTTTTGCGGTATAAGGTCTTGACGATCTGCTTCTCTTCTACGTCTGCCTTGCTTTGAAGCTTATCCGTCGGGTTATTGGCTTCTTTCCAGCTGCCCTTCTTGAATTCACGGGCCAGGAAATTGATGCCCTTCTTGTTCAGTGCGCGGATATTGTCGAGATCGGACTCCTTGTAAAGAAGATAACAGGTGCCGTCTTTTTCATTCCTGCCGGTACGGCCGGCCCTGTGCATATAAAACTGCAGTTGCTTTGGTAAACCCATTGATATGACATGGGAAATGCCGTCAATATCGATGCCGCGCGATGCGACGTCGGATGCGATGACATAAGAGTATTTTTTGGCCTGCAGATCCTTGATCGCTTTCTGTCTGGTGCGGGCATCCAGACCGCCGTGTAACAGCAAGGCCTTGACACCCTTCTCGCTCAGATAACGGTAGGCATCGTCCGCTTCATCCTTGGTGTTGGCAAAGATCAGACAGACGTAAGGCTTAAAGCCCGGCAGGATGTCGTAGACGACTTCCTTGTATTCCTTATGCTTGCAGTTGACTAAGACGTGATTGATGTGCGGATCGCGTTTCTTGTCTTCGACCCGGATGATCTTCGGGTTATTGAGATATTTCTTGACAAAGACATTGAGTTCTTCCGGGAAAGTTGCCGAAAAACAAAGGACCTGCGGATCCTTCACCATATGGGAGAAGACCACATCGATGTCTTCCAGGAAGCCAAATTCCAGAGTCATGTCCGCCTCATCGATGACAAACATCTGCACAAAATCAACCCGCAGGGCATTGGACACAAATAGATCTTTGATTCTGCCCGGTGTGCCGATGACGATATGCGGTGCCTTTTCCATTTTGGCGATCGCCTTTTTCTTGTCGGTGCCGCCGGCTGAAAGCTGTATTCTCAAATCAGGAAAAACTTCCTTCATGACAAGGCAGTTTTGATGGACCTGGTAAGCCAGTTCTCTGGTCGGCAGTGAGATGACGACCTGGGTCTTATCGGAAACCGGATTGATCATCTCCATGATCGGAATCAGATAGGCGTGTGTCTTGCCTGTGCCCGTCTTGGAAAGAGCGATCACATCCTTGCCGGAACCGGCATATTTCAATACTTCTTCCTGGACGTTCGTCAGTTCTTCAAAACCGTTGAGTTCGATAAATCTTAATGTCGTTTCCTTCAGTTTCTTATTCATACGCATATATTTTAGCATACTGTATAATAATCCTATGGAAATAAAAAAGGTTATACCAAGCGGCTATTGCAAGGGCGTCGTCAATGCCATCAAGCTTGCCAAGGACACCAAAGAAAAACATCCCGATGAAAATGTCTACATCTTAGGCATGCTGGTGCACAACTCTTTCGTATCGGATGAACTTTCTTCCTTAGGCATTATCACCCTGGATGACTCCAAGTGTTCCAAAGCAGAACTGCTTGATCAGATCGACAAAGGGATCGTCATCTTCACTGCCCATGGCATTTCCGATGCCATCAAGGAAAAAGCTGTTAAAAAAGGTCTTGCCTATGTCGATGCCAGCTGTGTCGATGTCTTAAAGACCCAGAACATCATCAAAGAAAAACTCAAGGAAGGCTACGAGGTCATCTACTTCGGCAAGAAGAATCATCCGGAAGCCGAAGCCGTCATTTCCATTTCCGACCGCATTCATCTGGTCGATGGCGAAGAGGCTTTGCGAAGTCTTCAGATCAGCAATCCAAAAGTCTTTCTCACCAATCAGACCACGATGTCCTATCTGGAGCTCAGTGATCTTTTCGCGATCGCTAAGAAGCTTTATCCCGACATCCTGATCCAGGAAGAGATCTGCAACGCCACCTCTTCCAGACAACTGGCAATCTCCAAACTGGAAGATTGTGATGTCTTATACGTCGTCGGTGATGTCAAATCCAACAACACGGCAAAACTGGTCGATGTCGGCAAGAAGCACGGCATAAAAAAAGTTCTGCTGATACAGAACTATAAAGATATCGATCTAAACGATCTGCAAGGAGCCCGCAAGGTCTATGTCACCGCCGGGGCTTCCACCCCGCCCTTGCTGATCAACGAGGTGATCTCCTACTTAAACTCGGAAACGGGCAATCAGCTTGCGTAAGGAAATATCCTTGATGCCGAAGATCTTCTGCGGCAAGCCCATGCGCACCGTGATCACATAATAAATACTCACCATGATCAGACCGAGCACGCCCATAATGGCAATGTCGATGATGCGGCTGTCAAACTGGAACGGGATGATGCTTCGCAAAGCAAAAGCCGGAATGACCATGATCAGGGAAGCGATCAGCGTTTTAATGAAACGGCGGGTCGCTCCTTTTACATTGATGCCGAAGTTCTTGCGTAACGCCATGAAATACATCACGATCTGGATCACGTAATAGAGACCCGACGAATAGATCATTCCATAAGCACCAAAGGCGCCGACCAGCGGGAAAAAGCTAATGAACTTGACGATGAAGGAAATGATCAGGGTGATGATCGCATCCTTTCGCAGTTTCAAAGACATCATGATCGAAGAGAAGATCGGAGCGATCGTTCCCAAAAAGATCTGAATATTGGATACGGCAAACAGTTTTGCGCCAAGATCAAGATTGCGGTTGCCGTACATAATGAAATAAATGTCTCTGGCAAAGAAGATAAAGACCATGATCATCGGCACCAGGATGTAGATCGAAGTATCCAGGATCTGATTGATCTGTCTGGTGATCTTGCGGTTGTCTCTTTCTTCCAGGGATTCGCTGAGATACGGAACCATGCCGGAACCAAAACCGATAGCCAGTACCGAAGGAATATTGGAGATCTTGGCGATATTCGCCTGTAAGATGCCCGAAGCAAGCTTGGCCTGTTCATAAACACCGGGACCATTGACCTTGGTCATGTGGTCCAAAAAGAAGGTCGTATTGACCAAAGGACCGGCCGTGCCCAAAAAGGAGATGATCACATAAGGAATGCCTAAGAAGAGGATCTCCTTGATGATCTCACTTTGCGTCTTGGCCGCATCATTCTCCTGTGCTTTGGCCAGTTTCTGTACATGCGCAACATCACTGCGGCTTAAGATCTTGGTGAAGGCATAGGCCGCAAAAGCGCCCAAGGATGCTGCTGCGATGGCTACAAAGATTGCCCAGATGCTTTCAAAATGAAGGATCGAGACAAAGAGCCAGGCAAAGATGATGATCGAAAAGACGCGGACAAACTGTTCCAGCACCTGCGAGGAAGCGTAAAGATCCAGACGTTTGAGACCCTGGATGTAGCCGCGCAAGGCACTTAGTAACGGCACGATGATGACCGCCACGGTCAGGATGTAGAACATCTTCTTCAGATTGAGGATGTCGGTTTCCGGTGCTGAAATGCCCAAAGACTGTCTGGCCAAAGGACCGGCCATTAAAATGAGAAAGAAACCGGTCGCGGCACTCAAGCCCAAAACGACGGAAGTTCCCATCTTGCGGACCAATAAAACAGTTTTATAATCGCCTTTGGCATAATACTTGGCGACAAGAGAAGCGATCGCAAACGGAATGCCGGCCTGTGATATCTGAAGCAAGAGATCGTAATAGGTATAGACGATCGAATAAAAAGCCATATTCGATTCGCCGGCAATCGCCGAAAGCGGCGAATAATACAGTAAACCGAGAAGCTTAGAGACAAAAATACCAAAGGAGCTCGTTAAAGCTCCGATCAGTAATGATTGTTTCATCTTCTCTTTGTTCATTGCTCAGCCTCATAGCTCGCATCGAGCTGGAAGTATTCGGAACGGGTAATCGAATAGTCGGCGTTCTTGAACTGAACAAAGATATAAAGCGTCGTCTGCGGTTCCTTGGAGACACCGGATACGACAATGCCCTTTACAAAGCCGTCATCAATGTTGGCTTGATTGGGCACCATGTTGTATTCCTTGTCTTCAAAGATGCCGACATTGGCTGCCATGTTGTTTCTATAGTCGACCCCCTTCTCAATACCCAGTATTTCGATGTCGTACATCGCGATGCGGGGATTATCGATCGTGATGTAGTGGCGGTAACCGTTTTCGATCTTTGCCATTTCTACGCCAATATCAAAATAATTGGAAGTCGTCTGAAAACTTTCATGCTCATTGATCATTTCAATAATATACATATATCTGTCGTCCGGGTTTGCCATCTGTTTGCCGTCGTCATCACAAGCGCACAAGGTAAACAGAAGAAGGACGACAAGTAAAAACTTTTTCATTTTAGAATTCGATTGCGTAGTAGAATTTCTTGCCTTTCTTTATGATGGTAAGTTCCTTGTTAAAGGCATTTTCCTGTTCCAGGACATAGCCCATATCGGTGATTTTTTCACCGTTGACCGAAATGGAAGAACCCTTGATCAGATCACGGGCTTCACGGTTGGACTTGCAGGCACCGATCGATACCAAGGCATTGATCAAAGGTGTGCCGCTTTCCAGTTTTGTTCTCTCCAGATCGGCCGTTCCCTGTTTGAGCTCTTCATAAGTCAGATCCTTGAGATTGCCCTTGAAGAAAGTCTCGGCGATCTTGACAGCGGAATCATAGGCTTCAGAGCCATGCAGGAATGTGATGACCTCTCTGGCCAGAGCCTTATGAGCCTCACGCAGTTCCGGATGTTCGTTATTGGAGACTTCCAGTCTTTCGATCTCTTCTTTTGGAAGGAAGGTCAAGAACTTCAGATAGTCAATTACTTTGCTGTCTTCGGAATTAATGAAGAACTGGTACATTTCATAGGCGGATGTCTTGTTGATGTCAAGCCAGATAGCCTTGCCGTTGGTCTTGCCGAACTTCTGGCCGTCAGACTTTGTAAGCAAAGGCATCGTGAAACCATAGGCTTCCTTGCCAAGCTTCTTTCTGATCAGTTCAATACCGGCAGTGATGTTGCCCCACTGGTCCTGACCGGCAACCTGCATCGTGACACCGCGGTTCTGATACAGGTGCAAGAAGTCATATGCCTGCATCGTCATGTAGGAGAATTCGGTATAGGTAATGCCTTCATCAAGTCTTCTTCTGACGATATCCTTATTCAGCATATAGCCGATATTGAAGAACTTGCCGACATCTCTCAGCCAGTCAATGTAGCTGAAATCCTTGAGCCAGTCGTAATTGTTGACGACTTCAAAACCAAAGATCTTCTCCGCCTGTGCTTTCAGACATTCGAAGTTGTGGTTGACTTCTTCAACAGTGATCATCGGACGTTCAGCATCCGGTTTCGGATCACCGATCAGACCGGTTCCGCCGCCGACCAGAAGGATCGGATTGTGTCCGGCGTCTTTCAGCCTTTTGGAGATCAGAAAAGATGAAAAGTGACCGATATGCAAAGAGTCACCTGTCGGGTCGGTGCCGATGTAGAACGTCACACCGCCTTTATTCAAAAGATCCCTGATCTCGGGTGAAGACTCATCCTTGATGAGTCCGCGCCATACTAAATCTTCATAAATTCCCATAATATCAATACCCTATTCCTTTGTTGTCTGTTTCGGAGAATACAATGCGCTTAAGCGTTTCTCCTTTTCTTCTACCTGCTCATCTTTGAGCATTTTGGTCATCAAACGCATCGAAATCGCACCCAGGTCATAAGACGGTACGACGAACGATGAAATCTCCGGCCTCACAGAAGAAGTATACTTGCTTTCGTTCATACAGACAAGTTCCATTTCATCCGGAATGCTGATGCCGCAGCCTTGTCCGGCATTCAGTGCCGCCATGGCTTGCGAGTCACGGTTGGCGATAAACACCTGATGTTTGTGCGTTTTGAAATACGATTTCAGGAATTTATAGGTCGAACGGTTGTCTTTGGAAACTTCGATATAACCCTTATATTCCTTGCCGAATTTCTTGAATGCTTCTTCAGCACCGCTCTTCATCAATTGTGAAACGACATCGTTTCGATGATCCTGCAGGATCGCGATGTCTTCGATGCCCTTGTTCAGATACGTCTCGCAAAGTTCACAGACTGCCTTTTTGTAATCGACATAGACGGAACAGATGTTGTCCGAAGAAATCTGTGAGCACATGACGACCATCGGGATATTGTATTCATCCAGAAGTTTGAGCGAATCATCAAGATCCTTGTCGGCATAGATGATGACGCCGTCGACTCTGGACTTGATCACTTCGTCGATGATTTCCTTGATGTCGGTGACACCTTCCGTGATGGTGTGCAGGTAAACGGAATAATCATAGATCTTGGCGACGTCGCAAAGACCGTTGATGACTCTGCCTGAAAATGACACGGAAGTCGAAGGGATGATCAGACCGACTGTCGTCGTGCGCGAGAGTGCCAGGCCCTGCGCGATCGCGTTTGGCCGATAGCCGAGCTTATTGATCGCTTCTTCAACTCTTCTTCTGGTATCTTCCTTGACAACTGTCGAGCCGTTGATGACTCTGGATACGGTCGCAAGAGAAACATTGGATTCTTTCGCTACTTCATAAATAGTTACTTTTTTCATTTATCTTCACTTTCCGGCGTTAGCCAATCTTTCAGGATCGCAAGAGCCTTTTCCGCTACATCGACAACGCCTTCCTTGGCTTTGTCTACGGTCGCTTTGACGTCCTCTCTATTCATAAAATTATTGATTTCGTCGCCGACGCTGCTGATGATGTCATCAATCTGGCGCTTGGCGTCTTCGATATGGTTTGATTCTTTCGGCTGAGTTTCTTCTTCCTTTGCCGGCTGAAGACTCTCGATCTTTTTGACCGCATTGTCGTAGAGCTCTTTCGATCTTGCTTTGACCATTTCCACGGCTTTGGCGATCTCTTCTTCATTTCTGTCTGTATCTAACATCTGCGAAAGCTTAGCAGATGCATCATTGAAAACCTTGACTGCCTTGTCTTTGATCAGGATCACCTTTTCAGCGATCTCGTCATCGCAGTTTTCAGATGATTGGGTGAGTGTTTCGACCTTGTTCTTAAGATCCTCGATGACTTCCTTCACCGATTCCTCGATATGCCTTTCTTCCACTTCAGCCTCCGATGATGTCTTCCGGACTAGGTTCCTTCAGTTCTTTTTTCTTGTCATCGTCGTTATTGTTGATGAAAGCGACGACTCTCTCCTTGATATCGTCGGCATTTTTGACGACAAATTCCTTGGCATCCTTAACGGCAACAAGCGTCGCATCATGTGCCTTATCAACCGTTTCGGAAACCTTGGCAACGGTATCTAACGGTGCCTGGACCTTTTCAATCGAGCGGTCGACCAGATCGATCGTTGTCGGGATCTTGACTAACGTCAGATCCACACTGGAAAGCACCTTGATCAGTTTGATAAGCAGTATGATTACACAGACCAGGCAGGCTGCCCCCAGAATCGGGATCAGATCTCTGCTCAAATCTCTAAAAGCAATAATAAAAGCATCCATAATATCACCTTCCTTACCAGTATTCTAATCGATTATGAAAAACTTTTCAATAACTTGTATGCCTTTACAAACAAAAAGGAACTAAATCAGTTCCTTTACTCTTTCTGCGATATTATAGATGTCTTTGCTGGACATGAAGACAAGGCATTCACCCTTGTATTTTGCCAGCATCTTCGCCCCTTCATCGTTCTCCGGCAGGATGATGCTTCCCGGGATCATGTTGGCCAGATAGGTGATATCGATGTCTGTTCCATCCTGCTTGTCATCGATCGATGTGAAGTCCAGCAGGTAGATCTCATCGGCCTCTTCGAGGGCTTCCTTGAACTGTTTTGCGAAGTACAGGACCCTGGAAGCACGGTGCGGTTTGAATATGGCAATGATCTTGCGGTTGGGATAGCGCTTGTGGGAAGCTTCGATGGTCACCTTGACTTCCGTTGGATGATGGGCATAGTCATCGACGAAGATCGTATCCTTGTATTCTTCAACGATGTAGCGTCTCTTTGGTCCGACGTAGCTGTTCAAGGCTTCTTCCACCTTATCCTGATCAAAGCCCATGTGGTGTGCCAAAGCCAGGACGCCGAGCGTATCGATCAGAAGATGATCGCCGACAAAAGGAACGCTGTAATGATGGATCACTTCTCCCTTAAACAGGAAATCAAACTGCGATCCCTTGGAGTCCGCCTGCAGATTGGCGATAGAATAATCGTTGCCTTCACTTAAACCAAACGAATAAGCCTCGACCGGGAATTTCAGCTTACGGCACCAGGCATCATCGCCATGATAGAAGACGGCCTTGGTGACGTTATTGACAAATTCCTGGTAGGCATTGAAGTAATCCTGTTCATCTTTAAAGTAGTCGACATGGTCGATCTCGATATTGGTGATGATCGCATAGGCTGGCGCATAGGCGGCAAAATGACGGCGGAACTCATCGGATTCGACGCAGAGATACTCGCTGTCCTTGCTTAAATAGCCTTCGCCATCGCCGATCAGATAGCCGGTCTTCTTGAACGCGGAAACAACGGTCTTGGCGATCGTTGTCGTGGTGGTCTTGCCATGCGATCCGGCAATACTGATGGAAATGTAATTCTTCATCAGTTCACCCAAGAATTCGTGATAGCGGTAGCACTTGCACAGTTTCCTCGCTTCAATAACTTCCGGGAAGTCCTCTAAGAAGGCATTGCCGATAATGACCGTATACTCCGGTTTGATATTGTTCGGATCAAAAGGAAGGATCCGGATCCCCCTTCTGACTAATTCATCTTCCGTAAAAAAATGCTTCGACTGGTCGGAACCGCATACCTCATAGCCAAGCTCATGAAGCATGACTGCCAGCGAAGCCATTCCGGTACCTTTAATACCGATAAAATAATACATTATTCATCCTCTCCATAGGAATTAAAGAGATTGATCTCTTCGTTTTCATCTTCCAGATCATCGTAGGTATGTTCATCATAACCATAGTCCTCATCCAGAAGACGGCGCAGTTCTTCCTCGTCGGAAGCCGGGATGGTCTCAAAAAGATCCGGATGATCTTTTTCGTAATCGGAACGGCTGCCGTAGCCGTAGATCGGTGAAGTGATGATCTCGAGGTGAGAAGAATCCGGCTTGCTGATGAGCGCTTCGTTGACGGAGACCGAGGTGTTGGTCTCGACTTTGCTCTCCTTGATCACGCCAAAGATCGGCGAGATCTGGGAAGAGAATTCATAGTCACCGTAGACATTCTCTTCTTGTTTCTTCTCGGGTTTCTTCTTCTTTTCGTTAAGATCGATAAACGCAGACTTCTCCTGTTTGCGGTAGAGGATGTCTGCTGCCTTGACTGTATTCTCCTGTTTCTTTACCGGCTTGACTTCCTGTTTCGGCTTTTCGTAGACCTCATCGTCTTCGTCTTCCGGTTCAAAAAGAATATCCAGAAATTTCCTTTTAATATCGCTCTTCATTCTTCACCTCTTTTATTCATTCTACAACATTTTGACATAGCTGAAACAGTTTATTCGGAAGCACCGGTATCTTCTTTGCCGATCACCAGGTCGTTGACGTTGCCGTTGACGGGCATGATCGTTTCAAACAGATTGATCTGCTTCTTTTCATAGTCTACTTCATTGCGCTTGGAGTAGGCAGCGATCACGTCATTTTCTCTGACGATCGCCCCTTTTGCCATCAGAAGGATGCGCGAAGAGACCGCTACGATGTCGCTTCTTGTCCCATAGCCATAGAACAGCAGGTCCTTGGAAGCAAAATAGGAAAGATAACGGTCTTCATAGGAATAAACCCGATAGAGAAAATCACGGCTTTGCCCTTCCGCATCGACAAAGGCCGACCTTCTTTCATAAACCAGTTTGGAATCGTCGAAAAAATCCTCGTTTGTCAGATCGGCATCGGGATAATAGCGGTCATTGATGATGCCGGAAATATTGACATCCATGACAAAGTTCGACGAATTATACGAAAAACGGGAACTTAATTCATTTCCTTCCAGTTCCCCCGTATCACTTGGCAGATAATAATCGACATAGTGGCTGTAGTTGTTGCGGCGTATTCTCTCATTGCTCTGTTCGCTTGAAAAAACAGCGTCCAGTTCACTCGACAGATCTTCTGAAGCCGTGCAGCCGCATAAGATGATACACAACAAAAATACTATGACTCTTCTCACAGCATTATTCTAACATACTATGATTCTTAAAACTAAAATAGCTGCTTTTCCCGACAATGATATGATCGACCAGTGGAATGGAGATCATCTGGCAGGCTTGCGATAGCTTAAGAGTCAGTTCCCTGTCGGCAAAGGAAGGCGTCACATCATCGCTTGGATGGTTGTGGGCTACCAAAATGCCCGAAGCCTTCATGAGGATGGCCTTGCGCAGGATCTCATCGATTCCGATCGTCGCCGTATTGCGGTTGCCCTTATACATGACTTCCGATTTAATGATGGCGTTGCGGGCATTAAGATAGATGACGAAAAACTGTTCCTGCACGCTAAAGCCCAGATTGAAGCGAAGCCAGTCGACAACCTTGTTGGGCGAACTGAGTTCCGCCTCCGAGATGCGGTCGACCCGGCTCAGCCTTCTTGCGATTTCCAGTATCGCCATCAGTTCCAGAGCCTTGGCATCCTTGATCCCCTTGATCGAAACCAGTTCTTCATAGGACAAGGACGGCAGGTTGCAGAAGCCGTTGGCCGCTTCAATGACCTCCTGCGCCAGCTGAAATACGTTTTTATCCTTATAGGCACTTTTAATGATCAAAGCCAAAAGTTCATTGTCACTGAGGGAATTGATCCCGTAAGTCAAAGCCTTCTCACGAGGCATCATCCTATCTTTCACAGTGGAAACGCTGCCTTTCCAGTTCTTCGATCGTCTTTTGCAGAGAGTAATTGCGATCGATCGCCAAACCATAGCTTCGTATCAATCGGTTTTCTTCCAAATGGCAGGAAGAATCAAACTGCTTCTTCAGATCAGCAAAATATTTTTCGTTTGCCACAGCCTTGGCAGGCAAAAGAAAAGACTCCACGACTTCGATCATCGTGATCGTATCGTTTCGCGCGTAGAGATTGAGCGTCAGAGAATCTTCTTTGTCATAGCGGCTGCAGGAAGCACTGTTGTCTTTGACACAGCCGCTCAAAAGAAATAAGAGAATCAGGATCTTGGTTTTCTTTTCCATCTGCTTGTGATCAGATGATAAAGCAGAATACCGACGAAAGCACCGGAAGAATCGATCATCACGTCTTTAAAAGCACAGAAGCGGCCCGGCACAAAAAGCTGATGAAGCTCATCGGAACAGGCATATAACATGGAAAACAAAAGCGGATACAGGATCGTATTGGTTTTGTAATATCCTTCGTAGTTGGCTTTGGCAAGGATGCCCAGGATCATGAACTCGGTAAAGTGAGCCAGCTTGCGGATGAAATGTCCATAGCGGGCAAAGAATTCTTCCAGTTCGATATGGCCGAAAGGAAAAAGAAAGCTGTATACCCGATAGATCAGCTCTGTTGCCAGATTGGAACTTGCTTCCGATTCCAGCTGAGGCTGGGACGACATATAGAAAATCAGTGCCATCCAGGCCAGCAGGAAAACGATCCTGAATCCTTTTTTCACGATACAATGATAACACTATCTCAATAAGTCCAGCACCTCGGCATCTTCATTGAGCCTGGCTGTTTTGCTGTCATCATAGGATCCGTTGTCGGAAACAAGACTCAATGTGCCGATCATCAGCGCCTTATTCAGGATATTGACATGTTCCTTGCCTAAGGCAATGGAGACGATACCGATGCGGCTGTCGCTGTCATAATATCGGATCGGCTTGCCTTGGCTGTCAAATAAACCGATCACCCGGCAGTCCTCAATCAGAAGATCTGAATACGCCTTTTCGCTTGTCTTAAGACTTAAATAGATATCGGCATTCGTGTTGACTGCCAGGGTAGCCGCGTTGAATTTCACTTCGCCTGCATAGAGATCATAACTGGCTTCCCCCTGCTTAAGCAGAGTCAGGGAAAGATCCCGGATATCCTCTTCCAGGGCGCCCTTATAGATCAGGGAACCCTTGGCAAGCGAATAGGATAATTTGACATACTTGCCGATGATATCCTCTTTTGAAAGATAGACATCATTGCTCAGGAAGGCTTTTGGCACATCGATCTCTTCCAGATCCTCTTCTTTTAAGCAGATCCTTTGATAGAGCTGGTGGGAAGCAACCGGGACCTTGATGTAGTTATCTTTATAACTTAACCAGGCATGAATGGAGAAATACAGACACAGAAGAATACATAGGGCCGGTGCTACGATCAGTATGATCTTTTTTATCATCTTTTACCTCCTGAACATTATCCGTCAGAAAGAAAGAAGATACCTATAAAAAAAGGATCTATTGATCCTCGTATTCTCCTTTGATCCACTTCGGCATGTGATCCCGTATCGTGCCAAATCCCTTGACCGATTCGGGCATCCCTAAGAATTTTACCCGCTTGGTATAACGGCGGGTATTCTGTGACAGCGCCTTGAAAGACAGACGCAGCTGTTTATGTTCGCGGTCGATGTCGATGACTTTCACCATGACATACTCATCCACTTTGACGAAACTGTCGATGTTTCTGACAAAACCGTTGGAAATTTCCGAAATGTGGATCAGACCGGTCACGCCGTCGTCAAACTTGACAAAGGCCCCATATGGTTTGATGCCGGTAATCTTTCCATAGACAGTCATTCCGACCTTATAATCGTAAATTGAGCTCATACCACGTTATTATAACATGATATAATGTCGTGGTATGTTGAAGAATATTTACCCGCTGACCGCCTTTCTAGTAGCTCTGATCATCGCTCAAAGTGCCAAGCCCTTCATTATGTTAGTGAAGACCGGCAAGTTTTCTTTGAGCTATCTGATCGCTTCGGGCGGCTATCCTTCTTCCCATTCGGCCAGCGTCGTCGCTTTGTGCCTATCGGTTGGCTTAAAGGAAGGCTTTGATTCCAGTTTATTTGCCATCAGCGTTGCGATCATGGTGATCGTCTTATTCGATGCGGTCAATGTCCGTTACTATTCCGGCCGCAATATTTCTTTGACAAAACAGCTGGTTGAAGATCTGCAGTACATCATCGAGATGAAAGATCCGATCTACGATGAAAAATTCAAGGAAGTCCTCGGACACACAAAACTCGAACTGGTTTCAGGCGTTTTTCTTGGAATTCTGGTCAGCATAGTGTTATATTTTTTATGGAGATAATGAATATGGATAGAGAAGAAAAAATCAGACAGATCGAAAAGACGATCGAAAAAGTCAGACCATATATCCAGAACGATGGTGGCGATGTCCAATTCGTTAAACTGGAAGACGACATTGTTTACGTCAGTGTGCACGGCGCCTGTGTCGGCTGCATGGCCTTGGATTATACGCTGAAAGAAGGCGTCGAGGCCCTGATCCTGGACGAAGTCGAAGGCATCAAAGAAGTCAGACTTGCTTAAAAAAGATGGACGAATCCATCTTTTTCTTTTACCGTTTATTGACCTGAACGATCACGCATTTCAGATAATCCGAAACGTTGTTTCCCAGTACGATTGGATGATCGGGAGCCTGCGAACGGCTTTCCACCAGACGCAAACGCTTATGGGAATCATTGGCTGCCGACAGGATGATCTTCATAAAGAGGTCTCTTGGCATATACTCACTGCAGGAACAGGTCACCAGGAAACCGCCTGGATTTAAAAGCTTCATCGCCCGGTAATTGATTTCCTTATAGCCCTTGGAGGCATTCTTTACCGAATTCTTGGATTTGGTAAAAGCCGGTGGGTCCAGCACGATGACATCGAAACGTTCCTTCTTCTCTTCCATCTCGATCAGATAATCAAAGACATCGGCAACGACAAATTCGGTATTGGTAAAACCGTTGAGGTCGCTGTTTTCTTTTGCCTGATCGATCGCCAGTTGGGAAGCATCGATGCCGATGACTTTCTTCGCGACTTTGGCAGCGCTCAAGGCAAAACCGCCCGTGTGGGTGCAGCAGTCCAAAACTTTCTTGTCCTTGCAAAGCTTGCGTATTGCCAGATGGTTGTATTTCTGATCGAGGAAGTAACCGGTCTTTTGCCCTTCGGCGATATTGACGTTCATCATGACGCCGTTTTCATCAATCCGGATCAGTGTATCAAATGGCTCACTTAAAAAGCCCTTGACTCTCTCCAAGCCTTCCAAGGTTCTCACCCTGGCATCGCTTCTCTCATAGACGCCATGAATGGTGACACTATCATTTTCCATCACCTTCAGCATCTGCTTTACCAGCATATCTTTTCTGACATCCATGCCCAGGGTATCGATCTCAAACACCAGATATTCATTAAATTTATCGACGATCAGCCCGGGCAGACGATCGGAATCGGAAAAGACAATGCGGCAGCAATTGGTCTCAACGACCGCCTTGCGGTATTCCCAAGCATCCTTGAAGCGCCGATAGAAGAATGACTCATCGATCTCTTCGTCTTTGCGGCGAGTCAGGATACGGATCATGATCTTGGAATGATCATTGATGTAGCCCTTGCCGATGTGGTCATCTTTATAGGAAACGACTTCCACGATATCGCCGTTTTGATATTCCCCTTCGATCTTTTCGATCTCGTTGTCAAAGATCCACAGACCGCCGGCAGAGATCGTTCTTCCTTCATTTCTTTTTAATGTGACTTTAACCATGGCCCTATTATACTCTTTTTTGACAAACGAAAGGATCCTTTCGGATCCTCTCATTTCATCTTATTTCAATGCATCAGCGCATCTGTCGCACAGACCGTCTTCGTTTTCTTCTTCAACGATGTTCCAGCAGCGCGGGCAGACATGGCCCTTGGCCATCTCGATCTTCACTTCAATGTTGTCGAACTTCTCGAGTTCTTCTTCCACAAAGGAGACCTTGGCGACGATCAACCACTGATTGATCTTGTTTCCAAAAGCATCTTCCAGAAGCTTCTTGTCTTCTTCACTTACGTGCAGTAATACATGAGCCTGCATCGGCTTTTCGATAACCTTGGCATTGATCGCTTCTTCTCTGGCCTTGAAGATATCACTTCTGATGGCGTGTAATCTTGCGAAATTGCT
>JAEEGL016072863.1_pt1 | contig 15057 bp, 15 predicted proteins | sample 9134231 | NCBI WGS metagenome assembly JAEEGL01 (sample SAMN16246548, study PRJNA631951) | gut metagenome | biome: gut microbiome; feature: rumen; material: fiber-attached | host: Bos | place: Iran: Karaj | collected 2018-10 | reverse complement strand
ATATTTATCTCTGAATAAAATGATGAAAAATCAATTCTCTTCAAAATATTACAAATTGAACATATTTAAAGACAAATTGAACATCAATTTGTTAAATAATTTTAAAAAAAAACTAATAAAGAACGACAAATATTTCTTTATTCAATTAAAATGCGTATCTTTGCTGGCGTTAATAACATTAAGCATGAATAAAACAAAAAGAATAGTTAAATGTATAATAACATATATTTGAAAAAATATTTGTTTAAATCAAAATTTATATATATATTTGCATCGAAAATAAAAAATATTTAAAATTAAATGTAAACATTATGAAAGTTTTAGATGTTTTAAGAAAGTTTGATTTCGATTTGACTATCGGGATGCATAATATGTTAGTAGTGAGGGATAAAGACACAAATATGTTTTATCCAATTCAAAATAATAAAAAGTTGATAGAAAAAATCAACGATGAACTCTCTAAATATAAGTATTCTTTTTATTACGAAACCAGTAATAAAGATTATACTTTTATTGATACTCCAACTTATGTGGAGCGATTCAATAACATTACTGCAAAGTTTATTGAATTTAAGCCAAAACATGCAATGTTAAATCTTTTAGATAACCAATTTTACGCATTATCTATGAAAGACGATTCTGGAAATAGTGTATATTTGGAAGCAGAACTATTCGAAACTGAATCTGGCGTTGTTAGACATATAGAACAAGAAATACAATCTTATAAGAAAGAAATTGATTCTCGTATCACATTGCTTAACAAAGCATATGAATCTATATGTTTAAAGTTTAATGAGAAATAAATTATGGCAGCAATAGATAAAACATATGTTACTAATTGGAACGATTACGTAGAAATCCGAGATTGGTGTATAGCCCAAGGTTCTGTTACAGATGATTATGGAAATCATTTCTCTCCAATTGATTTTTTGATTGAGTATGAAGAAAAAGATTTCGAAAACATTAACGAACGTCCTATATGGAATACTCCAACTTATTTTGATATCTATTTAATCAGAAATTGTCCGATTGAACTTATACAAAAACGATTAAAAGAACAATATGGTGGCGGATGGTCCAAAACTGCTTTTAATGAAAATAATGACAATAACTTGTATTATCAAATCAAAAATCGTACATCGCCATATGATACATATAAAAGAAACGGAACGAAAGGAAATTTAAAATTTTCTATAATCAAAAAAAGTTATTTCAACCGTTTTAAAGACGATGATTTAACTTGGTTTATCACAGTATATGAACCAGATATGAATTATAATAGTGAAGATAATGCTTGGTATAGTCATTATGAATGCAAAGAATGGTCTTCAAATGCTGCTTATATGCGCGGTTCGTTATCAAAATCAAAATTACGAAGATTATTAAATCGATGGAATTTTCCGGATGGAACTATAATTCGTTTTTGCGGCGATTGGCATAGATACATACAAAAAGAATTTGAAGTTCGAGTTACAAAAAGAAATAAAATTTTATAAAAATAAACGCAAGACTATCAATTGATAATCTTGCGTTTTTACTAACTATTTAGATGAGTTTAATTCTTGGGTGCGTAAATCAGTTGTTTCTTTTCAGGGTCATATGCTGTAGTAATTTGACCTTTTACTGTGCATGGTTTACCGAGTTTTGTTACTTTACTTTTACTTAAATCTTCCCAAATATCTTCTCTAGTACAATAAGAATGAACTTCTATTGTTAAACCATCTCCATAATTACTCCAGAGTTCGTTAATGAGAGTGCCAGGGATATTATTAATTTCAATTGTAATACCTTGTGCATTATGAGTAATTGTAGGTGTAACTTCGTATTCTTTATAATAGAAATCATATACACGAATAGCAAAGTCGTCTTGTTCAACAATATCTTCGTATTTTAAAGGAATGTTAATTTTTATACTTTCACAAGCTGAACGGATGTGTACAGAAGTTTTAATCTCGTTCCAATCCTTGTGAATTTGTTGGTGAATATCAAGTTCAACTTCATCAGGCAAAGTACCAATACCAGATTTAGCATCAGCAACTTCATAATCAACAATCACACCATTGACGTGCCATTGACTCTTACCAGCAACTTCTTTCACCACATACCAAAGTACGTGCTTATCAAGATAACCTGGATTAGCTGCTTCTATTGCCATCCATTCATAAGCTTTATTAAGATTCTTCTTATTATCATCTATTTCATCTTGAAGAATATCGGCTACAGAAGGTTGTTCAAGAATAGAAAGTTGAGTTTTCATACCATTAGTATCAAGTACATAACGGAATAGACCGACATTATTACCAGTTTTTTGACTTACTTTAGTATAATCATAATCACGATCATTATAACGACCATATGGATATCCACTACTTACGCGGCCTCTGTTCTTACCTTGTTTACCAACTGGACGACCATAATAGAGTGTCGAACTTTGGTCGATATATCCAGGAATAGTACCATCTACACGAATAGAGAATCTGGCTACTTCCCAACCTTCAGATTCATTTGCGTATGGATATTTAGTATAAGTTTGTGGTTCTTCAGGTATATTTACACGAACCTGAGAACGAGCTTGTGTAGTAACATTTTTAGTTTGTACAGTCTCGCTCAAACGTTGACCTTGTACAAAAATTTCAGTAGCCGGTTTATCATTATTATCAGTAGTCTCAGTAGCTGGAGTAAGTTCGCTATCATTATTTGTACAACTGTTAAATATCAAAAAACTGCAACAAATTAATAATCCTAATAAATAATTTTTCATTTTTCAACAAACATTTATATATTTTTTCACATTCTATTTATTTATACATTAGAAAATATTTTTAGTTAAAGATAAATACCTATGAAATTAATTTGAATTTTATACTATGTTTAAAAGATTTTTTAATTGGTTAATTAATTTGTTCAAAAAGAATAAAACAACACAAACACAAGAAATTGGAAATGTTCTTTAGAATAAAGAAGAACAAGAGCACAACGCTGAAACTGAACAGCAAACTATTGTTCAAAATGATGTAATCATCAATGATGATAATCTTAATGTTAAAAACGACATTGATGAAGAAACTGATAAAGAAGTACCAAATTTACTAATAACACCAACAGTAGATAAAGGTTCAGAAACTATTCCAACTTCAATTGTTATAGAACAACCAAAAGAACCAGTTCAGACATATGGAGGTCCGTCTAAAGGAAAATATTTCACTATTTCAGAATTATGTGCATCTGACACTGCTCGCGAACGGGGAATAAAGAATGTTCCGAATGAAACTGAATCAAAACATTTGTATGAACTTATAATTAATTTGCTTGATCTTATTCGCGAAGATTGGGGAAAGAAATGTAGCGCAAATGGTTGGGGAAGCGGCGGAATAAAAATTACATCTGGATTCCGTTGTGAAAAATTAAATAAAGTCGTTGGTGGCGTTTCTAATTCTGCACATTTATTTGGATATGCAGCCGATACGCAGCCCGTAAATAAACGTTAGACAGACTATGAAAAATTTATTCAAGAATGGGTTAAAAAACATCCGTCTGTCGCATTTGATCAAATAATTGTGGAACGTTCAAAATACTCAAGATGGGTACATATTGCTATTAAAGACGGCAAAGGAAGACAGAGAAAACAGTGTTTTAATCTAAAAGTCTAACAAAGGAATAAAAATTTAATTTTTTTGGAAAAATATCAAAAATTGCATAACTAATTGAAAAACATAAAGTTATGCAATTTTTTTGATTTTTTCTTTGATAACTTGCTTATATATACATTTATAAATAAAGAAAATCAAATTAAATTATAAAAATTAATATGTCTAAAGTAAAAAGAAACAAAGAGCAAGAAGCACAAATTAAGCAAGATTTGCGCAACATCGTTAACGAAGCATTTAGAGAAAAGAATGCTCCGGATCTCACTAAAAAATTTAATATTAAAAGATTCATTACTGGTCTTTTGGAAAATTCAAAAACACCAAAATTGACTGCTTTCCTGAATCATTTTAACAAATATGTGCAGGACGGTATGCCCGAATTTCTTCTTTATGAAAGTTTTGCTGACGGCTTGAAAGAATTTGAAAATGGTAATAAGCAAGTTACTGCTGCTATGAATACCATTAATGAAAACCTTCGTGAAAATTCAAATCTTCTTCAGATGTTTAAGATGGCTTCTGAAGTTAAAGATGAAATTGTTTATAGCGATTTAATGGAAAATATCAATCTCTTTTATTCAGATAGAAATGAGATGACAAAAGATATTCTTCTTGAGTCTATTGACAATTTAAATAATATCGGAGAATACGAAAAAGCCGGTTTGATGCGTTCTATTGTTAACGAATGTATTGCTGCTGAACCAATCGAATATCACAGTAATGCCGTAAACGAAGCTCGCGCATTTGTAAGAGAGCAAACTAAGAAGAATGATGCTCGTATGGAAGATGTTATTATGAAACGTGTTGAGAAATATCTCAATGAACGTTTTGACGAAGATGAAGCAAAAGCAAATAAAGTAGCAAGTGCATACACTCTTGAAAATGTTTCTAACAAACTTGGACTTAACGAAAAAGTAGTTTCTCTGTTGAACAATGCTGATGTGGCAAAGAACTTTAAACTTAAAGATGTTCTGAATCGATATGAGAACGCTATGGTAAACGGATGTTATCAAGAACGAATTTATGAATCATTAATTCGTGATTTAACTCCGTTTAATTATATATTGAAAGTAAATGAAACTATTAAAGACATTAAAGAAGACACTGACAAGAACTATCAGGCAGTTTTATTGACTCGCATTCTTCAGGAAATGTCAGAAAGTCCCGACAGTTATATTTACACAGAATTAGTAGAAGAAGATGTAACTCGTTTCATTGTAACTCCAACTAATGAAAGTTTAGTACAGGCAATTAACGCTTTGATGCCTTATGCTGCAAATCCCTATGTAGACAAGATGCTTCAAGTAATTCGTGATACTGCTGATAGCAAGAAGATGACTCTCCAGGAAGAAGCAGTTTCAATTGCCGATCAAATTCGTATGATTCGCGAAAATGTAAGTGTAGAGAATCTGTATAGTCCTGTACTCTTTATTCGTGAAAATCAATCAGTTTTCTCAATCCCAAATCAGGGTTATTATTTGAAGAACGGAAATACTGTATGTCCGCTTGATAAAAAGAATGTATCTCAATTAGACGAGTCATTTGTACAGTTAAGTCGTTTAATCGCTCAACCTAATGTAAAAATAGACGAAGATAAAATCTATTTGAATGGTGAAGATATGTGGGCTACTATTTATGAAGACCGCGTTGTACTTGCTGACGGAAATAATGAATATATTGAAGATTCAGAAAGCATTCGTAATTTGAACGAGATGTGTATGCGCTATCAAACATATGATAACAATTTCTTTATCAGCGCTGCTATTCTTAATGAGAATTTTAACAAGATTGCAAATTTGCATTTTGCCAAGAAAATTACTTTGAATAGCAATCCTAATATTAGTGCTACATTATATCGTTTAGACGAAAACATATTCTTATCTTTAGAGAATATGGACATTAATTCCAAGACATTCTATCGCAATGTAAATCCGATTTTCTGTAAGAATGCAATAAATGAACATTTCCAGATTAATGTTTCTTCTCTGTTTGAAGATTTGTTGCCTGCTCAGGATAAGATTATTCTTCAGTTGAATGAAACAAAGAATGAATATGAGAAATCTATCGAACAGTATGAAGACGCTATTGAAGATTTGAAAGCTGCTAAAGATGGTGCTACTACAGTTGACATCGAACAGCAACTCGATGATGCTATTGCAGATGCAGAAAAGAAACTTCAAGATGTTAAAGATGAATACTTACAGTGGCAAAAAGAAACTGCTGAAGTAGTAGATGGAAAGAAAGAGAAATCAGACGACGATTCTGAAGAAGAAGATGATGATGCTAATGTAACAAAAGAAGTTAGCAACGAACCGCTTGACGCAGATGAAGTCGAAGATCATAAAGACGAACTCAGTGTACCTTTGACATCTACTTCTACAGAAGATGGCGATTCAACTGATGAGGCCGGTTCAGAAGCCAATGTTACTGATGACGAATTTAGTGAATATTTAGCCAAAGAAGTAACTGATGACGATGCTGCTGAAATCGAAACAGACGACGATGATTCTGATGAAACAGAAGATGATTTGGACTTTGAAGAAGAACCCGAAGAAGAAACATCTAACGAAGAACCGGAAGATGATACTATAGATATGGTCGAATTCGGAGATGGAGAAAATGATACAGAATATACAGACGATAACTTCTATGATGAAACTGTAGACACTCCTGCTGAAGAAGAAATATCTTCTGATGAAGACATTTTAGTTCCAAATGAAGATGATGAAGAAGACATCTATACAGATGAACCAGAGAAAGACGAAGAAGATTATACGGTAGTTGATGCTGAAACCGGAAAAGAAGATGCTGCTCAAGCAACCGATTTATTTGGCGGTAATGTAAACAATCCTATTGAAAATAAACTCATTCCGAATAAAGATTTGTATAATCCTCACGTAGAAACTTCTGAATTCAATATTGTAAATGTAATGTTCGATGAGAACGTTAAAACAAATGAAATTAAGAAGTCTGGTGAAGTGATGTTACTTCGTCCTATGATTAGCCCAGACGGACAGAAATATACTCAACCGATTAAATTACGTTTCTATCTGAATAGCGAAAATGCTCCAGTACTTGAGACTACAGAAGCAATTACTACAGCAATGTATGATGCTATTCTTTCTGCAATTAAAGAGAATCCTAAATACGGAGATGTGATTGAAAATGGAACATCTGTTGACGGTGTTGCTGCAAATACGGTAGAACTTGATAATTTAACAACTGAACCAGAAACTTCTGGAGAAGATGAATTAGATACTACAGAAAAAGATATTGACGAACCAGCTGTTACAGACATCGTAGAACCTCAAGAAGATATAATCATTGACGAAGAACCATCTGAAGAAGATATCGTAGAACCGATAACTACAGACGACGAAAGTGATTTATCTGTTGAGAATTCAGATGATTTGTTTACAAATTTCGATCTCGACGAAGAACCGGCTGAAACAACTGATGTAACAATTGATCCGATTGATACTTATACGGATATTGATGGTACTGAAATTGAAGTTCCAGCACCGGACGCAGATTCTAATGAAGAAACAGAAACTCCAGAAGAAGACGAGAATTCAGAAGAAATTGAAACTTCCGAAAAAGATAAAAATGATGATTCTATCATCCCAGAATCTAAAGAAGAAGTGAATAAGAAAAGCGTAAACGAAAATCGTAAAGCAATTTTGAATATTAAGAAGACTGGCAAGCACCCTTTTTGAGCGAGGGTGCCGCCAAGTCCTCAAATAAGAAAGAAGTGAGTGAAGAGACTGTCGATCTTTCAAAAGGAAAGACACTTGACGGTGGCAGTATAGAAACTCCTCATCACGACAAGGGTTTAATTGACACAATGAAAAAAGGTGAGCCATTAGAAATTTATGACGAACGTCTTGCTGGAGATGTCCTCGAATCAATGCATGATGTTGCTGCACTTTCTGCCGGAAATGCACTCGGAGATGGTAAAAAGGTTACGGTGAGCGGTATTTATGATATTTAGTTAACTGATGATTATAGCGAATCTGATTCTACTAATAGATTTTTTATGATTCAATATAAACAGAAAGGTTATACTATATATCAAATGGGTAACAAAATCTACTATCGCCCAACAGATGAATTCAAACGAATAGTTAAAGAAATCCAAGATGGAATTCCAGGGCGTAATATCACTTCTTTGACTATGCAATATAGTGATCCTACAGAACCTTTAATTCCATGTAACATCAAGCAGAGAAATGATTGTCTGTTTATTGTAGACAGTATATTCGGTTCTCTAACCGGACAAAGTTACAATCGTCTGCCTGTAAGCGTAAATGATAGCGTTAACGAAAACTGTAAGATTCGTAAAAATAGCAAATTAAGCACTGACGGTGATATTAAAAAATCTATTAAAGCAACGGAAGCAAAATACAAAACAAAAGAAGAAAAGCGTTTTGATTCTGAAGTCGAAGCTTTGTAGAAAAAATATGAAGTTGTCGGATGTCTTGATCAGCAACCAGAAGAATCTGTAAAAATTCGCAAAACATCTAATAATACTGTAAATGAAACTCCGGAAGAAGAATTTAAACTTGTGCTTCCAAATAAAGCCAGATATACCGCACCAGAAAAAGTAAACGAAGAACTTTATGTTACTCCGGAAACTGATGTTGCAGAAAATAAATGGCCGAAGAACAGAGTTAAAAAGTCAACAATTGACGGACTTCCATTTGATGGAGACAGTTATATATGGGAACCCGGAGATTACGTAATATTCAGACATTTCGAAGATGATATGTGGATTGAATATACGGGTCAGATTTCTGATGTTATTGATGATATTGAAAACGGTCAATTGATTACAATAATTTGCGCCGGACATACAGTTTCTAATGTTCTTCCTATTGATGTTAGACCAGATATGAGAATCAAAGTTCAGAGAAACCGTTTCTCCAATTCTTTTGACGAACCGAGATATGCTTCAAGAGATAGAATGGGCATTAATCCAGAAACACGTTTAACTGATAATGTTGAAAACGATGATGTAGAAAAGTATGTAAACGATTACAAGAATTTTAATAATGAACGTAATCATGTATATGGTTTTGTTACACACGACGGTCAACCCGTAATTCTCGAAAGTATTCCATTCAGTTTAAAAGATTTTGCTGATTCAAAAAGAATGATTCGCGCATTGAACGAAGACGAAGAATTGATTGAAGTTCCAGTTGAAGATATTGCTGTCGATTCAAGTGAATGGCCGTGGGCTGTGATTGTTTCTGATAACAACGACCCGGTAGACGAAAACGAACCTCTCAGAAAAATCCGCGTAAATCCAGTTTCATATGTAGAAGCAAACGAAGAATCTGACGGTGCTGACGGTTTAGTAGAAATCGTTTTAAACGGCGTTGAAACGAAGATGATGAAGAAATTCATTAAGTTAATCGTTTAAGATTCAATAAAGATGCTATATTTAAAATAGGAGAGTTTTTGAAAGCTCTCCTATTTTTTATAAATAATTAGAAAAATATAACTTTATGATGTATAATTATAAAGCTACGATAAACAACATAATTATATGTTTAAAATTGCAACGACAGAAACATACGAACCGGCATATTGTATAAAAGATTGGATTAAACGTTCGGATGAATTTGATTTCGTTTTATTCATTACAAAAAATCTGACTCCGGAAATTATAGATATATTCACTAATCCCCAGTCAAAATGGTCGTATATAAACAAACCCGGAATAATCCATATAACTTGCACGGGATGGGGCGGTACAATAATTGAACCCCGCGTTGCTTCTTTAGATACAACAAAACATCGAATAATGAAATTGCTTTCTGCCGGATACCCTATAGAAAGACTTGTTATGCGCTGTGATCCAATTATTCTGACAAGAGATGGTCTTGATAAATTTAAACAGGTTTGTGAAGTAGCCGAAGAACTTAAAATCAATAGAATTCGATGTTCAATAATGCAATTATATAAACACGTTTTAGAGCGCTTTAATAAAAATTCGGAATTCGAAAAAGAAATAAATACGTTATATAACGGTAAATTTATACCGGACGCTATACAAAATTCTCAATTATATAAAATTATAAAAGATATTAAAAATCAATTTCCGAATATCTGTTTTGAAAGTTGCGCTACAAATTTATTAACGCAATTATGCGATTTTGAGTCTTGTGGATGCGTAAGCGAAAAAGATTTAATTATTAATAAAATAGATGCTAACAGTTTGAATCTTCCAAAATCAACACAAAGACAAAATTGTATGTGTCTTATGAAACACCAACTCATTCCTGGTGGGTATAATAAAGGAAGATGTCCAAATGAATGTATATATTGTTATCTTAAAGATAAAAAAGAAGATAAACTAAAATCCGGACAATTGTTTTAAATTATAATATAAGAAATTAATAGAATTATTTATGAACAACAGTGACAAAAAATTACTTTGTTATTCACACGAAGAGTTTGACAAATTAATGATTAAAAACGGATGGATTGGGCAACCGTCCAAAAATGTTGCTATTATCAGCATTGCTTATTGTTTGGATGAAAATCCTTATCATCATTTTAAATATACTGATGCAGATAATGTTCTAAATATTGATTTTAGTGATTGTAGTCCAGAAGAGTGGTGGAACGGAGAAGACAAATATGATGAATTGTTTGATTTCTTTGTTACTAATAAATCCGATAAAACGACTGCTGGAGATAATCGTTTTTCTCACATTGAATCTAGTGGAGATGTTATCACGGCTTTGAATTATGCTCAAGCAAGCAGAATCGTGAATTTTATTGATAAGCAAATCAGTAAAGATGTTGATGCATTCTATATTCATTGTTCTGCTGGAAAATCTCGGTCTCAAGGAGTTGTTAGATATATTCTTGATACATACCCACAATACAATTGGGAAACTAATCCAGATAATCCTTGTGTAACACCAAACTATCATGTAGTCCGAATGTTAAAACGTTGTTTTATGAATAATCTATAACGAAAATAAGCAACCATAAATGGTTGCTTATTTTTTATGCATAAGTTATATATTTAAATCCGTTTCAAATCTTCTTTCAGTTCGTCCATAACTTCGATGAATTGATTGACAGTTACGCAAGTAGATGCTTTATCAGTATATTTTTCTTCAATAAGTGATTCTATTCTATCTACTTTTTCGTTTCCGTTTAAAATTCGTTTATATATAGAAACGAATCTATTTATTACTGAATCTACTTTAATCATAAAAAATGATTCATTAGAAGAAAGAGAATTTGTTAAATTAATAGAACTCAATAAGAACTCTATTAAATTTCCAAAAGTATCATCCCAGATCGTAATAGTTTGAGTTTCTTCGCTTTCATCATCACTCTCCAGATATTTTTCATCAACTAAAATAACTTTAATCTCAAAACCGATTTGATTTGTGTTTTTATCGTAAAAAATATAATCGTCGTTGATATTGCTAAAACTAGCATTTAACTCCGGATTATAATACTCTTCCTGGGTAATATCTTCAATTGAGTCCCATTCTACAAATTCTCCGTTTTCAAAAAGCGGTTCTTCATCAGATTCGTTAATTCGTTGTTTTACAATTTTAGCAATATCGCGAATTACAGATTCGTATACTTTTCTTTGAGATTTTTTCATAATTAAAAAATAGATTGTCTTTAAATTATTTATCCATTCTCATTTAAAGTATTTTTTTATCATTTTGTTGTTCAATCAGTTTGATGAGACCAAAACAAGCATAATTAACTATATCCATATAATTCGCATCTATGCCTTCTGAAACAGTCGTTTGTCCGCAATTCTCTTCGATTTGCTTAATACGAGCCAATTTCACTAATATGAAGTCTGTATATGAACCAATGCGCATCATACGCCACGATTCGTGATAATCTACATTTTTCTTACACATCAGTTCAAATGTGTCGCTCATAATATTATCGTAATACTCCATTGCTTCATCAACAGACAAATCTATCTCTTGAGATGGACCGAGTTGCAGTTGAATTAATGCAACAATACCATAATTAACAATGGCCTGGAATTCTGGGTATATACCTTCGTTTATATAACTTATTTTCGCATCTTCTAATGTGCGTATTCGAGTTGCTTTAATTTCCAATTGATCAGTAACACTCGCCGGTCTAAATATGCGCCATGAAGGACCATAATCTTTTAATTTGGATTGAAATACTATTCTGGCTTTAAGCAATTCTTCTTTAAATTGTTCTTGAGTTTCTTTATAATAATTTCTATAATCAAGATTTTCAGTTTCATAACCATCTTTTTCAGAAACATCATCTTTACCAATTTGAGTATTGTTGTAACAATTATATTCTTCTGAAGAGTCACATCCTTTATCATTGTCACAATCAAATCTATCAGTTGATTCTTCTTCACTTCTATTATCAATGGTACCATCTTCATTTCTATATATAATATGGGGATGTGGAATTGATAAGAAATATTTTTTACTCTTTTCGTTTTGAGACTCAAACAATTCACAACACTTATCTTCCCAGCACATTTCTATATCATTTTCTTTTGCTATAGATACTATATTTTTATATGCAGAAATGATGCGCTCCATCATTAAATCAAATTTCTCTTTGACGAGAATCATTTTATTTAAATCTTCAGTTTTATTCATTTTATTATAATATGAGGTTTCTTTTATAAATTTTACTATAAAATTTCAAATTTGGATAGAAGATATGCTTTAATAAATCCATCTAAATTTCCATTCATTACTTTTTGAACATCTGACTCTTGATAACCAGTTCTATGGTCTTTAACGCGCGAATCATCAAAAACATACGAGCGAATTTGTGATCCCCAACCAATATCATCTTTAGAATCTTCTAAATCTTTCTTTGCTTTATTTCTTATATCAAGTTCTTTTTTATAAAGAATTGATTTTAGAATAAGCATTGCGCGATCTCTATTATCTCTTTGTTTTCTTGTTTCGTGATTTTCTACGATAATAGTTTCTGTTTCTCCTGTTTCTGGATTAATATAATCGTATTTAAGTCTGCACGCCGTTGCTACTTTATTTACATTTTGTCCGCCGGCACCACTGCTTCTTTTGAATAAATCTTCTGACAACTTTGATTTATCAATAACAACTTCAATACTATCATCAACAATTGGACTTACAAATACAGAAGCAAATGATGTCATACGTTTTCCTTGAGCATTAAACGGACTCACTCGAACAAGTCTGTGAATTCCACTTTCGCTTTTTAACAAACCGTATGCACAATCTCCATTCACAATCATTGTGCAACTTTTTAGTAATTTCGGATTATCTGCTGTATTTTCATCTGTAATATCTACTTCAAATCCTTTATTGCGGCAATACATAATATACATTCTTGTCAGCATTGCTGTCCAATCCTGCGCTTCTGTTCCGCCGGCTCCGGCTGTTATTTTTATAGCACAAGACAATTTATCTGTTTCATCAGAAAACATATTATAAAACTCAAAGTCTTCGAGAAGTTTCAAAGACTTTGAATAATTTTCAATTAATTCTTCGTCAAGAGAAGAATCGTTTTCTTCAGAAATCATTTCACATATTTCAATAAAATCTTTTAGTTCATTAAAAGAATTAATAAACGTTTCTATGGTTTTTACTTTCTGAGAAACTTTTTGAGCATTGTCATTATTTGCCCATAAATCCGGGTCATTTTGCCTGAGTTTCAATTCATCCAATTCCATTTGTTTTTCTTTTAAATGAATTTTCTCAAGCAAAATGTTATATCTGTTTCTCAAATCTGAAATTTGTTCTTTTGAAATCTGTTCCATTTTAAATTGTTATTTTTACCATGAGCCGCCGGAGCCGCCGCCTCCAAATGAGCCTCCGCCGAAAGACCCTCCAGAATTTCCGCCAGAACCAAGATCCACAATTATTAATAAAATACGACCTTTAGTTATGACGCATAAGAATAAAAAGACTAATGAAAACAAAACTATAAATCCAATCATTCGTTTGTTATCATGTTCTTTTTGCCCTTTATACAATTCTGCTACTCCAAAATCGAATTTATTATGAATAGCTTTAACAGTATTCAACATCGCTTTATCCGGATTATTATTTCTCATAGCCGGCTTTAAATAATCGTCAGCGATTCGATTACATTCTGCATCAGTCAAATCTTGTTCAAGACCGTTTCCAGTAGCAATGAAGTATTTATGTTGATCGTAAGCAACTACAATAACGAGTCCTCTGCGAGTTTCTTTATCTCCGACACCATACTTATTTCCTATATCTTGAGCGACCCGAAAACAATCTGCATCTTTTACTTTTTTGACAATAACTATAACGCTTTCTATGCCTTTATGTTTTAACTTTCGACAATAGAAATCTATACTGTCAACAGTTTCATCTTTGATAACATTATCCGGATTGCAACAATATTTTAAAGAATCTCTTAAATGCACCATTGGAATTGTAGATGCATTCCAGTCTTCTTTTTTATGTTTTAATAAATCGCTTATTCCGGAATATGCTAATCCCGGAATAAACAATTCAATAATTAATATTATAAAAAGAAATCTTTTCATCTTTTAATCAAAACTTACTTTTGGTGCTGACGAAGCATTTGCGTCTGCTTCAAATTTATTCATCTTTTCAAAACCGAACATATTTGCGAAGATGTTATTTGGGAACCTCCGGACAGAAATATTATAATTCTGAACTGATTCATTGAATTTTCTGCGAGCTTCATTAATTCGATTTTCTGTTCCTTCTAATTGAACTTGCAAATCTGAAAAATTTTGATTTGCTTTCAATTCCGGGTAATTTTCTGCTACAGCCATCAAACGACCGAGTGCAGACGACAATTCTCCCTGCGCACTCTGAATTCGTTGAAGTGTTTCTGGTGTCAAATCTTCTGCATCTACTTTAATTTGAGTAGCTTTAGCACGAGCCTCTACTACAGCTTCAAAAGTAGAAGATTCGTGTTTTGCGTACCCTTTCACAGTTTCTACCAATGACGGTATCAAATCAGCACGACGCTGATAAGCTGCTTCTACATCAGCCCAACTTGTAGTTGCTTTTTCTTGTTTGTTCACCATTGTATTATATGAACAACTACTGTAACAAAATAAAATCACGATAAAAGCAATAATAACGTGAACTGTTTTTAACTTTGAAAAATCCATAATTTAAATGTTTTTTGTTTTATAACTTTATATTTTTTGGTTCTTTAATTGGATATTCACAAATTTTATTAATGTAATTCTCTTCTGCTAAAAGAACATCTTCTTTAGAAGCAAAAACAGTATGTTAAAATTTGAACAAATTTAAACTTATTCATTATTAACTTCTTGTTTCGTCCTACCACTGCTTTTTAGCATTACATTGCTGTTTGGTTCATCCACAGTTGGGTAGTCCTCAAGCGTAAGTTCGGGCGTACT
>JAEEGL013796442.1_pt1 | contig 15057 bp, 5 predicted proteins | sample 9134231 | NCBI WGS metagenome assembly JAEEGL01 (sample SAMN16246548, study PRJNA631951) | gut metagenome | biome: gut microbiome; feature: rumen; material: fiber-attached | host: Bos | place: Iran: Karaj | collected 2018-10 | reverse complement strand
GGTTGGCTGGATCGTTAAAGTTAAGTGGTGCACCAATTGTGTAGTGGTACAAAATGTTGCTATCACTTGCATCAGTAAAGAATGAAATGTAATAACGTTCCATTAACTTTTCAAATGTACCATTAACAACTACTTGCATACCGGCTTGATTTCCATCATATTTATAATATGTTCCATTATAATATAATGTAGTTTCACTATCTTGACTCGCTTGTGCAATCAAATGACCTCCACTAGTAAGTGATAAGTTAAGAATATCACTTAATTTAACTGGTTCAAATGAGTCTCCACTTAAGACATAATTATCACCACTCTTAGTAATAACAGTCTTAAAGGCACTTAGATTTAACATACCATCGCTTAAAGCGGCAGTGATTGTTGAATAATATACTTTACCATTATTTTGTGGATCCACAAGTGTTAAGACTGTGTTACCAGGTAAATCAGTTAAATCAGCAGGTTTAACAAATGTTAAACGTTTATTATAATTACGATAGATATTTTCACCATTGTTTATGGCATTTTCCCATTCAGTATTACTACGTAAGTAATCATATTCAAATAGAATAGTTGTTGGAGTTCCTAGGTTTTCCATTAGGTTTTCGCCCCAACGTTCCATTGTTGTGTACCAACTACTTTCATAGTTTGTGCCAACACCAGTCGCAATCTTGAAGTCAAATCTAACCATCTTACGAACTAGAACTGGAATATACAAGTGGTATGCAACTTTACTTGTGTCAGCCGGGTCATAATACTTAACATCGATTAGTGAGAACATAATACCAGCAGTATCAGCTTCACCACTTGTCATATAGAATTGTTCGTTATCACGACGTAGGCAGGCAAGATTTTGATTTGTAGTTTCATTTTCAAATACTTTTGTAGTCTCATTATAAACCATTCGATAGATATCAACGCTATAAACGTTAGCGACATCAATACCATAGTTATAATCAGTATTAGCAAGTAGATTGATATAAGCATTAATCATTTGTGTTGTATTGGCTTTGATCATGTCATCAACGGCTAATACTACAAAGTCATTATCTAAACTTGTCGATTGTTCTGTGTTGAATGTCGAAAGTTTTCCTTTATATCCATTAAATACTGTTAAATATGATTTAGAATAATCATATAGAGGAATAGTACTCTTCACTGTTCCATCATTATTTAATCCATCCGATAAAATAGTCTGAATTGGTAAATCGGCAACTTCTGAAGCCATACCATCACCAGTTAGTGTCTCATTAGTTCCGATTAAAGCTCCTGGATTTGATGTAACAAATGGAGCAGTCGCAACGTAATCAGTTGTACTATTATATAAAGATGCATTTGATTCATTAGCGTCTATTACTGCTTGATTTGTGTAATCAGCGAATATAATATATCCATTACTACTTCCATATAATTTACCTGAATCATATTCACCAACTAAACCAATTGTTCTACTAGTACCTCCATATAATGACATACCAACTATTTTTAGAGTTGTTGGGTTAGTTTTGTTAGTACCGATAATTGTGCCTGGATCAGATATGTTGTCTGGGCATGAAACATTAACGTCATTTAGTAAGATGTTATGAGCAGAGAATTGACCTGTATTAACATCTGATACTAAAGCACCAACCACACCACCAACACCACAGAATTGTGTCCAACCTTCACCACTCTTAACGTTTAGCTTAGTTACATCACAATCTTCAACTGTTATGTCATTGAATGTTAGGAAACTACCAGATTTAAATGCTTTAAAGTATATTGCACCAACAACTCCACCGGCACTTGATCTTTCAGCACCGCTAAATGATTGGGCAATATTAAATCCTTTAACCTTGATTGATGAGAAGGACAAATTAAGCACTGCGTTACCGTCATCTTGATAGAATACGCCAACAATTCCACCGGCGTTAGTCATTCCATCGATTGACTTATTTGTACCTTCGATATTAATATTAGTAAATGTACCGTTAACTGTCTTATAGCAGAAACCAATTAAACCACCGGCAACACTACTTTCAAAATTAATCTCTCTTACATTGATATTAGAAACTACACATCGTGAGTCTGTAATTAAACCAAACGCACCACCGGCAATAGTCTTATATCTCATATCATCCGGTCTATATGCACGATATGTTGCGGTAAATGTTCCCGTAGTTTCACTATTATTTATTATATCAATATATTCTACAGTGATAGTGTTAGCTACACCTGTGTTAATATAACCACATAAACCTCCGGCACAATTATATAAGTTACCATAATCGCCAGAAGTATAAATCTTTGCGGAAGATGGAAGACCCTTAATATTAATATTATTAATCTTAATAGTCGCTACATTACTACTTGTTCCCGCAATTGTTATATTTGCGCCCAATATTACATCAATCTTATTAATTTTTTTTGTAATTGTTCTTATACCACCAATTAATCCACCAGCAGCATAACCAGAATTAACACTTAAATTAGTTGTAGATGGAGAGATAATACTAATGTTTATATTGTTTTCAGTTCTCGGAATAACAAGTCCGATTAATCCACCAGTAAATGTAGCGCCATTAGTTGTTAAGCCATTTAGTTTTACATTTTCAATATATGTTTTCTCATCAGTTGCACTACCTAATGATCCGGCAAGGCCACCGACATTTAGAAGAGTCGCAATCATGACTTTAACGCTGCTTCCATTGTCTAGTCTTTGTTCTTTTCTGATTTGAACATGGTGGTAAGCGTTCCATCCATCGTATTGACTATTTCCGTGTTTATCACCAAATGCATATAAACTTTGGTTACCTAAATCTCTTGAGAAAATATCATAGTTTACTTCTCCAGAAATAGTGAAATTCTTAATTGAATTATCTGAGCTGGCTGAAGCATGATACATTGTATTGAATAAACCAAAACCATTATTTGATGTGGCTTTATAATTCTCACCAGTACCTGTTCCATCATATTCATTATATGACATACGTAAATTAATTACCGCATTATTTCCATCAATCTTATTGAATACTAATTTATAATATCCATTATCATTATAAATTAAGCCTATACCACGATATCCTTGTGGAGTTTCATATGTTTTATTAGTAAAATTAATACTAGAAACAATTGAACTACCATGAGTAATGCTTCTTGCAAAATATACATTACCTTCTTTATTAGTATAATGATAAATAATGTATGGAACTTTTATCGCATCGGCATATTTATCCATCGCTCTAACTACGGCATAATCACTAACTGCATTATCAGATGCACTTCCAACATAATCGTAAGTACCGCATCTTGAATAAGCATATTGATGATATCCACTCCATGGTTGACCGTTAGTATCACTATAAGCTTTTAGCGAACTTGCATTATATTGAGCACTTCCGGCACCAGTATTAGCTATACAAGATAATAAATATAAACCTTGTCCGTTATTAACTTTTATTGTATGAGCATTTGCGGCAGTTGCTGTAATGTATAATGGTGTTCGGACATCTGCATCAAGAGTTGAATCAATAGTTGGATCAAGTGTTGGAATACTATAGTTCTTTGTTCCATTCTTGATTACTGTAGATCCTTCAGTATAGGCATAAGTACCTTCTTTTTCCGCAAAGGCATATCCACCGATAACACGACCAATGATTGGATTGATATATAGGTAGTTATTACCATTATCATTTCCATAGCCCTCAGTTGTCGAGTAATTTGTTTTAACAACATGATTAATTTCACTTAGCATTGCACTTGTGATACCTGTCTTATAGTCAGCAGAAACAGAATCAACGTTTCTAAAGATTACACCACCAGTAAGTATAACGCCAATGAAACCTCCAATAGGAACTAATCTACGATAATCACTACTTCCTAAATTGAAAGTTAAGTTAGTTAGGTCAACACCAACTTTATCTAGAATATTATCACCAGCCATTACTTGACCAATAACAGCTCCAAATGTTTGTAATGAAGTTGCTGAATAGTTTAGTGTTGCTGATGCTGTTTGACTGACAGTTAATGTTCCTGTTGTTTTAACAGTTAAATCTTTAATAACACATCCATTAGCTTTATTAACAAGTGGTACTGCTTTTTCAATTGTTATTGTGTGATTATTTCCTACAATAACACCACGGAAAGCATATTTACAAAGGAAATTAGTCGCACTTGACCAGTTATTGTTTAAATCACCTAAACCCGTGAAGTCGTGAGATGATTTGATAGTAATATTTTGATCAATTGAATAATATGCTCCAGCGAGATATTCACGAACAGCTTCTAGAGTTTTTGTGTTACTACTATCATCTTGATCAACGAAATTACTACCTGAATATTTGTATTTTCGATCATCAGTAGTTGAATCACACCAATAATTAGATAAGTCGGCAGGAAGTACAATTTCTGCATCTGTACTTGGATTACCATATATAATTAGATATATAGCATTTAACATATCCCCACTAGTTATTTGATATGGGTCATTATATTTACCACAGCCTTCAATAGTGGCTGAGTCCGCGATATTAATTCTTATTTCATGTTTTACAGAGCCTAAAACAGCAGTTTCCGCAACATATGGTAAGAATCCTGTACTAAAATCATATGCACTTGATGGATTAGTTGGACTTACGTAATTCGCATCATTATAATACTTTGATTGTAAGCCAGAATATTCAACTGAATTAGATATTTCTTTACCATAAGTTACATGGTGTTGACTGCCTGTCCAGTCTTCAGCGTAAGTGAAGTTGTATTTTGCCGATCCACCATTGATAAAGCGGAATGAATTTAGTAGTGTGGCAGAAGAGAATATTGATCTAGTAGTGCCATACTTACCATCTAAAGCGGCTAAAGCACTTGTTCTTGCGTCTAGTTTAATATGACTAAATGTTAGGCTGATGTTTCTTGCAGTGTCATAACCAACATCACCAATTAATGATGTCGCAACTGCTTCAGTTGGTGATGAATAACCAGTAGTTGAAATACCATCTAATGTGAAGTTAGTATTTTGACCAATCGCATTGATTAATAATGGCTTTGTGTCACTTCCATTTACTGATGCTCCATTTAGGATAATACTAGATAGAGTAACTTGAGTTGATGTATTCGCATTACCTAGCATCTTACATACCAAGAAACCAGAACCACCACTTCCGTTAGATACATTTCCAAAAACAGTTAAGCCATTAACTGTTAGATTACCTGTATAATTACGGAATAAACCTTCATGCATTAAGTAATGTTGTGAAGCGGCTACCACACCTCGTGTTGAACGAGCAGCACTGTCAGTGTTGCCAGTTGCACTTTCACCAGTTTCTATTTCATTATTGTAGAACTTAATTGATGTTCCACTAGAAATGGTTATACCACTAGCGTCAACTGGATAATATGAATATCCATTCATATCCAATGATCCAATAAATGTCGAATCAAATCCTCCAGTAAAATATGTCTTAAGATCTTCTAAAGCATAAGTTTTGACACTCCATAACATTAATTTTTCAGGATCTGATTTTGTTTCTTTTGCTCTAATTAAATCAAGATTATAATAATATCTTGTATTTGGATTAACTAATTCTAATCCAGCAGTATTTTGATTTTGATAAGTGTTAGTGCTTGATCCAGTCATAGTAAGAGCTGCGCCACTTGCAGTTTGAATTGAAATAACTGAATGGCCATTTTCTTCTATGTCGTAGTTTGGATTTTTAGAAAAAGCACATATTTCATCATAGATAGCGTATGTTCCACTAATATTCGCATTGTCGATATGATAGTTATCACTAACTACTTCTAAATATAAACCACAGTCTTTTGGAACTTGTGTACCACTTATTTCTTTAGATAGGTTAACGAATGTATCATTAACGATAAAACCAAGTGATGATGCCGTTACTTTATTATCAATCTTCATGTTAATAACATTAACATAATTTACTTTCATGTAACCTGTTACTTTAAAGAATAAAGCACTGACATTTACTCTTGAACTTCCAGTTGGAATTGTGATAAGTGGTTGATTGCTTGCACCATTTTCACCAATAGTTATACCATTAGTTAATCCATCTTCGCCAACATTAACCACTACATCATACCATCTAGAGCCAATGAAAGTTCCACTACCGATAGATCTTTCTTCATCAGCAACGACTTTAGTTGTAATTGATACTTCTTTTTTAACATTTATTGTTTTTAAATTAATAGTTCTAGTGGCATTACCATAGTTATTGTTAATAACACTAATTAATCCACCATAATAACATCTGTAGAAGTTTGATGAACCACTTACAGTATTATCATATGTACCATAGAGATTTACTTTATAAAAATTAAATACTAATTGATTTACTGAACTAACGAAACCAATAGCTCCACCTATATCTGATTCACTACCAGAAGTTCTCTTATCAAGAATAGTAGTCTTAAAATTACAATTAGATATAGAAACAGTACCAGTTGTGGATGCGCCAATTGTACCAATGGCTCCACCACATCTAATTGTGGCACCTTTACTATTTAAATAAATAGTTTCGCTTGTTGTAACATTACTAAGTGTTAAGGCATTATTAGTTCCAATTGCACTAGCAACTAAACCACCGATTTCAGTAGTATCACTTGGTGCTGAAACGGAAATAAATCCACCAATTTCAAGATTTGTAATTGTGGCATTACTAGTTCCCGCAAATAAACCGATTTCTTGATGTTTGAAGATAGTACCATAATTGTTATCACCAATATCATCTTTAGTTTTGGCAGATGATCCTACATATCCATAAGGTTCGCCAATCGCAAGAGTAATCTTATTACCATTACCATTAAGTGTACCCATGAATTTAACATCAGATTTATCTTTAGTAAAACCAATGATACCAGTCTTTTCTAAATTAATATCAGCTGTAATATTTAATGTTGCTTGAAGTGTTGTACTTGTTGTGCTTCCAGAATCAAATGATAGAGAAGCTATGCTACCTTCACCTTTATTTAGTTGCATATTAAGTGCAGTCTGAATAAAAGCTTTAGTAGTCGCAATAGTTGTAGTATATGCACATAATGTGACAATATGATCAGTCATATCAACTGTAAAGAAATCAGATTCTTGTAATCCATTATAGTCTTGACTAATTCTTAATACTTCTCCCCAGTCAGCAACGTCATCAACGTTTCCAGTTCCTCGTTTAAAGATCCATCCATTACCAACACCACTACCTAAAGCATAAATTAAGCCTTCAGTACGATGACCAACAAGTTGAGCTACTGTGTAGTTCGCACTACTTAGGTCTGATGTTCCCGCAAAACGGATTACACCTTTGTTTTGGTAACCAATTAGACCACAGTTAACATTTCCTTTGACTGTAGCCACAGATAAGCTATCAAAATCAACGAAACTACCACCACTTCCCATTGTACCAACAAGACCACCGTAAATTCTAATATTTCCATTAACATTAACAGTAACTCCCTTAAATAAAACATAGGCAGGATTATCATTAGGAATCATGCCAATAATACCACCAACACGGTAGTTATTAGGAAGATTACTATTTTGAGATATTTGTACTTCAACGTTTGTTATTGTTAAAGTGTTAGATAAACTACTATTTTTATATTGACCAACAATACCACCACGGTATAGTCCACCTTGGAAATAAACATCCAAAACATAATTATCATCTGTTAAAACACAACTAGAATTTTTAAGTTCAACTGAAACAGTTGATTCTAAAAGACCAATTACACCACCATTGCTTCCGCCACCTGTAAGAACAAAGTTCGTATCTGATGCGATTTTTTCTAGTTCAATTGTTCTATTTGCAGTTGTGTTTAGATAGTAACCATAAACACCACCAGATCCACTTGATCCAGTTGTTGTTTTAGTTAATGTAATAACAGAGTTCCCACTTGCAGAAACTACTGCATCTTGAGCATAACCAACGATTGAACCGGCAAATTTATGGCCATTTACATCATATATTGATGTGAAGTTTTGAGGTAAAACTAGTGATGAACCACTCTTCATTTCACCAACGATACCACCAGCGTGGTTACCAGTTGATTTTACAAGACATAAAGAGTTAGTACCACCAATGCTTGATACTGTTAGAACCGCATTTTCACCTAATGTTCCACAAATAGAACCAGTGTTACCAGAAGTGATAATATCACCATTCTTTTTAGAAATATTGATTCTTGAGTCATAAGCATCATTTGTAAAACTAATAGTTACATTGGCACCATCATTAATAACACCAATTAATGATCCTGTATCATATACAGCTCTATTTTCATCATTATTAGGGTCATAGATTTGTGTAGATACAATCCACTCAGCATCATTTTCATTTACACCCGCTGATACAGATTCCGCAAGTATTGCATTAGTATTACTTGTAGTACGGATTAAAATGATTTCTCTTGGATTATTACTAGCATCTATTATTTTCGCATCAGTAGTAATACCACCAAACAAGGCTTTATTCAAATAGAATTTATTAGATTGACCTTGACCGATGATTATTTTGCCATTAAATGGACGACTAGAAGTTCCAATTCCAACAAAATTATCTGGCAAAATCCAGTCACTACTAGATCCTAGCATTGATAGGATTAGGGTATCATCAGGGTTTCTGCCTCCTCTTTGATAGGCACTGGCATAATTTGCAAGAGAATCCGCATCAGAAATTGCGATTTCTGCATCGTCTTCTTCATCTAAGGCATAAGTAATCCTTAATTGTTGCAAAACTCCAGTTGCGATGATAATCATCACAATGATGAAGCTTAATAATAATCTTTTAATTATTCGGTTGTCGGTAGTTTTCATAATATCACCAACTTTATCTATATTTTTTTAAGTTTGTTTTCTATATATATTAATCAGCACTTTCAGTAAATGTTATAGTAACATAACTACGTAAGTCATTCCAAGTAGCACTACTGAAATCAGTAGCGTCTGCTTTATATAACTGAATGTCATATCGGTTAATAACTCCCGAATCGACACTAAATTCAATATAATTCCAAGTAACGCCATCCTTTGTTTCCGTTTGAATTGTGGCATCAATATCTTTAACGATAAATAACATATTAGGGGATAATTTAGTTGTGTTCCAACTAAACTTAACTGTTCCTACACCAGTTCCTTCAATCGTGTAGTTATAACCATCATACATAGCTGGAGTGGAAGCCGTAACACCTAAAGCACCTTGATCAGAATAATATCCTTTCCAGTTGATTTGAGCTTCATCACTACCAACCTTGGCATTAAATACACCATCTAAAGGTCGGATGTTTGGATAATCACTTCCAGGATCAGCTTCTAAATATAAGCTTATTCCGCTATTATCATTATTAAAAGCAGTTGAGAAACTTAATGTGTAATAATCACTAGTCGCAACATCATTACTTAATGTATGTGATGAGAATGTGTAACTTAAGTTTGATGCGGACAAAGTAGTTGTCTCACTATTTCCAAATGAAATAGTGACAGTCTTACCATCTAAGGCATCCGCATAAGTACTAGCATCATTAATAGTTGTGACTGTTAAGCCATTAACCATTACAAGTTTAGCTTTTAATGAATATGAAATTGGAAGTTCATATACTTTAGTGTGATTCTTTTGGGCAAAATTACAAACAGTAACACCGATTGTAACTCCTTGTTCATCACTACTTGCATATAGTAATCTCTTATTAATTTGGTTATCAATCTTTTCTCCTAAGTAGTTAGAAGAGAAAAGCATACCATCATCACCGTAAGGAGCAAGGACACGCTTAGTTCTTGTACTCTTAGTGAACACGGCAATTGATATAATACCACTTGTCATTATTAATATTAATAAGCATATTATCGATATCATGATGATAAAATGTCTTTTCTTATTTATCATGGCCTTATCTCCTTTCTTTTTAATTTCTTTTAAAAATTAAATTACGATTGACGTTTAGCCGAAATATATAAAATATCTGTTTCTTTATTATTAGTTCTATTTTCACTATTCCATTTTACTCGTAAAATGAAGTAATTACAGAATGAATGATGAGCATCAACATCGGTTGGGGAAATATCATTTATTTGCCAGTAAAGAGGAATCGCATATTTATCAACATCTTCATAAGTACCATAAGTACTTTGATAATAATTCTTAGCGTCCTCAGTTGAATCAGTTTTATTTTTACCTAGGTTATATTCTCCCTTTTGGTTAACTAAAGTACCGTTAAGGATTCCATCCGATGTCGCATAATAAGTAATAGTTTGAGGTGTTGCATCGTGAGTTCGATAATATACCACACCGACAGGAGTAATGTTAGCGGGAACATTACCTTCGATTGCTCTATAAACTTCAAACGTAAACTGATTGTTAGTAGTAAACGATAACTGCATTTGGAATGTATTGATATTAGTTCCACTAATACCAAATACGAAATCTTTGTATGTACCATCATATAAGTCAATACCTGATAAATCAATATACATATAGTTTTCTTGATTACCAGCACTGATGTTAATAGCAGTTGGGTCCGCAATCTCTTTGATAGCGATCGCTCTTCTTTCGAAATACAACCATGCATACGTTGTAATGCATGTCGCAAGCACCAATATTAAAAATGATGTTACGATTAATCTAATTCGAAGAGTTCTTTTTATTTTCTTTTGGGATAGTTCTTTTTCGTTTTCATTCATAAAAAAGCCCCCTTTATTTCTTCTAAAATTATTTTTTATCCTTGATTAACAATAATCTCCACAACAAGGAAACGAATGTTATCACCAATACGTTGGTCGGCATTGTTGTAACCTTCGGTTAAAACACGGTAGTTATTTTGACTTTGTTCATATCCTGATGTATAAGATATACTTTGATTACTTGACCAATAGAAATATTTATTAGGATTAGCACCAATGTAATCAATTAAGTCACTTCTAAGTTCAGTATCACTAATTAAAGTATTAGTGTTTAAACGAGCATCACTTTCTGGATATACCATTTGTGAGAAACTTAATGGCCATACCCAGTATATTTCTACTGGATAATAGTATTTACCATTTTGATATGTTGGAGTTACTCCGCTTGTAGAATAACTTAAGGTATCAGTTATATGATCAGAATAATAATAAGGTCCAGTTCCATCTCCACTAATTGATGTACGAGTCGCAAATAACATAATATGACCTTTTAATAATTCTAGTGTTTTTGCCTCATCAGCGATTTCTGGATCTAGATCAACTAAAGTTCTTACTTCTTCTACGTATGTTTCTTTGATACCATGAAGACTTAAATCAAAAATGAAACTTTGATTTGAATTTTCATTACAAACAATATTAAATGTAATTTTACCATAAGAACCTGGTTCAATTGTTTCCGCATTATCTTCAGCTTCAATGATACAGAAGAAATTAGGATTTTGTGAAGATGTAGTTAGATCAGTTGTATAACCACTAAAGTGACTAGTAAGATCACTACTTAATCCCGATGAACGAGGAATCGATAATTCATATGATTGATTAGAAAGAACTACTTGGGCATTATTGCCCCAAACAGTCATTGAACTACTAAACCATCCATATGATTTTGTGCCATATACAAGAATTATCGACAATAAAAGGGCGATAATTGCACATGACGAAAAAATTGATGATCTTATCAACTTCTTTCTTGACATACAACTACCTCCCTTCTTATACTTTTCATTAGAAATTATATAATTATAATTGGAAGCAACTTTTCTTATCAATAGTTAATAAATAAAAAAAGTTGCAAAATCATAACGAATTTTGCAACTGGCTGTCTATTTAAGACCCTATAGCTTTGCGTCCCCATGTTACCATGAGTTTGCCCTTTTTTTAAATATATTTGTTTACGTGAAGATTATAATACAAAAAAATAAAAATGTCAATACTTTTTTTTATATTTATTATATTAAGTATTATTTCCTAATAAATAATTAATAAATTATTAAGGCAATATTTCCTATTTTTGATAATTATTATAAATAGATTCTAAAAGTTTCAAATTACAACACCTTTGTTTTACTTTTATATATTCGTTTTTCCAATTGCAAATGATAGATAATGAGGAATTGTTATGATATCACCTGTTTTAGAAATATTATAATCACCTATCTTAATTAATTTAGTTTTGCCATAGTGATTAGGATTATTCATAACTTGTTTACTCGATTTCGTATTTCCCGTTTTTGCTTTAGCTTCTACCAAAGTAGAAAAGCCTTTATATGAAATGACAAAATCTATTTCTAAACCACTATCTTTTCCAAAATAATATAAAGGCACTCCTGCTTTATATAATGAATCAGCAACAATCGCTTCATACAAATATCCTTTATTCATATCTAAATTATCTTGTATAATTCCTTGAATCACATCGAATCCTAAAACATTTATCATCAATCCAATATCAGCGTAAAAAAGTTTATAATCAGCTTCAATCTTGCGTATACCAAGCGGTAAAGATGGCACTTCAACATTATAAGCTTTATATGCAATTGATGAATTGATCAAATAATTAATAGCATCATCTCTTTGATAACTATTACCACTTATCTTAGATGTCACAAATCTATGATTATCTTTAACAATAAATGAAGCGATTAAATCAAATGCTTTTTGTATTCTCATTATCTCAGTAGTCGTATAAAGTGGTTTCCCTTGAGAATCTAGCCTTTTTGACGGATCGCCTTTGATATCAATTACTAAACTATTTATTTTTTTAAATGCTTCAGAAAAACTATTTGTTTGTACAAACTTCAAAACAGCCTCAGGGTAACCACCAACACAAATATATTCTTTAAATAATTGTTTCATTTGATTATGGATTACCTCTGGTACAGATAGTTTCTTTTTAAAATAATCTAACAAATTAATTATTTGCTCATCGTTATAGCCAAGTGCCCATAAAAACTCTTCAAAATCCATTGTCTTCATTTCATAAAAATCTTCATAACCATCTGGTTTTGGCACACCACTACTACTATCTATATTAAGTCCTATATAAGAACCACTAGCAATTACTTCAAATCTTCCATCTTCTTTGAAACTTTTAAATGCAAGTCTAGCTTTAGGACAGTCTTGTATTTCATCTAATATTAATACTGTTTCATGAGAAACAAACTTAAAAGAAGGAAACAATGCAGACAATTTTTTTATTATTTGGTCAACCTCTAAAGAGCCATCAAAAGCTGAAACAGCATTAGGTGTTTTCCAAAAATCTATTAGATTAACATACTTAAAGTTATTTTTAGCAAACTGCTTTATACTTTCACTTTTCCCGCATTGTCTTATTCCATAAACAAGTGCAGGAGAATGTCCAGCACTTTTAAACCATGCATTCAATTGTTCGTCTATTTTTCTTTTAAAGTATACTTTTTCCATAAACAATACCCTCCAGCAATACTATTATACCAGATAAAGAAACATATGTAAATATGTTTTGCACCAATTTCATAGCGACTTTTATACTATTTTGCACCAATTTCACAGTGAGTTTTTCACTATTTCGCACCAAATCAATTTTACATAATATATTATTGACTTGAATAAAATAAAAGAGATAATAGTTTTGAAAAAGAACCATGGAGGCTCTCTTAAAACTCAAAAGTTTTAAGAGAGCCTCCATAATTAAGGACTACCCATTGTTTTATATTTATAAATAATACAATATCTTTCTTACCAACATCTCTTATTTCTTTGTTTTAAGCACGCTTTTAGATCGTTTTTATTTTTGCATAAATAGCATATTTCATTTGGTGAATATTCGCCACTAAATGCTTTATCTAAATTGTCAATTGTTGTTTTAGCGATTTCTTCTAATGCTTCCTTTGTTAAATAAGCTTGATGACTTGTGACAATTACATTAGGCATACTAATTAATAATGATAATGTATCATCATTAATTCCTTCTAAACTCTTATCCACAAAGAATACATCGCTTTCTTCTTCATATACATCAAGTCCAGCCCCACCAATCTTTTTAGATTTTAATCCTTCAAGTAAGGCATTAGAATCAATTAATCCACCACGTGATGTATTAATTATTAATACACCATCTTTCATTTTATTGATTGCGTCATCATTAATTAAATGATAATTATCATTAGTAAGTGGTGCATGTAAACTAATAATATCTGATTCATTAAATAATTCATCTAATGATACATATTTACAGTTTAATTCTTTATTTGGATATAAATCATAAGCTAATACATTCATATGAAGTCCACTAGCAATATCAATCATTACTTTGCCGATTCTACCAGTACCAATTATACCAATAGTTTTACCGCTTAAGTTAAAACCACTTAATCCATTTAAACTAAAGTTAAAATCTCTTACTCTATTGTATGCTTTATGAATATGTCTAACTAGACTTAGAAGTAAAGCAAATGCGTGTTCCGCAATGGCAACTGGAGCATAACCAGGAACAGTTAAGATGTGCACTTTCTTATATGCACTTCTAACATCGACATTATTGTAACCAGCACATCTTAATACTAGCACATGAATACCATATTCATTTAATTTATCTAATACATCTTTATCAATCTTGTCATTAACAAATGCACATACTGCATCAAATCCTTTAGCGAGGATGACAGTATCACTATTAAGTAAAACATCAAAATAAGTAATATCATATTTACCATTATTAATCTTATCAAATGATAATCTATCATATTCTTTAGTATCAAAAAAAGCTAATCTCATATTATCACATCCTTATTATAAGCTAATTATAACATATTTGTGTCGTATAGTAAATGTTGGAAGATAAAACAGTATTACCAAATTAGTATATTTTATTATATAAACTATACTTATAATTCGAGTTGTTTCATTAAAATACAAATAAAAAAACTATTAATAAACACTAATACTTTTTTAGTGTCTACTAATAGTTTATCATTTCATTATTAGTCTCTTTTAAATAGAAGTTCAATTAAATTTCTTTTTTTGAAAAAACTTGATCCTATAAAAATTAATAATCCTTATTAAAACTAAAAAGCGTTAAGAGAACTATATTATTCATAATCATAATAAGTATAACTATTAACTACTGATTTAATGTTTTG
>JAEEGL010673482.1_pt1 | contig 15057 bp, 13 predicted proteins | sample 9134231 | NCBI WGS metagenome assembly JAEEGL01 (sample SAMN16246548, study PRJNA631951) | gut metagenome | biome: gut microbiome; feature: rumen; material: fiber-attached | host: Bos | place: Iran: Karaj | collected 2018-10 | reverse complement strand
TGGCCCTGATGTTGCGGCCCTCGCGGCCGATGATGCGGCCCTTCATCTCGTCGGAGGGAAGGGGCACTACCGAAACGGTGGTCTCGGCCACGTAATCGGCGGCGCAGCGCTGGATGGCGCCGGTGATGATCTCCTTGGCCTTCTTGTCCGCTTCTTCTCTCGCCTTGCTCTCGATCTCCTTGATCATGACGGAAGCGTCGTGGCGCACGTCCTTTTCGATGTTGTCGAGCAGCATCTGCCTGGCTTCCTCGCTGGTCGTGCCCGAGATCCTTTCGAGCTCTTCTATCTGCCTGTCTTTAAAGCTGTCGAGCTCCTTCTCTTTCTCTTCGAGGACCTGCAGCTTTCTGGTGATGTGTTCCTCTTTCCTTTCGATGGATTCGGTCTTCTTGTCGAGAGAGGCTTCCTTTTGGATCAGCCTGTTCTCTGTCTTCTTTACTTCCTCGCGGCGCTCGCGAATGTCTCTCTCCGCGTCCGCCTTGATCTGATGGGCTTCCTGCCTGGCGTCGGCCAGGGTCTCCTTTCTGATGGCTTCTGAACGATTCTCTGCATCCAGGATAAGATTCTTGGCCTGGATCTCGGCACTCCCGATGGTCTTCTCTGCGTTGTTCTTACGTATGATGTAACCGACAAGTATCCCGACAAGCAGACAAACGATCCCGACAGCCACGTTGATGATCACGTGGGTCATTATCGCACCTCCTTGCGAAGTTATCGGCCCCGACATAGGGACCGGAAGTCAATTTTCATGTAAAATATTTATGTCAAATATTTACTTGATGAAAATATTAAAAAATATGTCGAATAATATTACTACACATACAGGTCGAAAGTCAACATAAAAACAAAGGGCCCGCCGGGGAGCGGTATCCGGCCCGCCGCCGCGGAAAGCCCTAAAAATCAAGCCTTCCGCCCCTCACAGGCGCGGGACGCGGCGGAGCTACCGAAAAATTTGTTTAAAAAATATACAATAACTGTCTAAAGCTTTCCGCATAAAAACGAGACGCGGACAGAAGCTTCGCTGCCTCTATCCGCGCCGTCGTGATATTATCCTGTTCTTCTATCCGAGATGCGAACTGAACCAGTCCGCGATCTCCGTGAGCCTGGAAACCCTGTTATGGGGCTTGCCGCTGCGGGAGAGGTTGTGGTTCTCGCCCTTGAAGAGGCACATGCGGCAGTCGACTCCGCGGCTCCTCATGGCCATGAACATCTGCAGGGCGTCGCTCTGCCAGCAGCGGTAGTCCTCGTCCGACTGGATGAAGAGGGTCGCCGCCTTGGCCTTGGGCGCGTTCTTCAAGGGGGAGTTCTCCCAGACGCGGTCAAAGTCCTCCCAGGGAGTGGTCGCCAGCTGCTTCAGATTGTGATAGTAGCCGATGTCGGTGGTGAAGGGCTTGTTGAGGTAGTCCGAGATGCTCCTCTGGGCGCAGGCCGCCTTGAAGCGGTCGGTATGGCCCACCATCCAGTTGGCCATGAAGCCGCCGTAGCTGCCGCCGCAGCAGGCCAGCTCGTTCTGGTCGATGTCGGGATAGCGCCTCAGGACCTCATCGGTAAAATCCATCAGGCCCTGATAATCGACGCCGCCCAGCTGGCCGGTGATGTCGGCGAAAGCGTTGCCCCTGCCGTCTCCGCCTCTCGGATTGGTGTAGAAGACGAAGAAGCCTCTGGAGCAGAGTATCTGCATCTCGTGATTGAACACCGCGCCGTAGATGCCCTTGGGGCCGCCGTGGACCTCGAGCACGCCGGGATACTTCTTTCCCGGCTCGTAGCCCACCGGGGGGAGGACGAAGCCGTCCAGCTCCCAGCCGTCGGAAGCGGTGAAGCTGAAGGTCTCGGGCTTCACGATCTCGTGCTCCGCGACGTACTCGTCGTTGAAGCCGCTGAGCTTCTTCTCGCAGCCGCAGGCTTCGTCATAAAGGTAGAGCTCGTTGGGGACGCCGTCGCGGTTCCCCACGAAGAGCACCCTGCCGTCATAAATATCGAAGGGACCGACTCCGCCCTCCTTGCCGATGACGGTCTCGGTATTGCCTTCCTTATCCATGCGCAGCAGATGGCAGGCGTTGCGCACGTTCCTGGTAAACCAGAGCTTTCCGCCGTATACCTTGGCCGACCTGCCGCCGCCGTAGGCAGCGTCGCTGGTGACTCCGCCGCCGACCTCGCCGTCGGGATAAGGCAGCTCCCTGACCTTGGGCGCGTGGACCGGAGTCAGGCAGTAGGCGGGATTCATGCCCGGGAAGAGATGGTCGTTCCTGGTGAAGAAGAGCTCGCCGTCCCAGAAATTGAGGGCGCCGATGAGGTAGTCGCCCTGGGGCACTATCTCCTCGGTCTCGCCTGTCTTGATGCTGTAGACCCAAAGGCCGCTCTGCTGGCGGAACACGCCCTTATCCAGCTTGTAGCCGGCGTAGACTATGCTGCTCTTGCAGGGGCAGACCGCGGCCGAGGTGACCTTGAAGTCCTTGTCGCAGATCCAGTCGAGCTTGCCGGTATTGCTGTCGAATATGCCCACGACGTCGCGGGTCTTGTTTGTGATGCCCTCGCCGTTGAACCAGAAGGGCAGCTCGTCGAAGACCTCGAAATCGACGCCGATCTTCGCGTGATCGGGCCTTTCATCCTCGGGCTCCGCGAGGCTCACGCGGCAGACGACCATGTAGCGGCCGCCTTCGATGGGCTTTATGTCTCTCACCTTCTCGGGGATCTCGAAGGCCTTTTCGGCCTCGCCGCCGCTGACGCTGATGCGGTAGTAGGCGGTATGGCCCTTTTCGACCTTGTCCCTGGCGGGAGAAGCGAAGATCACCTTGTCGTCGTCCTCCCAGAAGGCCTTGGCGACCTTGCCCTCGGCCGTGAGCTGCCTGAGAGCGCCGCTCTCGCAGTCATAGAGCCAGAGGCTGCCCATGTAGGAATTGGAGGCCTCGTCGGGCCTGTTCACGGTGAACAGGGCCAGCTTTCCGTTCGGAGAGTAGTTTACGTCGGAAAGATATTTGAGCTGATAAAGATCAGCGGCTTCGACTTTCTTAAGCATTTTCTTCGCCCTCCTGCAGATACTTGTCCATCCAGTCGACGATCTCCTCCAGGCGGCGCACCCTCGATCTGGGCCTGCCGTTCCGGGATAGTCCGTGGTTCTCTCCTCTGAAGAGGACCATGCGGGCGTCGACCCCGTTCATCTTGAGCACCGTGTACATGGCGATGCCCTCGCCCATGTAGCAGCGGTAATCCTCGTCGGAGTGTATGAAGAGAGTCGGAGTCTTGGCCTTGTCGGCGAATTTCATGGGAGAGATGTCCCAGAGCAGCTGCGCGTTCGTCTCGAAGTTGCCGCCGTGCTCGCCGGGGTTGAACCAGTAGCTTATGTCGCCGGTGCCCTCGTAGGTGATCCAGTTGCTGATGGACCTCTGGGCGCAGGCCGCCTTGAATTTATCGGTGTGGCCGATGATCCAGTTGGTCATGTAGCCGCCGTAGCTGCCGCCGGTCACTCCCAGCCTCTTGGGGTCGATATCCGGGCAGATCTCAAGGCACTTGTCCGTAAACTCCATTATGTTAACGTAGTCCCAGTCGCCGTATTTGCCGTAGAGATTGGCGAAAGCCTCGCCTCTGCCGTCGCTCCCTCTGGGGTTGCAGAAGATGACGAAGTAGCCCCTGGCCGCCCACAGCTGCATCTCGTGATGGAACACGGAGCCGAAGACCCCTCTGGGGCCGCCGTGGATGTTGAGTATGGCGGGATACTTCTTTCCGGGCTCGTAGCCTATGGGAGCCATGATCCAGCCGTGGATCTCAAAGCCGTCGGAGCCGGTGTATTTCATGAATCTGGGAGTAGAGACCTCGAGGCCTTCAAAGACCTCGTCGTTGAGGTGGCTTATGCGCTTTTCGCCGCCGCCGGGCAGGAGCTCGTAGAGCTCGGGCAGCAGGTCGCCTCTCTGCGCCACGAAGACGGTCCAGTCTTCGGTCACGTCGATGCTGGTGGTGCTGCCGTCTTCGGTGAGTCTTTCCGAGAAGGCTCCGTCCTTTCCGCAGCTCCTCACATAGCTTCCGTCATCCTCGGTCTGGATGAAGAAGAGCCTGCCGCCGCAGGCGACCGTCCCTCTGCCGCCGTCCTGGGAGACGTCGGTGGTCGCGCCGCCGAAGCCCATGGAAGCGTCGCAGGGACGCAGGGTCTCGATCTTGCCGCTCTTTACGTCGAGAGAGCAGAGGTCTCCCGCCGCGTAGCGGTTGACGTGGGCCTTCTTCATCTGGAAGAGCGCGGTGTCCTCGTCGATGAAGTGAGGCGAAGAGATGTCGTATCCGAGAGGAGCGACTATCTCCTTGATGCTCAGATCCTTGAGGCAGGCGGTGTAAAGGCCGGGCTCATGGGGCCTGGTGCCCTCGAACTCGGCGCCGGTCATCACGACCTTATCCCCCATGACGTCGAAGGAATAGACGTCGAAGGCGGGCGGGGTCAGGCGTTTGACGCTCCCCTCCTTCGGATCGCAGACGAAGAGGCTCATCCTCCTCTTGCTCACGTCTCCATTGCCGTTGCTCCAGAAGGGGACCTCCTCGAAGACTCTGTAATCCTCATTGCGGCCCTTGGTGTCGTTGTCCTTGGTGGGGACCTCCTGGTCGGTCAGAAGGTCGGTCTTCGCCTGCACGAGCCAGCTCCCGTCCGGAAGGAACACGGGCATGCCGCCTCTTATCGGCAGGCTGCAGCATTCCTCCGCCTCGCCGCCGAAGGGGCTGATCTTGTAGTACTTGGTCGCGACTCCCTTGGCGGGCTTGTCGCCGGCGAGGGTGAAGAGCAGATCGCCGCAGGGCGTCCAGCAGAAGGCCGCGACGTTCTTTCTTGAGGTGAGTCTTCTCAGCTTCCCGCTCTTCTTCTCGGCGAGCCAGATATCCGAAAGGTAACGGTTCTCGTCGAGCACGGCCTGCTTCACCAGCAGGGCGGCCAGGCTTCCGTCCGGGGATATCCGCGGCGAGGAGGGATAGCGAAAGTCGAGAAATGTTTCAGGATCGATCTTTTTCATATATTACCTCCACGATGAGTATTAACGTGCGTCTAAAGGCCGGTCATCTCGGAGACGACTCTGGCGAGCAGCGTCCGGGGCAGTATGACTGGCTTTTTCGTGACCTCGGCGAACATGCGCTTCATCTCTTTGGTGAAGCCTATGCAGTCGAGGACGATGATGTCGCCCCTCTCCATGGCGGCGATCTTCTCGGCCGCGGGGATAAGGCTCTCGAGGCCGTCGTAGGGAGAGCCGGGAACAGTCTCGACGCTCTTTACAAATGCCCTCCACTTCGCGTTGTTCTGCTTGATCTGCAGAGGCGAGGGAGTGACCGTGATGAGGTCGGTCTCGCCCGCCAGCAGGGGAACGACGGAGGTGAGCACCTTGTCGGGGAAGACCATGGGGACCTTAGAGCGCAGGCTCTCGGGGAACTGGCCGGTGCAGAACACCATTATGAGCCTCGCGCCTGCCTCCTCCAGCTCGTCTATCGCCTTCTGCAGCCTCGGCACTATGTACCTTTCCGCGAAGGTGACGGAGGAACCGTCGGTCAGCCTTGAGACCAGCACGTAATCGCCCTCTTCGGGGGCGAAGGCCGCGATCTCCTCTCTCGTAAGGCCGTCCAGCCCTCCCCTTTCGATGAGCTCGACCTCAGGCCCCAGGATATCCATGATATCGCAGGTGACGTCCACTCTGGGGGCCTGGCCCACGGTCAGGGCGCCTATCTTCACCTTCTCCATCTTTATTTATCCCTGCCCAGGGTCTGCAGCAGGGCCATGCTGCCGTACTTCTTCTGCAGCTTTTCGAACTCCTCCTCGTTGTAGAACGAGACCTCGCCCCTGCCGAAGTACTTGGCCGACTCGAGCATGAAGCGGGCGGCCTCCTCGACGTCGGCGAAGTGGCTGGCGCCGGTGGCGCAGCCGGGGACCGGAGTCTCGGTGGTGATGGCGACGCCCACGCAGGGAGCGTCGGTGGCGGTGCAGGGCTGCAGTATGCTGTTCATGTGATAGACGTCATTGCCGTAGGGAGTGATGTCCTGCATGCTCAAGGGGAAGACGTAGGGGAGCCTGCCGGTGGTCCTCGACATCACGTCGAGCAGGTCTTCGGACACGGGCAGTATCCAGCCCTGCTTCACGGTGTTGGAGATGGCGAAGCCCCTGGTGTTGATGATGCGGTTGCCCTTGGTGGTGTCGACGACCAGTATCGCGTCGAGCTCCGGGCTAACCTCTTCTCTGTTGATCTGGCTCATCTCCACGGGCGAGCCCATGAAGGGCACCGGCTTGTGGGGCTGAGTGGGAGCATTGGGGCAGATCTGGGTAGAGACGAAGACGTCTCCGTCGAGGAAGTCGCCCTTCATCTGCATATCGAGGAGCTTGGCCGCGACCGCGAGAGCCGTAAGAGCCCCGTCGCCGTCGGAGACGAAGCCTATCATCTCGGGACGGGCTCCCAGGCCTCCGAGCCTGCCGAGGACGCCCATGGTGGGGGCGTCTCCGCCCTTCGCTTTCCCGTGCGAACCGGGGATCCTGATCTTGATCATATCGGTGCTGCCCTTGGGGCCGACGATGGGGAAAACTTCGATGTTCGCGCCGGGATTGACCGACTTCAAGTATTTTTCTACCGCTTCTCCGCTGGCCGTGCTGCTGTCCAGCACGTCGAAGAGCTCGATGACCTGTTTGATGAGCATATTATTTCTCCTGTAAAAAACGGGATCGGAAAGATCCCTTCGAGAGATGCCTGACGCTATAATTTTAAGCGCAGTGCCATTACTTGTCAAGAAAGCCGGGGCTCACAGCTTGTACAGCATCCAGCTGCACTGGTCCACGCTGTAGCGCAGCTGGTAGCGCTTCTCGACGTCGTCGATCAGGCTCTGGCAGTCGTAGATGTAGGAACGGGCGCCGGCGATGTGCTGCTCGTTCACGCAGATGATCTTGCCGACCATGATCTGGCAGCTCTCGCCGCTGTCGTCGGTGTACTTGAATTTATATGGCAGGGGCCTCTCGTTGCCCCTGAAGACCACTATGGCGTCTATGGGCCTTGCGACCAGCTTCATCGGCCCCCTCCTTCTCCTTTTTATATTTATAAAGCAATTATAACGAACATATGTTCTTTTTTCAAGAGCAAAAAAAGCGCCCTTGCGGACGCTCGCGGGTCTTTGCCGCCTTAAGGCAACAGCTTCATCTCGCGGAAGCTCGAATAGACGCCGTCGCCTATGAGGATGTGGTCCACCACCTGGATGCCCAGTATCCTTCCGGCCTCGCAGAGCTGCCTGGTGGTGTCTATGTCGGCGGCGCTGGGAGTAGGATCCCCGCTGGGGTGGTTGTGCATGAGGATGACCGAATAGGCGCCCCTTCTCACCGCCCCGCTGAACACCTCTCTGGGATGCGAGAAGGAGGCGTTGATGCCGCCCACGGAGATATCCTCCTTCATGATGAGCTCGCTCTTCACGTTGAGCATGAGGACCCTGAAGACCTCCTTGGGGAGCCTGCGCATCTCTTCCATGCACAGGGCCGCGGCCTCCGAAGGCCTTGAGATCTTCGGGTTGCAGCTGGCGGGAGCGGAGGCGATGCGCCTGCCCAGCTCTATGCCCGCGGCGATGGCGCAGGCCCTGGCCTCCCCGATGCCGCTCAGGCCCATGAGCTCCTGCGGAGCGCAGCCGGCGAGGCCCGCCGGACTGTCGCCGCCCAGCGACAGCACCCTTGCCGCCAGGCTGAGGGCGGACTCTTCCCTGCTGCCCGAGCCTATGAGTATGGCCAAAAGCTCGGCGTCTGACAGGGCCGCGCAGCCCTCCGACATCAGCCTTTCCCGCGGCCTCTGCGAGGGAGGAAGGGCTCTGATGCCTGTTCTTTCGTTTGATATATCTTTCATTCGGACCCTTTCGGGACCCGCCGTTCTCTAAAAAGGAGATATGCTGACGCTGCCCAGCACGGCCTTTATCTTTTCCAGGGGAAGGCCCACCACGTTGTCGTAGGCCCCTTCTATGTGGTCTATGTTGACGCCGAAGCTGCCCTGTATGGCGTAGCCTCCGGCCTTGTCCATGGGCTCGCCGCTCGCCACGTACGAGGCGAGCCAGCCGCCGCCGACCTCCTTCACGAAGACGTCCGTCCTGTCGTAAAAGAGGAGCTTCTTCGCCGTCCCCTTTATATTTAGGAACACGCCGCTGTAGACCTGGTGCACATCGCCGCTTAAGTCTCTCAGCATGGCGAGGGCCTCCTCCTCGTCCGCGGGCTTGCCGTATATCTTTCCGTCTTTATATACTACCGTATCGGCGGAGATGATGACGAAGGGACGGCCGTCCCTTATATATTCAGGCCCCTCCCCTGCCGCGATGCGCTGCTCGGCCTCAAGGCCTTTTCTCAGGGCCAGGGCCATGACCGTCCTCGCGGGGCCCAGATCGAGATGTATATCCTCGCTGCAGCCCGTTCTCATCACATAAGGCTCAAGGCCTTCTCTTTCGAGCATCTCAAGGCGTCTGGGCGAACCGGACGCCAGCACTATTTTCAGATCGCTGAGTTTCATCTTTTCCTCCCACGCGTCCATTATACTTCCAATATCTGCCAATTTCAAGCCCTTGCCGGGCAAAAAAAATGCGAATAGAGCGCATTCTTCACTTTTCCACAGTATTTTTTAATGGTATACTAAAGTTGATTATTATGTCACAGGAGTACTTATGGGCACCGTTATAATGATAGCCTCAGGCAAGGGAGGCTGCGGAAAGACCACATTCGCCGTGAACTTGGGCTGCGCGATGGCATCGCAGGGAAAGACCACCCTGCTTCTCGACATGAACATAGGCCTGAGGAACCTCGACATATACACCGGCCTGCAGGATAAGGTCATCTTCGACCTCGGCGATTTCCTCACCGGCACCTGCAAGCTCAGCAAGGTCATAGTCGCGGACGACGACCATCCCGGCCTCTTCCTCCTCTCCAGCCCCCAGTTCAGGGGCATAGAGGGCCTGACCGACCAGCATATAAGGATGCTCTGCAGCAAGCTCTCCGAGAGTTTCGACTGCGTGATCATTGACAGCCCTCCCGGCATCGGGCCCGATTTCTGCAAGCTGGCCGCCGGCGTGGACAAGGCCCTCATAGTCCTGACTCAGGACTACGTGGCCTTAAGGAACTCCGACACCGTCAACAAGAGGCTCGAGAGCCTGGGGGTCGAAGACCTCTATTACGCCATAAACCGCGTGAACCCCATCTTCTGGGGCAGCGACGGCGTCCCCGACGCCGAGAAGATCGCCGACGTAATGAAGACCGCCCTCGTGGGCATAGTGCCCGAAGACCCGGCGATACACTTCAGAAACAACACCGGCAAGCCCGCCGCCTCCGACAACGCCAGCTACGTGCGCCAGACCTTCCTGGACATCGCCGCGAGGCTCATGGAGTAGCCCGGTCCCTGCCCGAACGCTTTAAAAGGCGGCCCGCCTATGGAGCCGCCTTCTTCTTTTCCCCAAAGGAGCGAAGCAGTCATGGATTACGATTTCAACAAATGGATGAGCGACTACCGCGTCATCTCCGCCGTGGGCGAGAACGACGAGGGCGGCATCGACCGCCTGGCCTACAGCGACTACGATTTCGCCGCCCGCACCGAGATGCTCAACAGGGCCTACGGCATGAGGCTGCAGTGCTATCTCGACGCGGCCGAGAACCTCTGGTTCTCCAAGCCGGGGACCGACCCCGACCTGCCCCCTCTCATCATCGGCTCGCACCTCGACACCGTGCCCAACGGCGGGCGCTACGACGGGGTCCTGGGCGTGATGGCGGGCTTCCAGGTGCTGCGCTACCTGGTCGACAACAAGGTCGAGCACCGCCGCACCGTCGAACTGGTCGCCTTCAGCTGCGAGGAATCGAGCCGCTTCAGCCTCTCGACCATAGGAAGCAAGCTGGCCTGCGGCCTCACCACTCCCGAAAAGCTGAGGAACTACAAGGACTTTCAGGGCCACAGCCCCGTCGACTTCCTCTCAAGGCTCAGGTACGCTCCGGACACCCTCGAGGAGAGGAAGCGCCACATAAAAGAGTGCCTTGGCTACATCGAGCTGCACATCGAGCAGGGCCCGGTGCTCGAATCCTACGGCACCGACATCGGCATCGTCGAATCCATCGCCGCTCCCATCCGCCTGCGCCTCGAGTTCACCGGCAGGAGCGATCACTCCGGCGCCTGCCCCATGGAGCTCAGGCACGACGCCCTGGCCGCCGCGGCCCTCACCATCACCGAGGTCGAAAGGCTGGGCAGAGAAGAAGCGAAGTACCGCTCCGTCGCCACCGTAGGCACCATCAACGTCCCCCATCAGGCCCTCAACGTGGTGCCGGGAGCCTGCACCATACAGGTCGACATCAGGGGCATACACAGGGACAGCATGGACCGCATATATGAAGGCCTTGAAAGCTTCCTCAAAAAGCTCGAGAAGGAGCGGGAGATCAGGATCAACAGAGTGCTGCTCTCGGACGAGGATCCGGTCCCCCTGGACCGTTCCCTGGGCGAGATCATCGAGAGGAACTGCGTGAAGACCGGGCTCTCATACCGCTGGATGCCCAGCGGCGCCGGCCACGACGCCATGAACGTGGCCAAGCTCATACCGGCCGCGATGATATTCGTGCCCTGCAGGGGCGGCATAAGCCACAACCTGAGCGAGAGCGTCTCCGAAAAGGACCTCCGCAACAGCATACAGATACTCTACGAAGTCGTGATGGACATCTGCAGATAGGAGGATGAGATGAACGACAGCAGCGGAAGCTTCCACCTGATAGACCACCCCCTCCTGCAGCACAAGCTCTTCACCCTGCGGGACGAGAACACGAAGACCAAGGATTTCAGGACCTGCCTCTCGGAGATGACCTCCATACTCTGCTACGAGGCGACGAGAAAGATGCCCATGAGGGAGGTCTCCGTCACCACCCCCTTCGCCGAGATGAAGGCCCCCGACATGGAGCCGGGATCCCTCGCCGCGGTCGCCGTCTTAAGATCGGGCCTGGGCATGACCGAGGGCGTCCTCACCCTCGCCCCCTTCACCAAGGTGGGCCACATAGGGATATATAAGGACAAGGAGAGCGGGGAGCTGGTGCAGTACTACAGCAAGATGCCCCTGGACATCTCAAGGCGCCATGTGCTGCTCCTGGAGCCAATGATCGCGACCGGGGAGACCGCCGATTTCGCCATCAGGATGCTCGAGAACTACCGCTGCCCGGCCGTGAGCCTGCTCTCGATAGTCGCCGTGCAGCAGGGGGTCGACCTGATACTCTCAAGGCATCCTTACGTCAACATCTACGCCGCGGCCCTTGACAGCGGCGTCAACGGCGACGGCTATATAGTGCCGGGCCTGGGAGACATAGGAGACCGCATGTTCGGCACCAGATAAAGACCGCCGGCGCGAAAAAGCCCGAAGCTCCGTATCGAGAGCTTCGGGCTTTCTGTTTTCATTTCAGGGCTCCTGAAGAGCCTTGTCTGATCTTAGATCCTGGCGACTCCGCTGTCGATGGCGGCCTGCGCGACGGCCTTGGCCACCGCGGGGGCTACTCTCTCGTCGAAGGCGGCGGGGATGATGTAATCCTCGTTGAGCTCTTCATCGGAGACCAGATCGGCCAGAGCCTTGGCGGCGGCCATCTTCATCTCTTCGTTGATGTCCTTCGCTCTTACGTCGAAGGCGCCGCGGAAGATGCCGGGGAAGGCCAGAACATTGTTGATCTGGTTGGGGAAGTCGCTCCTGCCGGTGGAGATGACTCTCGCGCCGCCGGCCTTGGCCTCGTCCGGGAAGATCTCCGGAGTCGGGTTGGCGCAGGCGAAGATGATGGCGTCCTTGGCCATGGTCTTCACCATCTCGGTGGTGACGGTGCCGGGAGCGGAAACGCCGATGAAGGCGTCGGCGCCCTTGAGGACGTCAGCCAGGCTTCCTTTCTCGCAGTTGGGGTTGGTCTCTTCGGCCAGCTCTTCCTTGATCCAGTTGAGCCCTTCTCTGCCCTTGTAGATGGCGCCCTTGCGGTCGCACATGACTATGTTCTTCGCTCCGGCGGAGAGGAAGAGCTTCACGATGGCGGTGGCGGCGGCGCCTGCTCCGCTGGTGACGATCTTGATATCCTCGAGCTTCTTGCCCACTACCTTGAGGGCGTTGGTCATTCCGGCCAGGGTGATGACGGCGGTGCCGTGCTGGTCATCGTGGAAGATGGGTATATCGCACTTTTCCTTGAGCTTTCTTTCGATCTCGAAGCATCTGGGAGCGGAGATGTCCTCCAGGTTGATGCCGCCGAAGGATCCGGACATCAGATATACGGCGTTGACGAACTCGTCGACGTCCTTGGTCTTGACGCAGAGAGGAATGGCGTCGACTCCGCCGAAGCCCTTGAACAGGACGCACTTTCCTTCCATGACGGGCATGCCGGCTTCGGGACCGATGTCGCCCAGGCCCAGTACGGCGCTGCCGTCGGTGATGACCGCGCAGAGATTGTGTCTGAGGGTCAGTTCATAGCTCTTGTTGATGTCCTTCTGGATCTCCAGGCAGGGCTGAGCTACGCCGGGGGTATAGGCCAGCGAGAGGTCGTCCTTGGTCTTGAGGGGAGGAACGGGCTGGATCCTGAACTTGCCCTTCCATTCGGCGTGTTTCTTAAGCGATTCTTTTGCGTAATCCATTTCTTGCTCCTTGTATGAATGCCTGAGTAATAACTGAAATATGGCCCCGTCCCTGCCGTTCACAGCAGGGCTGTGGGTAAAAGGGTCTTATATCATGCAGTCGATTATACATCAACAGCAGTATATATAGCAAACAAAAAATTGCGCTCCGCTCAAAAAAACAGAGCGCTATCCGGATTTTTCCTGATCCGCGGGTCCCTGAGGCCGAAACTTTACGGTATAGATCACCAGCCCACCGCAGACCAGTATGACAGCCATGAGCGTGAAGACGCTCGGATATCCCCTGCCCGCGTCCAGGAGCATGCCTCCCGCCACGGGGCCCAGGTACTGTCCCACATTCTGCAGGAAGCTGACGATGCAGGTTCCTGTCGTCATCTTGTCGGGCGGGCACACCTCGGCGTACATCGAGAACATGGCGATGGGAGGAGCTGTCGTGATGACTCCCATCAGGACGCCCAGGACCAGCTTGCCGGGTATGAAGCTCAGAGACAGCAGCAGGTCCATGACGCCCAGCAGTATAAGGAAAGCCGCGCTGATGGTCCTCTTGTAGTCCCTGTTTTTGTCAAGTATCTTCCCGACGATGGCGGTAAAGAATATATTGAGGCCCATGTAGAGGCTGGTGACGAACAGCGCAGTGGACTGGCTGTAGCCCATGCCGGTGTAGAGACCGGGCGCGTAGGTGACGTACATGAGAGTGGTCGCCCCCATGCACATGCTCATAAAGCCCAGCTTCCAGACCTCAAAGCCCAGAGGCTCGCCCTTCCCCTTCTTCTCTCCGCCTGCCTTCTTCGCCTCCGCGTACTGCCCCGTCTTTTTGTCAAGAAGGAGCACGATGGCGGCGACGACAAGGAAGGTGAAGACCGACACGACCCTGACCGCGGTCCTCCAGCTGGCGAACCTCCCGAAAACATTGAGGGTGATCAGGGAGAACAGGCACGGGGCGATACCGTAGATGCCCATGGCAAAGCCCAGGCCGCCGTCCCTGAACGCGTAGCTGGCGATCACGGGCGAGGCAGTCAGGAACACCACCGATCCTATGCCGGATATGAAACGGGCCACGATGAGCCCCGTGTAGTCGCCGGCGAGGGAAAAGGCGAGGAAGCCCGCGGACATCAGCAGGCCCCCCGCGATAACGATATTCTTGATAGGGATCTTCCTGTAGACCATGCTTAGCAGTATAGGCAGGAATATGCCCGCGATGACGTAGGCGCTGGTCAGAAGCCCCAGCTGGGTCTGGGTCATCGCGATGTCGGCCGTGATCTTATCCCTGAGCGGAGACAGGACCTGTGTGCCCATGTTGGCCGAGCCGAAGGTCAGCATGCTGACCGCCAGTATGATCCATTTATAGTTGGGCCGGCTCTTTAAAGATCCAAGCATATGAATCCCCTTCTATTTTTTTCTCTCCGCGACGTGCTTGAGCGGCTCGTCGTTCACCCATCTCACGATCTGCTCGTATCCGACCTGGCGGGTGCGCCCGTTGATGTACGGAGTCATGGGCGAGATGTGGTGGGAGATGATCACGTTGTCGAGATCCCAGTAGGGATTGTCCGGCGTAAGAGGCTCCTTGACGAAGATGTCGAGACCGGCTCCGGCTATGACCTTGTCCTTGAGTGCCTTGACCAGGGCCTCGTCGTCGACGACGGCGCCGCGGGAGATGTTGATGAGGAAGGCGTTCTTCTTCATGCAGGCGAGAGTCTCCTCATTGATCAGATGGTAGGTCTGATCGGTCAGCGGGCAGATCAGGACGACGAAGTCGCACTTGGGGAGCATCTCCTTCACCTGATCCATGGTGTAGCATTCGTCGAGGACGTCATCCTTTACGGGAGTCCTCTTGGCGGCCAGCACGTGGAAGCCCAGAGCCTTGAATTTCTTCGCGATGGGAGCGCCGATCTCGCCGTAGCCGACAAAGCCTATGGTCTTGTCGATGGACTCGTCGGCCCTGAGTCTCGCGGTCCCGTTCCATTCGTGTCTCAGCTGATATGCCATGAGTTCGGGGAACCTTCTGAGCCAGGAATACACGAAGGCGATGACGGTGTCCCCCATGGGATAATGCTGGATGCCCTTGGTGCTGGTGATGACCACCGGCAGGTCGCCGATCTCGGTGTTCACGAAGGAATCCACGCCCGCGATGAGGCAGTGGACCCACTTGAGGCTCCTGGCGCCGAGGCAGAACTTGATCAGCTTCGCCTTGTTCTCCTCGTCGAGTATGGGCATCAGGAAGAGCGCGTCAACGTCGTCTGTCTGAGCGATGAGATCGTCGATGCTGTAGGCGAAGATCATCTTCGTCTCGGGGGAAGCTTCCGCGACGACCTTCGCCCAGTCCTCCTTCTGATCGATATTGCTGGGGTGCATGGGGCAGATTATGCCCAGTTTGTCTAAACGCATGGTGACCTCCTTTTTATACCAGTACGACCATATCCATCGGGAGCCAGGTCATCAGCTCGGACCCGTCTTCCTTTACGATGTAGTTGTTGCACAT
>JAEEGL010058222.1_pt1 | contig 15057 bp, 13 predicted proteins | sample 9134231 | NCBI WGS metagenome assembly JAEEGL01 (sample SAMN16246548, study PRJNA631951) | gut metagenome | biome: gut microbiome; feature: rumen; material: fiber-attached | host: Bos | place: Iran: Karaj | collected 2018-10 | reverse complement strand
TCGCGCAGCGATGACGCAGATGACGATGGGAGGGGCCGGAGCGAGCAAAGCGAGCGGAGTCCTCGAAGAGGCAAGCTGCTGCCGCAGCGGAGCTCTGGCACAGCAAAAAAAAAGAGGCCGCCCCTTTTTAGTCGGCCCCTTCGTGAGGACTGGCAGATTTGAACTGCCGACCTCTTGCCTGTCAAGCAAGGATGATTTTATAAATCGTTTGGTTATTATTTTGAAAATCATTAACCTTACGGCAGTAGAATGCAGATTCTTTCAAAAACATTTTGAATAGGTTTAAACCAAAAACTGCGACTAAACTGCGACTAGTATGACAAAGATAAGGACAATTCTCAAAAGCGCCAAACGTTCCGACGGGAAGCAACAAGTATTACTCCTCCTCTCTGATCGGGGAGAACGGTCATATTTCACAACTGGTTTCTTTGCTGCTCCTAATGAGTTTGATGAGGGGAAAGATGCCGGGCGATTTATCCAGGGACGAGGAGTACGTTCTTTCAATATAGAACGAAAAGAAGAGGATGGAAGTACCAAATCTTATACGAACAAAGAGGCTAATGACAAGTTAGCCGAATTGGAATCTCGTGCTGCTGATATCTACATTGTCCAGCCGAGAGATTCTTTTTTTTCTCAATACTTCACATCCGAATGTGAAAAACATTTCTTATCTTTGTCATTGTCAGGCGACTGACAGACATATTTGATGAAAGTGTTTTCGCTTTTATCCTTGTACGGAAATCTGGAAAATTTCATTGAAGCAGGGGTCGGCAATTCACTCATCACCTTGTATGGTATTCTGTACCCACGATGGGTATCTCCATACGGGTGTGGAGTATTGTTTATTTGCTTCAAGGCTTTCCAGAGCCTCCGTACAGATAACGAATTGCTCCACACTTTTTTTATTATGGCAATTATCTCCGTAGGAGCCAGGAGTTTGATTTAAGAAATTATGTTTGAGTTATTTGAAGAAGCATACACTTATGTATTCTTGGGTTTTAATCTTTTCTATGGTCTATCTGAACTGATTTCGTATTGGCAAACATTTGAAAACAAACTGGTTAACACCTTATTTCTAATAGGAGATTTTGTTTTTATCTGTATTTTATGGGGGGTCGAAGGTTTCTTAGAGGGTCTTGGGGTTGCACTTTCCGGGATGCTCGCCTTGTGGATTGGGAGTAAATTGGCTAATTTATTTGATGATGATTTCAGTGGCGTTTTCCTTATCGTTGCCATTATGGCATTTATTGCGTCGTTTATTGTATTAGGCGTGAACATTTGATCAATTGAGCAATCGGAATACTAAATGATTGACATTATAGAGGGGCTACAATAATAGTGGTCTTTTTCTTCTTAGGAGAAACAGTTGTTATTCTTATAAAGTGTCTATGTTATGAAATACAGGGTATTTATAGTATCACTTATTTGCCTTCTCAATCTATTTATCACATCCTCGTTTATCGTCAGCGCCCAGAATTACCAACAAATGATTATTGGTAATTGGGTTAGAGATTATTCAACAATGACTATCGTGTCCGATGGAGTGCGATACGAAAATATTATCACTAATAAGGAAGACGATTTCTACGCGGATAAATTCAACTTTAAGAATAATGGCATTCTTGAAGTAAACACGGGCATCATTTCGAAAGGTAAGTATTCTATTTATGAAAAGAACCTCACGCTATCATATGCACCCTTTGGCTCATCAGACCCTGAGGAGTTTGATTATATGATATCATTTCTCTCGGAGAAAGAACTTATTCTTAACCAAACAGATAACGATGTTCTGACTAGTGAAGATGCGGAGTGGTTTTTAAATGAGACCTCATTCAATAAAGATTATAAGAGTTTTATTAACAGTATTATTGGTAAGCGTGTGTCATTTATTATTACAATCCATCACAAAAAGCAATAGATAATATGGGCTTTTCTGATGGACAATATGTAAATAATTGGTTATATAGGACGATATGAAAAAAGTTGTACTTATTCTGTTAATGTTGATTCTTTCAACATCGTTATCTGCAAAACGTTTTATTGTTAGAGATAACATAGGTATAATAAAACAGTATTATATCAATCAGCAGTTTCTCGATAAATTTGCCAGTTTCGTTAGATACCAAGTCCCTGAAGAAAGCAAACCTTTCTTGACAGACATCTATCGTGATTTACAGAAAGACGGTGAAGATATTGTATATAATGTTGATACAAATATTATTGATGGTTTAGACATGGATCATTGGCAATCTATGACTCCTAAACAGGCTGCAAGAATGCATGGCCCGGCCACTACTTTTGATGCAACATTTAACACATTAAAACAAAGGTTTTATAAGGCCTTAGAATGCCTAAAATGGTTTAGTTAATATGAGAATGGGTGGATTAGCAAAGGGGTTTGTTTCAATAGTAATTGCTGCCCTATTATTATTTGTTCTCACATTTGTTCATCCGGGGCCTTTCTTTGCCTCGATTAGAATTCCCGACCCGAGGACATTGTTGGAGATAGCCCTTGGCGTTATCTTCATAGTTGCGATTATTCTTCTTGCGAAGAGCAAGTTTAGTAAACAGATAAAGATTGCCTTCATTTCTGCTCTTGTAAGCATTACACTGTATTTCATTCTACGGTTTATCCATATTCCGGGAAAGATACTATGGGGAATCCTTGTCTTATCTTTGATGGCCATCATTTGGGCAGCCATTACTGTCTTTTCAAAAAAGGGAAAATGAGTGACATTATCCAAATAATCTTCGGATTCTGTTGTCTTTTAATCGCAGAGATTGGAAACTTTTTTGGCCTTAGTTACTATGCGATTAACGTTATTGCCTTCTGCTATGTTGAACCAATCTTTACAGGGATTATGGTTTTATTGGCCATACTTGCAATATGCAAAGTGCCTGTAAAAAAGTTGGGAACTTGGTTTTTCTGGATTGTGATCGGTTGCGTAATCGCTCTTATGATTGCAGGAATAGTGTTTATCATTAAGAATTGTTATGTGTTTAGAGATAATCCCGAATCACTCAAGGCCCATCTGACAAGCATAAAAGAAACAAGCCTTCCGATGATTGCACAATTCAAGGATACGGTATGGTGGCTTGGGGATACAGCTTTAAAATGCGGCATATCGTACGAACTGCTTAATATCCTCCTTTATGTGGTTGGGATGCCTATTCTTTGTATCGTTTCGTATATTATCATCCGTTGCCAGAAACGCCCTGTAAAATGAGACGAATTATCACTTTTATCTGTGTGTTCGTTTAGGACAAGACTATGACCACAATTGGAATACGCCAACTGTAAGCCATAAGAGTATTACGCCATATTTTGGAATGATAGGTGTATTTGAACGAAATACAACTTCCGATAAGAAAGAGATTCCAGCTATTACGGGATTGAAGTATCGTTCTTGTATGGTGGTATGCCCAATAGATTCCTGTTACGGACAAAGAGCGCTCATTGCTTTACGATGCCCGGATAACGCGGTACTTCTTGATGCGATATCTGGGCGATTATGTGATTACTCCAACAAGATTACTCATTCAACCGCAATCCGGAAATGTGAGAAGCCGGAATCATCCGCGACTGTCCGTTCCTATTATATAGATGCTATCCGAAGCTATTTAAGCAAGAACACCGAACATACGGAGGGAAAAAAACTTCCCAACGAGCAGCACGGAATACTGATATCTGACTGCTGGCAGAGTGGAGACTATTATACTTTTTATGAGGCCACATGGTTCGATATGGATAGCAACGGTAATCAGACAACCGAATCCTATTACACGATAGATTCAAAGACAGGGAAGCAGCTTCAATTAGAAAATCTAGTCCCAAAGGATAATTGGGTTCATCTTGAACAATTACTTCCTAAGTATCTTAAAAGCGAGGTGGGGACGCATTATGAGGCTGCGAATCTAGAACCCTGGAACTTCACTTTAAATGAGCTACTTGAAAGAAGAACTGGCTGTGCTGTAATACGGGAAGGATTGGTCATCTATTACCATCCGATGACGATTGATGGTGCGTTAGCTGGAGGGTATAAAGCAGTTATTCCATTTAGCGTGATTAACAATAGCTCATATTAGGATTGGAATAGTAATAAAAGTTGAATTGTATTGAATCCTGTTATATGCAGATTCTCAAACGATTAATTGCTTTGATAAAAAACGTTAAAACGCGCTGAAACTGCGACAAAACTGCGACTAACAAAAAAATCAGACACTCGCGAGAACTCGTAAGTGTCTGATTCTCTTTTGTGAGGACTGGCAGATTTGAACTGCCGACCTCTTGCCTGTCAAGCAAGCGCTCTAAACCAACTGAGCTAAGCCCTCGTCGTTTGGGATTGCAAAGGTAGAAATAATATTTTTATTCTGCAAGTTTTTCCTTTGCAAATTCAAGCGTCACGCGAAAGAGCTTCTGAGAAGAAGACGGCGCCTCGAACATCGCGTCATTCATAATCTGCTCACAGATGCTCCTGAGGCCACGCGCCCCAAGCTTACGCTCCATCGCAGTATCGACAATCAGGTCAAGCACCTCCTCATCAATTTCAAGCTTAATCCCGTCCATCTCGAAAAGCCGTTTGTACTGCCTCAGAATTGCATTCTTCGGCTCCGTCAGGATCCGCTTCAGGGAATCACGGTCAAGCTGGTCAAGATAGGTGACGACCGGAAGACGGCCTACGATTTCAGGAATGAGTCCATAGGCCCGAAGGTCCTGAGCCTCGACATACTGCAGCAGATTCTCGCTGCCGACCCTCTCCTTCTCCTCCGCGGTGAAGCCTATAATGCGAGTATTCTTGCGACGGGCGATATGCCTCTCGATACCCTCGAAAGCACCTCCGCAGATAAAGAGGATGTTCTGGGTATTGATATGTACAAACTCCTGCTCGGGGTGCTTGCGCCCGCCTTTCGGAGGAACATTTATCACATTGCCTTCCAGAAGTTTGAGCATCGCTTGCTGGACGCCTTCGCCCGACACGTCGCGGGTTATCGAAGGATTGTCGCTCTTGCGGGCTATCTTGTCTATCTCATCTATGAATACAATCCCCCGCTCCGCCTTTGCCGGATCGTAGTCGGCCTCCTGCAGAAGACGCGTAAGGATGCTTTCCACATCCTCTCCGACATATCCCGCCTCGGTAAGCACCGTCGCATCCACAATCGTGAACGGCACATCCAGCAGGCGCGCTATCGACTTGGCAAGCAGGGTCTTACCGGTACCGGTCGGGCCAACCAGCAAAATGTTGGACTTCTCCAGCTCCACATCTTCAGCCTTCGAAAGAAGGTTGTTGCTGATACGCTTGTAGTGATTGTAAACGGCGACGGACAAGACCACTTTGGCCCTGTCCTGCCCGATTACATACTGGTCCAGCCAGGCTTTGATATCCTTGGGACGCGGCGCAGTGTCCACCGAGCCGAGATTGGACGCGGCGGACTTTCCCGACTCGCGGTTCAGCTCCTTGACATAATCCGCGGCGATACCGGCACAGTCGGGACAAATGCTGCCATAGACCCCGTTTATCAGGTAAGGCACCTCGTTCTCCGAGCGCCCGCAAAGGAAGCATCTATCCCCAGAATTCCCCTTTTTTGCCATTATTTAGCGCGCTTCGTCAGAATTTCGTCCACCATACCGTACTCCTTGGCCTCGGGAGCGCTCATCCAGAAATCGCGTTCTCCGTCGGCGGCAACCTTCTCGTAAGGCTGCCCGCTGTGGTCGGAAATAATACGGAACAGTTCCGTACGGGTTTTCTCGATTTCCTTGGCGGCGATAAGGATCTCCGTAGCCTGTCCGCTGGCACCGCCCAGAGGCTGATGGATCAGCACCCTGGAGTGAGGCAGGGCGGAACGCTTCCCCTTCTCGCCGGCGCAGAGAAGCACCGAGCCCATAGAAGCGGCCATTCCGGTACAGACCGTGGCCACGTCGGGCTGGACAAGCTGCATCGTATCATAGATGGCCAGACCGGAAGTAACCTGTCCGCCGGGAGTATTGAGATACATCGTGATATCGGCGGACGGGTCGTTGGCTGCGAGGAAGAGCAGCTGGGCCTGGATGATATTGGCCACATCGTCATCGATCGGGACGCCGAGGAAAATGATACGGTCCATCATCAGGCGGCTGAACACGTCCATCTGGGCAACGTTCAGCTGGCGCTCCTCGGTAATGGTCGGATTGATGTAGCCGTCATAGACCGAAGAGTAGCGGTGAAGGGTCATCGAAGATACTCCCCTTCCCTTTACGGCAAATTTCTCGAATTCGTTCATATTATTTCAGTTCGCGGAATTTATCTTCAGAAATCTTCTTGACCTGAAGGGTAACAGCCTCACGGAGAGCGGCGAAGGTCTTGTTGTCCTCGCACTGCTCCTCAAGATGGCGATGCTGGTTCTCGTCCTCGAGCATATTCTTGGCAGCGCTCTCGAGAAGATCGTGAGGCATATTCGGCATACCGTACATCGCATACTGATAAGCGACATAATTCAGAGCGGCCTCGAAAATATCGTCCTTGGTGACCTTGAGATCCAGCTGCTTCATAATATAGCCTCTGACAAGCTGCCATTTGAAGTCGGCGATGAATCCGTCAAACTCCTTCTCTACCTGCTCGGCAGTGAACTTGCCCTCGTTGATGTGGATGAGCCAGCGCTTCAGGAAAGCCTCGGGAAGCTCCACTGCAGCCTTATCGAGGAAATGGCGGCGGGCATCCTCGGAGAAACGGTAGCGGGCCTGCTGATCGTGACCGGCCTTGATACGCTCCACGATCTTCTCCTCAAACTGCTCCTCAGTAGTGACCACGCCCTCGCCGAACATCTTGTCCCAGGTTTCCTGGTTTTCCTCTGCAGCCACGAAAGTCTTCACGTTCACAACGGTGAAAACGAAGTTCGGATCCAGCTCGGCAAGTTTCGCCTTGTCCACTTTGAGCATAGACGCACGGTCGGTCTCATTCTCGAAAGCCTTGTTTACGTCGACCTTGATCTTGTCACCTGCTTTCACTCCGATAAACTTCTTGCGGGCGGCCTCGGCGACATTCTTTATGGAAACATACACGCCCTCTGCGCTGTGGCTGTCATTGGCGATGTCGGCGACGATATAGTCGTCCTCCTTGCTCTTTTCGCCCTCCTGGAGGGAGCCATACTGCTGAAGCATATTCTGCCTGGTCTGCTTCTTCGCGGCCTCGGTGACATTGATCTCATAATAAGGAATCTTGTCTTCCTTGCCGACAGAGAAAGTAAGTTCAGGAGTCTGGGCGATGTCGAAAATGAAAGTAAAGTCATTTCCGGCCCTCCAGTCGAGCTGAGGCTGATCTTCTGCGGGAAGGGGTTCGCCGACCACGCGGATATTCTCTTCCTTGATGAATTTGTCAATCTCTTCAGAGATAATGCCGTTGACCGCCTCATAAAGAGCCTGGTCACCATAGGCGCGCTGAATCAGGCTCATCGGAGCCATACCCTTACGGAAGCCCTTGATGTCCGCATTGTTACGATACTTGTTCAAACGCTTGCGCAGGGGCTCGGCATAGTCGGCGGCTGCAATCTCCACTGTAAGCTGATAGTTCAGCGAGTCAATCTGATTTTTAGTAATGTTCATCTTATTTATAATAATTGTTATTTGCGACGTTTCGGATATTCGATGCGGCCGTGATACTGCTGCTGAAGATAGGTCTTGAGCACCGACTTCACCTCGTTGAGTTCGTGGATGGTGATGTCGGCGTCTTCCAGCTGACCGGCCTTTTCTTTTCCGGAAACTATCCTTTCAACGAAACTGTCAAAGGCTTCCGGGGTATATTCCTTAAGTGTCCTCGAAGCAGCCTCTACGGAATCACAGATCATAAGTATCACCTGCTCCTTGGTAGTGGGACGGGGACCGGGATAGGAGAAAGCGGAAAGTTCCGCCGGGTCTCCTCCGTCGTTGAGATACTTGGTCTTGAAGAATTCCGTATCGGTAGTTCCGTGGTGAGTGCGGATAAAGTCCTGGATAATGCCGGGAATCCCGTTTTCACGGGCGACTGCTACACCGTCCTCGACGTGGCGGATAATGTCCCTGGCGCTCTCCAGAGGAGATTTGCCGTCGTGATATCGGACGGCTCCGGGAGTCGAACTTTCGTTCTCTATGAAACAGAGCGGACAACGGATCTTTCCCACATCGTGATAAAGCGCCGCCGCCCTTAGAAGCGGCACGTTCGCATCCACGCTGCGCCCGACGGCATCCACCATATTCATAACCTGCAAGCAGTGCTGGAAGGTTCCGGGAGCCTTGTTGGACAATTCCTGAAGAAGAGGATTGTTCGTGTCGGCAAGTTCCAGCAGACGGGTCGTCGAAACGAGGTTGAACAGGCGCTCGAAGAGGTAGATGAGAGGATATGCGGCGACGGTCATTATGGCCCCGACAAAAATCTGGATGACATTCAGTACCACGGGGCTGCTTCCGGCATCGACCAGCCTGAATCCGGCGAAGACGACCAGCTCCACGGCGAATACGATCAGGGCATTGACGAACTGCAGCCAGTTACGGCTGAAGAACTTGAAAGTCTGGATTGTGACGGCCCCGGCGGTAAGGTACATCACGAAGAGTTCCATACCTCCGGCCGAGAACATCAGCAGCGGCATAAGGGCTACCGTATAGACCGGAAGGACCACCCTGTCCCGGAAAAACGCCAGCAGATAGAGGGCGAAGACCGGGAACGGGACCAGGTAGATGAAATTGGGAGCCGTCCTCTCGACTACGAAGGAAAGCGCTGCGGTGAGGGTGAATACCGTTAGCAGGTAGAGGTAGCGGCGCCACTCCGAGAAAATATTCTTGTTAGTGAAGTGGATGCTGAAATAAAGAACCGCGACAAGCACCAGGGCGAGCAGGATATTGCCGAGCCACTGAAGGACGACCGGGCCGTCGTATCCGAAGACCTTGTTGTACTCCGCCTTGTAGCTGTCCAGCATCTGGGCTATCTCGGGGGTGACGATCTCTCCCCTGGATACTATCTTCTGGTCGGCGTGGACATAGCCGGAGGTCGGGGAGATGTAATCTGCGGAACGTTCGTGGCTGAGCTCTGTCATCGACTTGTCGAAGACCAGGTTAGGTACCATACAGTCGTACATCCCGCCCTTTCGGAAAAGGGAATCCAGGTTCACTTCCGGATAAGACTTCGCAAGCTGGGCAACCAGCTGGGTCTGGGCGTCCGAGACCTTGTAGACCTCGCTCCGGGGGTACTTCGTGGCACGCTTGTTCCGCTGGATGTAAAGCACGTCATCGGAGATTTCGGCATAGCCCCTGTCGATTTTCACCCTGGCGTCCGAAAGTACGCCCTTGGAATAGATATCGCCCAAGTGGGAGACGATGCTCTGCCTGAGATAGGAATGCTTGCCCAGGTCCAGCCCCTGCACCGATTTGACGACCTGGGCGGACAGCTCTTCGGAAAAACGGTAGTAAGGGATGACGGTCGCCCCGGCATTCTCCCTCTCTTCCTGAAGCTGCTCCTCCGTTTTCAGTATGGGAAAGTCAAACTGCGAAACCAGCGTTTCATAAGGCCAGGGCGAACCCTTCTTGTAATCATAACTGAATTTCGCGGTCCTCGGCATCAGGAGCACAAGGACTGCGAAAACAATCACGAGCGGCCAGAAACGCCGCGGCAGTTTAGGCATCGATATTCGCATAGTGCGCATTTTCCTCGATGAAGGCGCGCCTTGGCGGGACATCGTCGCCCATCAGCATAGAGAAGGTTCTCTCGGCCTGGGCGGCACTCTCGATGGTAATCTGACGGAGCACGCGGCGGGAAGGATCCATCGTGGTCTCCCAGAGCTGGGTGTCGGACATCTCGCCGAGACCTTTGTAGCGCTGGACAGTCACACCCTTTTCAGTGCCACGTCCAAGCTCTGCAATCGCGGCATCCCTCTGGGCCTCGGTCCAGCAATAGCGCTCCTCCTTGGCCTTCTTGACGAGATAAAGCGGCGGCGTGGCCAGATAGACATAGCCGTTCTTGATCAGGTCGAACATATAGCGGAAGAAGAAGGTCAGGATAAGGCAGGCGATATGGGCGCCGTCCACATCGGCATCGGTCATAATGATCACCTTGTGATAGCGGAGCTTGGCAAGGTCCATATGTTTTTCGCCGTTCTCGTCCTCCTGGGCCACGGTAACGCCAAGAGCCGTATAGATATTGCGGACCTCCTGGGACTCAAACGCGCGGTCCTGGGCGGCTTTCTCGACATTCAGGATCTTACCTCTCAGAGGAAGGATGGCCTGGATGCGGCGGTCGCGGCCCTGCTTGGCGGTACCGCCTGCGGAATCACCCTCAACCAGGAAAAGCTCGCACTTTTCGGGGTCGCGCTCGGAACAGTCGGCAAGTTTGCCGGGCATCCCGACTCCGCCCATAGGGCTCTTGCGCTGGACCATTTCGCGGGCCTTGCGCGCAGCCGCACGGGCCGTAGCGGCGAGTACGATCTTCTCGACTATGGCCTTGCCCTCCTTGGGATTTTCCTCCAGATAGGCGTCCATAGCGGTGGCAGTGGCCTGGGAAACAGCCGAGGTCACCTCGGAATTGCCAAGCTTGGGCTTGGTCTGACCCTCAAACTGAGGCTCGGCGACCTTGACGGAAATGACGGCGGTCAGTCCCTCGCGGAAGTCTTCCGGAGAGAGCTCGCCCTTGAACTTCGCGAGCAGATTGTTCTTCTCCGCATAGTTCTTCAGGGAACGGGAAAGGCCCATCTTGAAGCCCTGGAGGTGCGTGCCGCCCTCGATCGTATGGATATTGTTCACATAGGAATATATCCTCTCCGAGAAGCCGGTATTGTACTGGAGAGCGATGTCGATGGGGATGACCTTGTCCGAATTGACGCAGATAGGCGCGGGTATGAGCTTGGGCGCTCCGGCATCGAGGTAGTCGATGAATTCGCGCAGCCCCTGCTCGGAATAGAAGACGTCGTTGCGGTGGACCTGGCGGCCTGTGGCCTTGCGCTCGCCGTCCTCGGCGGTCTCGAACTCGTCCACCATTTCCCTGAGATCGGTGAGCGAGATGCGGATGCCCTTGTTGAGGTAGGCCAGTTCACGGAGCCTGTTGGCCAGAGTCTCGTACTTATAGACCTGGGTAAGCTGGAAAATAGTGGGGTCCGGATGGAAGGTGATGGTAGTACCCGTATCGGAGGCTTCTCCGACCACCTCGACGGAAGTAATCGGCTTGCCCTTGGAATACTTCTGGACGAAGATTTTGCCTTCACGGTGAACCTCCGCGACAAGCAGGTCGCTCAGCGCGTTGACGCAGCTGACGCCGACACCGTGCAGACCGCCGGAGACCTTGTAGCTGTTCTTGTCGAACTTGCCGCCGGCGTGAAGGACCGTCAGGACGACCTCGAGGGCGCTGCGGTGCTCCTTCTCGTGCATCCCGGTCGGAATACCGCGGCCATTGTCCTTAACCCGGACGGAATTGTCCTCAAGGATAGTCACTTCCACATCCGTGCAGAAGCCGGCCATAGCCTCGTCTATACAGTTGTCGACCACCTCATATACAAGATGGTGCAGACCGCGTTCACCTATGTCTCCGATATACATCGAGGGGCGCTTGCGCACCGCCTCAAGACCTTCCAGAACCTGGATACTGTTGGCGGAATACTGCTCTTCCGCCTGCTTCATTTCCTCATTATCTACCATATTCGTACGATATTCAATATAAACGTACAAATATAGTGAAAATAATTAGAAATTCAAACGAATTCCCGCCGTAAAGAACAATCCTTTTTCACAGATTCCGGGCACCCTCTGGATATTCTGGCAAAGCAGATTCCCGCCCTTGATCCAGAAGCCGAAGTTCCGTGTCCACGCATACGACGCATAGACTCCGAGATCCCACCAGGAAGGAAGGTCCAGCCGTGTCCCTTCGGAAGTACGCATCCTGCGCTCCGAGGACATCTGGACGGAGAGTCCGGCCTGGATACGGCCGCCCCAGTCATAGAGCAGCGAGGCGTCGGAGGTGAAGGGCGCTGGGCCGAGCACATCGACCACGTTCACCTTGACGTGACTGTACTTCGCGTGGGCGTCAAACTTCCAGCTGTCCAGTTTCAGTTTCAGCCAGAGTTCCGCAAAGAGCATATTCAGGTCGGCATATCCCAAAGTGTACGGGACATCTCCCCCGCCTGCATTAAAACTCGCCACCCTGGCGTTTTTCCAATTGGAATAACCCAGCTGAAGGTCATAGCCGAAGACGTCGGAGAGGGACCCCTTCACCCCGGCCATCGCCCTAACCCTCTCGACGGAGATATCCCACTTGTCCTGCAGCAGAGGAAGGGAGAGGAAACGGCTCTCGTCCATTAGTTCGTAAGGGAGGGCATAGCGGTTGCCGCCCGTAGCGGAGCCCTGAAGCACCAGCATATCGTCCATCAGCCTCCAGGCGATGCGTACCGCCGGGAAAATGACACCGCCTTTCGAGGGCAGAAGTTCAGTCCTGCTGCGGAAAGTACCCTCGATCCTAACTCCGAGGTCGAAATGGGCATCCTCCCAGTCAAAGACATAGCGGGGAGTCGCACGCAGGCAAGTGACCGAGCCGACAGACATCGCGTCCATAAGCACGGCCGCATCCAGGAATGCCCTGGAATCCCTTATCGGGAAGCCGATTGTCCCGTCGAGAAGGAAACGAGTGTCCGCAAAGCGCTCACGCCCTCCGGCGGCCCATCTCTGGACGTGGGTCCCGGTGCGGATCTGCAGATTAGCGTCATAATAGACGGCCGGATCCCTCTGCAGGTTTTTCACTCCGGCCCCGACGGAAAAGCCATAGAAGCCGCGGTTGAGCGCCGGGAGGGAGTTGTAGGCGTGGTCATAGGACATCGAGAAGCTCATCTCTCCCGAGCCATAAGAGTACACCCCGTCCGCCCCGATACGGTTCCCCATATCGGCTCCGGCCCATTTTTCCCCGTTCGGACAGATACGCCCGCCCTGAGGGGCTATGGTCTTGTAACTGCCGAAATAAGAATTGTGGTCTGCGAAGATATTGAGCGTGAAATTATCCTTGAGGACGGGAGTCACTACGAGTTCCACTTCCGGATGCAGGGAATAACCCGCACCTGCACGCAGATAAAAACGGTTCTGGGTGGAAAGCGGGGCCTGAGGACGAAGCTCCACAAGATATGGACGGAACTCGTACGAACCGCTGTAAGGCGTCTCGAGCGAGGAGTAGTCGAAATCCAGCTTGAATTTCATCACGGAGTCCGGGACTTCGATTCCGAGGACAGGTTTTTCGATATTGGCGCTGCCGGACTCATAAGCATTCGTCACTTCCACCACGGGATTCAGGTTCTGGGCGGAAAGGGCGCTGCAGCACAGCAGGAGGGCTATGGAATATATGGTCTTTCTCATTTTCATTTCAGTTTAGCCAGTCTCAGTTCGACCTGGTCCGGGACATCGTCGGAAGAGCCGCTGCTGCGGTAATTGTCGCGAATACTTTCGAGGGTCTGCTTCGCCTGGGCAAGATTCCCCTGCTCGGCAAAACAGTCTGCGAGCACGATGAAAGCCTTGGCCAGATAGTATCGCTGGTCTCCGGCCTTTTCGGCAAAGGCATATACCCTGTCCTGAAGACCGTCGAAAGCAGCGCGGTCATACTGGTTCTGGATCAGCAGCCAGGCGGCTTCGGCACCTTCGGCTGAAGATGGATCCAAGGCGAGCTGTTCCAGCAGGGGCAGGGCCTTTTCACGGCGGCTGGAGCCGAGATAGGACTTGGCGAGGATGTAGCGGACCTCCTTCAGCTCTCCGTCCTGTACGAGCGGGAGCAAATCCTCGGCCGCGGCGGCAGCGTCGGCGTACTCCCTGGCCTTGAAGGCCGAACGCATCATACCCTTCCTTGCGGACAGCCTGTTGGCCTCCAGCTGAGCTCCTTCCCTGAGGGAAAGATATGTCACATAAGCCTTTGGATAATTCTCCAACTCATAGCACAGATCCGCGTAACGGAGCCGGGCAGTCTCCTGGAAAGAGCCTTCGAGCCCATCCTCGATCGCCTTGGAATAGAGGTCGCAGGCACGCTCCCTGTCTCCTCCCAGACGGCTGCATTCGGCAAGATAGAACTCGGCCTGGGCAAGATGCGATGCGGAAGGGTATTTGTCCAGATAGGTCCGGAGAGTCGAGGCGGCCTTCTTGTAGTCTCCGGCGAGGAAGATCTGCTCCGCCATAGAGAAGTAAGACTGCTCCTTCTGCTCCTCGCTGCGGGAGGCCTTGTCCCCGAGACTGCTCACGTAAGCGACATAGCTGTCCGGGTCCCTGAGGACCTGATATATGGATTCTACCGCAAGCAGAGCATCCTCGCTGTGCGCCCCGCCCTGTTCGACGACTTGTTTGTAATATGCGAGAGCGGTGTCGAACTCCCCGTGGTTGCGGGCGATCATACCAAGTTCAAGCAGCGCCTTTGAGGAGTATTCCATATCGGAGGTATTGGAGCGGAGCGTGCGGAAGCTGCGCACGGCATCGTCATCGTCCCCGGTCTCTACGTAGGCACGGCCGAGTTCATACATAGCCTCGCTGTAATATGGAGACGAAGGGGAAGACTGCTTCACATTCTCGAGGAAACGAACCTTGGACTTGAAATCCCGAATGAGCCCGCAGGCCACTCCGGCCCGGAAATACGGGTAGATATCATTCGGGTCCGGATAGTCATTCAGCTTTCGCTCATAGGCCCGGATGGCCGTGGAATAGTCTTTCCTGAAGAAATAGCAGTCCCCGATACGGGTCTCGGCGTCAGCCCCGAAATCATCGTGAGGGCCTTCCAGATAGTTTTCGAACCATTTCTGCGCCCTTTCGTAGTCAGCCTCGGAGAAATAACAGTAGGCCATCTGATAGGAAATGAGGGCGGATTCTTTCTGCCCGTTGAAGGCGGAGCGGTTGTACAGGTCCGTGAGGATGGCCCGGGACTCCTCATAGCGCTTGTCGCGATAGTAGCATTCGGCGAGAGCATAGCGGGCCAGCTGGTTGAAGGGATCCTGCTTGGAAGAGTAGTAGGCGGCGGCCTTCAGCTTCGGAACGGCGTTCCGGTAGGCCCCGCTTTCCATCAGCTGCATAGCCCGGAGGAAATATGCCTTCATATAGTTGGAGCGCATCGAAGG
>JAEEGL012808062.1_pt1 | contig 15058 bp, 3 predicted proteins | sample 9134231 | NCBI WGS metagenome assembly JAEEGL01 (sample SAMN16246548, study PRJNA631951) | gut metagenome | biome: gut microbiome; feature: rumen; material: fiber-attached | host: Bos | place: Iran: Karaj | collected 2018-10 | reverse complement strand
CGAAGGCACCTTGAAACATCAGGCCGACTGGCAGACCTTCGACCAGATCATCGTCACAGAGGGCGTGCTCGACGATAGGGAAGGGCTCCACTATCAAGAAGGGAGCGCCCGTATCTTCCATGCCGACTTCATGCTTGAGGATGACGATACGTATCACGGCAAGAAGCTGTTCCGCACCTACATCGGCCCACGCTACTTTGGCGGCTTCAGCGACCACTTGCCTGTTTACATCGATTTGATACGTTAATCAAACAAAAATTCCTACTTTTGCAGCCGATATCAAAAATACACACGCCATGTGGGTAGTACTTTCCTTGATTTCAGCCTTCCTGTTGGGCTTTTACGACATCTTCAAGAAACAGACCGTCGTCAACAACGCCATCATCCCTGTCCTTTTCTATAGCACCCTGATCAGTGGACTCATGTTCGTGCCTTTCGTGCTGCTGTCGCAATTCAAGCCCTACATCTTCGAAGGCGATTTCATGTCGAAACTCTTCATTGAGACATTGACACCCCGACAGCATTTGTTGATCTTAGGAAAGACCGCACTTATCCTCTGCTCGTGGATGTTCAGCTACTCGGCTATGAAGCATCTGCCCATTACCGTGGTGGGGCCCGTCAACCAGTTGCGTCCTGCTATCTCAGTGGTCTTGCTGTTTTTGATCTTCCAAGAGAAGCTCACTGTGCTGCAATGGGTTGGCGTGGTGTTGGCCATCGTCTCGTTCTACCTCATGAATCGTTCAGGCAAGCTTGAGGGCATCCACTTCAAGTCGAACAAATGGGTCTATATGTTGCTTGGCTCTGCGGTCCTCGTGGCCTTGAGTGGCGTTTACGACAAGTTCTTGTTGAGTAAGGAGAACATCTCGCCGGCCACCATCCAGGCTTGGTACACCATCTACGACTTCCTCATGATGGCCGTGTTGTTTCTCATCATCTGGCTCCCCAAACGCAAAGAACAGCCCTTTGAGTGGCGATGGGGCATCGCGGCAATGGCCGTATTCGTTACTGTGGCCGATGTCATTTATCTTACCGGCCTGAAGCAGGATGCCGCCGTGGTGGTGCTCATCCCGCTTATTCTCTATGGTGTACGCCTCGTCGTGTCGTTCATCTACGGCATCTTCGGTTTCAAGGAGAAGAACATCCGCAGCAAGATCATCCCTTTGCTGATGGTGTTGGCGGCATTGGTGTGCTTGTGCTTGAAGGCCTGAAAGTGATTTGTGACCACTGTCGGTAACAAGAGAAAGGCTTTTCTCATGAATTGACGTTTTGCGGAAGAATGGTTTAAAACCATTGCTATTAAATTGTAATTATTTGATTTTGAAATACATGAAACTATCTAGGTTGTTTTTGTAAAAAAAATAAGAATTAGTATAAAAAAAATGATTATTTTTGTGCGATTTTTTAAGCAGGTATTATTGTCTGGAAATCATAATTATAACTCATTGATAATAAATAAAATAAACAAAATAGTATTGAGATGAAAGTTTTACGATTTTCTTTGAAGAACAGGTTTTCCCTGCTCGTTTTGCTTTTGCTATGCGTAGTGGGTGCAAAAGCGCAAGGCGACCTGTCGGGTGTGTACTTCATTGCCAACCCTAACAATGGTGGCTATAGTGCGACGAATCACGGCAACAACTGGTATTTGGTCCCAGCTTCCAATCAAGGTGGTACAAATGTTCCACTTCAGGCCTGGACCTATAACAATAATCCTGAGACGCCGTATCTTACGACCTACAAGACCAATCAAGATGAGAACTCTATGTGGGAAATCATCAAGGTGGAAGGAGAGAACTATTACTACATAAAGCATGTTAGTACAGGAAAATATGTGGTATCTAACCCTGCCAGCAATAATGGCCAATGCAAAGCCTTCCATCTTGAAGCGGTGACGAATCCGGGAACCGATGCGCAATACGAGATTGCATTTTCGGATGGTTCAGCTGCACCTTATTATATTAGGCCTAGGAATTTAGTAACGGGAACCTATCAGTTTGCCAATCCATGGGGCGGCAATAAGGATACTTATTATGGTCAGAATAGCCTAAACTCATCAAACTATGATGTGGGTCTGCTTGGCTTATGGGTTCAAATTAACGACGGCTCAAGGTGGTATTTTGAAGAGGTTGACCTTGGTGTTCCCGAACCACCAACCATCTCGTATGACTATGTCACGGGAAAGGTGAGCATCATACCACAATCCGCTGCTGGTGTGACGCTTTTCTACACCACTGACGATACCAACCCAACGACTTCTTCGACACAATATAATGGTCCTTTTACCCGAACCACGCCTTGCACCATTAAGGCTATTGCGGTAAGGTCCAGTAACGCATCAGAGGTGGCATCCTATGATCTCCAGCGTGTGGCGAGACCCACCATGTATGCTGATGGCGACCATATTGTCTTCTCTTGTGCCACAGCAGGTGCCACTATACTTTACACCATTGACGGCAGCGATCCCGATCCGGCGAATGTAGGTGGCGACAATCCGACACAGCAATACACTGCCTCAACCAGCTTCGGTTACGAGATGTCGGGGGTGACCATCAAGGCTATCGCTGTGAAAGACGGGATGATTATTTCCCAAGTCAACGAGCGAGCGGTTAAACTCAGATGCCCGACCCCTGAAATCACCATTAACCATTTCAACGGTGAGGTGACCATCAATTGCCGCGATGCCGAGGCAACCGTTTATTATACCACAGATGGTTCCACTCCGACGGTTTCATCGACCCTTTACACGGGTGATGAAGGCACAGGTTCGTTTGTCATAACAGAAGCCACCACAGTGAAGGCATTTGCTGTCCATACAAATTATTACAACTCTTTTGTGGGGGATGCTACTTTCGATAAGGTGCTTACACCTGAGATTTCGATGAGCAACCTTCATGTGGTAACGCTTACTTGTGCCACCAATGGAGCCAGTATCTATTACACTACTGATGGCAGCACCCCTGATCCGGCCAATGCTGGTGGAGCTAATCCTACCCAACTCTATACTGGACAGTTCAACAATGATGAGGGTGGCCCTGTGAAAGCCATTGCCGTGAAACGCAACATGGTGCCTTCGGATTTGGCTGAAAGCCAGCCTTTCAAATGTGCCAAGCCTATCATCACGCACTTTATCGAAGGTGGCGACCACAAGTTCAGAATCACGGCAGGCAATTTCCCTGCTGGGGTTGAGTTCACATTCTACTTTACTTATACCACCAATGGCACCACGCCTCCTGACCCAACCGAGGCATCAGATGTGTATACCGGTCCTGTCGACATTGATGTCTCTCAAGAGAATTCGATTGTCATTGTGAAAGCCATCGCTGTTGCTACGGGCTACCTCAATTCGGATGTCAGCATCAAAGCCATGACGGGTGATCTTGAAGGTACGGGCGAGGATGAAGTTGATCCCTATCTGATTGCCACCGATGGCGACTTCGACCTTTTTGTGATTCTTTGCAACAGCAGCAATGAACCTGCCTATTACAAGTTGGTCGCCGATGTCAGTGCTGCGGGTAGCGAACGCATCACGGTTCCTTTTACGGGTTTCCTTGTCGGTAGCTACGATGAAGAAACCGGTGTGTACCACAAAATCAGTGACCTCGACCATCCGCTCTTCAATACACTCAATGGTGCCACGGTGAAAGACATCATGTTGGACAACGTGAATATCACCAATGGCGACTCCAATGGTGATGTGGGTGCTTTTGCTTGTTATGCCGAAGGCAATACGCGCATCTATAACTGCGGTGTGTTGGCTTCCATCAGCAGCACCGTGAGTGGTAGTCGCGATGTGGGTGGCATTGTAGGTTGGCTCGAAGAGAATGCTCGTGTCGTTAACTGCTTTAGCTTTGCCGATATCACCGGTGGAAGCTATAAAGGAGGTATTGTAGGTTATAATGGCGTCGCCACTACTGCTAACAATCTTACTGCTGGCACTGGTACCATTGTGATGAACTGTATGTTCTATGGAAATATCGCAGAGGGTGGTAATGTCTATCCCATTTACGGCGGAAAAAAGATTACTAACAAAGCTAACATCAACAATTACAACTACTCTCGTTTCGAGTCGCCTTACCAAGATTATATCACAGAGTACAATTGCGCCCAGTCCGCAGAAGAAAAGTATTTGACACGATTTGAGTTCCATCGTCTGATGCTCAACTCGAACCGCGATCTGGCAGCCTATTATGTTGACCCTTCTCCGATGACTATAACGGATGGCGGAAATAATGAATTAACCAGATACCATACGGAACTCATGGCCAAATGGGTGTTGGATAAGAGCATCGCTCCATACCCGGTATTGAAGGCACCATCTACTGCCGACCATCCTCGTGTATATTCTTCGGTAATCAACTATGATCCCGATAAGATCTACAATCCTGAGACTGGTGCAATGGAGGATCGCCCTGATGCCAATGCAAGCAATTACAAGCGTAACCAAGGTGGTATCTTCGGGACACTTTCTGTCACCATCCAAGACCCTGCTGGAAGCGGTAAGCCGGATGGGGCAAGCCTCAATACCACCAGCTTGACCTTGAACATCATCGACAAGGACACGGCCAACTTCAACTTTAATTATTATAAGGTGCAATTACCTTATTATAATAGTGTGGGTACGGGCAACTATACCAAGAACAAGGTTGTGACGGGTTGGAAGATTGTTGCGGTGACAACCGATGGTAGTGTTGCCTACAACAGTTTTTCGACGGGTGTTGACGCACCTGATTACAACTTTGCCGACCGCTATTGTACCGACAAAGATTTGTATAGTGTGACTGGCCGCGTCTTTTCACAGGGCGCCTATTATGACGTTCCGGAAGGTGTTACCGCTATTACCATCGAACCTTATTGGGGTAATGCGGTATATCTCTCAGATCCTCGTTATGACAAGACTTTCAATAATAATTATAGTGCTGGAAACTTTGATCCTGCTGGAAAACGTTTCACCAATGAACAGGCCTACGATATCAATGGTGACATGCAAGTGGTGTATACAAGCACCAATATGGCTTTTGCCGCTTTGAATTCCGATGCCAACAAGACCGTGTACGATTATGCTGTCGTTTTGGTGGGTAACTACCATCATTATTATGGTGGCACTAGTTTTACAGGTGACAACCAAAAGCCAGTTACGGTGATGTCGGCTGATCTGGATTTCGACAACGAACCTGACTTCAGTTTTGTCTATCAACATGGCAATTCTCGTGTGATAGTGTCTCCACTCCGATTCGACTTCATCAATTTTCCTGGCATCGGCATGATGCAGAAGGTGGATGGCACCATCAGGAATCCTGAGGTGGGTATCTTCTGGTGCAGAGGATGGTTTGAGATTACCAACACTTGTGTGATTCGTTTCAACCAAATGGAGTATGACGACCACAAGCAATTAGATGCACCATTGATTTTATTGGGAGGATGTATCGAACAAATTGTTTCCAAGCAGGACAATAATTCAGGCAATAAATACTCCACCTATCTCCATCTCGGAAGCAATGTCTGGTTTAAGGAATTTGCCAATGGTGGCCATGGCGACCGTGATAAGAAGACGCCTCATAGACCTATTTCCGTTACGGGTGGTGATTACGATAAGTTCTATCTGTCAGGCATCTTTAGGCCTCAAAACCCATACGATGCCGAAAACGCGGAATGCTACATCAATGGCGGTCGCTTCGGCGAAGTGGCAGGCGCGGGCATGGAAAAAATTGATGGCAACGTGACTTGGCTCATCGACCATGCCGACATCAGAGAGTTTTACGGTGGCGGTATCAATGCAGCAAAGAACATCTCTGGCGACATTGATATTACCATCAATAATAGTTATGTGGATCTTTATTGCGCTGGTCCGAAATTCGGTGACATGGAAACGGGAAAGAGTGTGGTCACAGAGGCTACTGGAAGCATTTTTGGCCGTTATTATGGTGCGGGTTTCGGAGGTACTTCTTATAACAGGGAAAGGACCCAACAGAATTATAATGTACAGAGTTTCCAAAATGGTACATATAATTCAGCTGTTAATATTACTAATGAAGACACATGGTGGAATGAATGGACAGCTGACTATGATAGGCAGTATCATAACGGTCAAGGTATTGCTACCAACTATGAATATGAGTATTTCCAGTATTCAGGCGGTGGCTTGGACAGATTTGTGGGACGTTTCTATGTCAACTATGCCTCTTTGTCACTGAGTACCACGCATACTGTTCATTCAGTCCTCAACAATTGCGAGGTGATGACCGACTATTACGGTGGTGGTTGCTTGGGCTTTGTGGATGGCGATGCCCATTCCACACTGACCGACTGCACGATTCATGGCAATGTGTATGGTGGTGGTTATTCGGCGGAATACCCCACTCTGAAGGTGATGGACAAGGCTACTTTCACTACCGTTCCCCATTATAATCAAAGAACTGGTATTTTTGAGCCTGCTGTGTTCCCGAATGCTGAGACTTACACATGGCATCAAGTGGAAAGCGTCTCTGCCGGCAATGAATTTGACGAGTCCAACCATTATATCTTAACGACGGTAGATATGACCAAACTCGGTGAGGTGCGTGGTAGTACCTTTGTCACTGTGCAAGGCAATACCCAGATTGAAGGTATGCTCGACGGTGAGCCCGAGGGTGGTGTGTTTGGCGCAGGCAATGCCTCATCCGTGTTATGCAATGCCACAGTCGTCATCAACACCAACAACGAGGACGAACAATACGCTATTAATAATGTATATGGTGGCGGCAACGTGGCCATCACAGGTAATGCCAATGCCGCTGTTGGCGAAAACAACGGCAACACCTTCATCACCATCGAGCAGGGCCTCATCGGTAAGATGGTCAATGGCGCTGTTCTCGAAGGTACTGGAAGCGTGTTCGGTGGCGGCAAAGGCTCGCCCGACGACAAACACTATGGCGACGTGTTGGGTAACACTACCGTCACACTTAAGGACGGCGGCTTTGTGCGTCGCAATCTCTATGGTGGCTGTAAGCTTTCCAATGTGGGTCGTACTCGTGTGGGTACCTCACAAGACGGTGAGCAATATGTCGACATTGACATACCCGTGGATGGCACAGGCCATACCATCATCAACATAGAGGGTGGTGAAGTCGGCTATCCACGTACGATTGAAGAGATTGAAGACAATCCTCATATTTGCCATATCTTTGGCGCTGGCATGGGTGACCCCGATGTGGCCTACAACACTTGGACCAATGTGAACAGTTCGGAGATTAATCTCATGGGCGGTCATGTTTGGGGCAGTGTCTACGGTGGCGGTGAGGAAGGCCATGTGTTAGGCAATGTCACCATTAATATAGGTGGAGATGCTCTGGTAGGTAATGGTCTTGCTGACGACGATGCCGACGGCATCGGTGGCACTTCTGGCAGCGATGGTAACGTCTTCGGTGGTGGTCGTGGCATGAGAGCTTTGGCACTTACCGCTGGTGGTATTGGAGGTAATGCAGAAGTGAACATTAATGGAAATGCTATCGTGCTAGGTTCCGTATACGGTGGTGGCCGTATGGGTTCGGCGGGCTCGTTCTTCTGTGACACCGATCACCCAAGTTATGGTCTTTTGCAGCCTGGCGACGATCATGGTTATCTCACGGTCAATATTGGCGGCCAAGCTCGTATTGGCACGGAACATAAGGACAACCCCTTGACTGGCCATGTGATGGGCGGTTGTAAGGGCGCTGTCTTCTTTGAAGGTATTTCGCCCAATTGGCCTTATCTTGGTCGTGCCAAGGGTGCGACCGTGACCATTAAGGACGAAGCCACGGTTTACGGAGACGTGTACGGTGGGTCGGAAGACGGCTCTATTCTCGAAAACACGGTGGTGAACATTCAGGATGACGCTGTTATTGGTTCCACCGATCCCACCAAGGCAACCCATCAGGATAAGGCGGGAGAATCACATTATCCTCAATTCGGTAGTGTCTTCGGTGGAGGTCGTGGCTATAGTGGCGATGGCTTTGATGATGACACCAATATGGATAACGAGCCTGTTGCCAAGATTGCCGGTCGTGTGATGGGCAACAGCACAGTGAATATGACTGGAGGCCATGTGCTTTATGGTGTATTTGGCGGTGGCAATATTGCCACGGTGGGTCAGGTCGATGAAGACGGCCGAATTGTCGAAGGCACCGGCTTGGCCACGGTCAACATCAGTGGCGGTGAAGTCGGTCCTTTGGACTGGTCGGGTATGAATGCTTACGTTTATGGTGGTGTTAAGGGTGTGGAAGATGACGAGGACAATCTATTCAAGAATTTCTGTAACGTCAACTATACCGTTGTCAACATCAGTAATGCTAATTCCGAGAAGCCGACCCTGATTGCAGGTAGCGTTTTCGGCGGTGGTTCCGACGGACATGTATTTGGTGATTCTGAAGTCAACATTGACGGTGACAAGGATAATCTTACCATCGGCACTACGGGTACCACGACATGGGACGGTAATATCTTCGGTGGCGGTCGTAACTATTTGCACACCAATCTGGCTGCCGGCCGTGTGGGTGGCAACACCAGCGTCACCATTAATGATGGTACCATCCTCGGTTCCGTTTATGGTGGTGGTCGTTTGGGTTCAGTTGGCGTTGACGAGAATGGCACTATGCTGGAAGGTACCGACCACGGTTATACCACGGTTACTGTCAGTGGTGGCGTCATCGGTAACGAAGACGACGGCTTTATTGGTGGTAACGTGTATGGTGGCTGTAAGGGTTATGTGGCCGCCAATCCTGAGTTGGATCAACTTGATGTGCAGTTGGCCAATGTGAAAGAGACGGAAGTGCTCATTCAAGGTAATGCTCTCGTCAAGGGTTCGGCGTTTGCCGGTGGCGAAGACGGCCATGTGTTCGGAAACACCATGATTACCGTGCAGGGTGATGCCGTCATCGGCGTGAAGCTCGACAACCCGTTGAAAGGTAACGTGTATGGCGGCGGCCGTGGTCTTAGCGTCGACCAGAACGGTAACTACAATCTGACCGCCGGTAAGGTGAATGGCCATTCCAGGGTGTTCATCAATGGAGGTCAAATCGGCAACAGCGTCTTCGGAGGCGGCAACAAGAGTGTCGTCGATGAGGAAAGGGTGGTAGTCGTCAATGATGGTTTGATTAAGGGCAATGTGTTTGGCGGCTGCAATGCAGTGGCTACTACTGACCCGCTCCCAAGCCTGAAGACGGTGAACATCCGTGGCGGTCATATTAATGGTAGTGTATATGGCTGTAGCAACAATGCCATTGAAGGCAATACCGTGAGTGACCCCACCGCATTTGTCAACATTACGGGTGGTATCATCGACAAGAATGTGCATGGCGCCGGTTATATGGGCACTGTGAATGGTTCTGCTATTGTCAGTATTGGTACTAACGCCATTTATCGCGAAGGCAGAAGCGCTGAGCCTAGAAATGCTGCCAATGTCTACTTCAATGTGGGCGAAGTGCCCCAGCCTGCCAAGCTTGTGATTGGCGGCTCGGTGTATTGCGGCTCCGACCACTATGGCAGTGACGCCCAGCATGAACAATGGAATAGCTTCGACATCACTGGTTATGGTATTACATACGTTGATGGAGAAGGCTATGATACGGAACACGATGAAGACAACGCCACGAATTACATGAATATCGCTGGAGGTCTCTATGGTAGCGGCACACACTGTGAGTCAGGTGCTTTGGGACGTAATATTGTCGTGAGGAACTACGGTCATCGTACCGTCGCTAACAACGAAGTTACAAGCGCCACGCGTACCATGACCACCATTCAACGTTGTGGTTATGTCGCTTTGGACAATGTAAACATTCACTTGACTGGTGCTTCCGACATCAGTCAGCAGGCCGATGGTAACTATGCTGTGCTGAAGGTGGATGACAATATGTATGTCGGTAATGCAAGTAGTTTGGTTTTGGGTGAGGCCGAAGCCCCTGCCCAAATGGACTCCATCCATGCCATGTTCAGTTCTTATCTGACTTCAGGAACCATTTATGACCAAGATGTGTTGTCAGACCTTCCATGGGACTGGATTGCCATCAAGGGCGATGCTGCTGAGTCTGCTCAATTGTATCACCACAACGACCTGGATCACGCATTGACAAGAGATCAAGAGAATGTCATCCTCTTCAATGGCGACTCGAGACTGTGGGTGCGATACAGCGAAGGAAACACGACAAAATATGGCGAGTTGAATGGATTCTTCCGCATGAGAGCCGACAATTTTGAGCCTTATGGCGTGGAGAGTTTCGCATACGCTCGTCCGAAACTGACGGTCAAAAATGTCATGGGCTTGTCACAAGCCGATGAATTGAACATGGGCGACGGAGGTTTCCTGAGCTATTTGTCGGACTACAATTTCCATACACAAACGTCTGACGGTTATCCATACGAAAACAACGATGGTGGATTGGATTATACCGAGACCAAGCAATATCCTTATACGAATGTGATTGAGCCCTCAAGGGCTGTCAATTGCGAGTATCGTCTGTGGGCCATCCCGAAGCTGAAAGGTGCCGGCTGGTATGTGGACGGAAGAGAGGAATCTGATGGCATTGGTGTCGACGATATGACTGAGGGTAGAGGTCTTTTCCCGGACAAGCCGAAAAAGACCATTAGCGCGACCAATGGCATCTATGATGGTGCTACGTTGAATAGTGCACCGGTGACATTCAACCAAGAAGATGACATTATCTATGTGGTTGGTCACGTGAACTCAAAGTTTGAAACGGGATTCACTGATGCGAAGAACCTCAATAAGGATGGCACGAAGCCTCTCAAGTTGTTCCGTTATCCTGGCGGACACACGTTGAGTTCGAATACCGCTACTGATCCTGGTGCGAACTACAAGGACATGCTGTTGGCTGAGTCAACCTATGAACTCACCTTGAACAATGTTCAGATTGACGGTCTGTATGGTCATAGTGGTTTCGATCACGACTATTACTCGATTCCTTTCGATTTTGATGCTTCCAATGTGACCGAGCCTTTGGTGGTGACGAAGTCTGATGCTGAACTCACCTTGAATGCAGGCACTAAACTGATGCGTGGCTATAACAACACGGACGGTAAAGTGTGGTTCACGGATTCCGACTATGAGCCAGTGGAAAATGTCCATCATGGCGGTGCTTTGTATGTGGATCCTGATGCCACCGTCAATGTGGAAGGCATGTTGACCATTACGGGCAACCAGCAAAACAATGACGGCACACCTATTGTGAGCAATGTGTATCTGTCTTCCTTCGCAAAGAGTCTTACTATCACCAATGCCTTGGCGGCTGGTACTGAAATCGGCATCACCAACCCGATAAGGAACGATGAGGACAATTACACTGCCAACACTTTCTCACCCGTGGGTGTTGCCACCGATGCAGCCAATGCGCAAGCTGCTTGGAACAACAATAACTTCTACGACGACTTGAATTGGTTCTTCTATAAGGCCGCTGATGACCATAGCGCAAGACAGACGTACTATGCGACAACAATTCCTGACTATTCAGGTGATTGTACGCCTGCCAACACCGTGTTCTTCGGTTGGACTTGGGCTAATGTGGTGAGGACGGCTCCAACAGACTTTGCATATAGTAATATCGACTCTGCTGAAGACCTGGCCTGGCTCATCAGCGTAGTGAACGGATTGAACGGACAAACCGCCAATACGCTTTCAGAAGCAGGCACGATCAAGCAGACTGCCGATGTTGACATGCAGAAATATGTCTGGGTGCCCATTGGTGCTGAAAAGTCAACCACTGCGGTGTTCTCTGGCAAATATGATGGTCAAGGTCATATCATAGAGAATCTTGACATTGACTATATCGGGTTGGGCGACCTGCGTTACGAATATACCGACTACGGTTTGTTCGGTACGGCTGTGGACAACACAATCGACCGCACCTTCGTTGTCAGCGGACTCTTCCGTCCTGTGGGTACAGCCAACATGGGTGGCCTGGTGGGTAGAATGCAAGGCCAGTCAGCTTTGATTTCCAACAGTGAGGCCGCCGTGCAGATGGTTTGCCCCATGTCGAGCGCAGACCTCGCCACGGGCGGTTTGGTTGGTAAGATGAGAGGCGGTGACATCCATTCGTCAATGGCAATGCCGCATATTACCATCGATCAATACAATGTCGTTGGTGGATTGGTGGGTTCCACTGAGCCTTACACTGCTTCTGGTAGTAGCAGTAGCAAGACGCCAACGATTCAGAACTCATTTGCCAACGCAAAGTTCACCATCGAAAACAATGGTGCTAATGTAACCTATGGCGCAGGTGGTTTGGTTGGTTTAGGCACGAGCTTGGTCATGAAGAACTGCTACGTCAACTTGTATGACAACGCTACTTCTTTGCCTGTGTTCTCGCTCTTCGTTGCCCATAGGGAAGATGCCGTCACCATTAATCAGAGCTATGCATTTGGCGGTGGAAGCTACTCGTATTGCAGCCCCGACATCACTTTGAGCGATTGCGGTAAGTTTACTCCCGTCAAGGAGGCAGATTATTTGGGCTATATGTATGACGACAACACTGTGACAATCGGTGGTGAAAAGTCAACCTTGTATGACCAACTGAATAGATGGGTCAAGACAAACAATGGTAGGAGCAATACCTATTCCTATTGGTCACGTCCAGGTCTGGCCGAAATCAATGGTGACTTGCCTGTGCTTCAACTGTGCAATGGCGCTACTGGATTGGAAGGCAACGGCGATTTCCGTAGCCTGGCTACATATCAGAATGGTGCCGCTTTGCAGTATGGTGGTGAGGCGCGTGATGGGAACGGCCATCAGCTCAGTGACATGTTGGGTCGTGCCGAAAGCATCTATGTGTATGGTGACGTGACAGAGGATTTGTCGGACGCTACCGTTGCAGCTGTTAAGGTGAGCCTCAATGAGCATGCAGCTATCCTTCATCCTGGTGCCTTGGGTGACGATTTCACTAACACCTATGTAGGTATTACCTTCGACAATTCGTTTGGCCATGCCACGTATACGCCTGAAGTCAACTATGGTCTTAACGGCATGGGTCTGGGACCATATCTGTTGCCGCGTGACTGGCACATGTTCTCATCGCCGTTGAAAGATGCTCCGTTAGGCTTTAACTATCAGGGTGACAATGTGTCCAACAGCACACATGTGAATAACCCGTGGACATCGTATTCTAGCGAATTCAGTTGGTTGAACGGTGCACGTTATTGGATGAAAGGTTGGACAAATAGCTTGAGTCAAAGAGACAACCCCGAATCTTTTGATGCTAATGCATGGGTGGATGGTTATTTCCCGAGTAAGGCTGAAGAGTTCGGTACAGGCTTGATTGAAGGTACTGATGAGGAAGGCCGCTATCCTTATGGTATGGACTTCTTTACTTGGAATGAACCGCAATACCACTGGATCAACCTCAAGCGTAACGGTCCCAACCACTGGCATAGCGACGAACCTCATGTCCATTTGGATTATGTGCCTGTTTCGGGTGCTACGGCCAATCAGAATGAAGAAGAGCTCATCGTGGGTAGGGGCTATATGGCTTCCATTACCACAGAGACCTTCTTGCAGAGCCATGGAACACTGAATGCCGATGACCAAAGCATCATGCTGACTAAGAATGGTAAATACCTCACAGGTTGGAACTTGGTGGGTAATCCCTATCATGGTTACCTCGATTTCGATTTGGTGGCTGCCAATACGCAAAATGCAAATGTGCTTAGTAAAAAGAACGATCATCCTTTCTATGTGATCTATGATGCCGATGAGTATGACAATGATAGTGGCGATGCCGGTTCTGCTTTCAGGTATTATCCTGCTACCTGTTCTAAGGGCGGTGATTATGCCGACCGTTATCTGCATCCACATCAGGGTTTCTATGTTAAGACGGAGACAGGTGGAACCCTTAACTTCACGGAGGACATGTTGGCTACTCGTAAGATGATGGCCGATAACGAAGAAGAAAGCCATTTCCGTAATATTCAGCCGAGATATCCTTTGGTTAACCTTTATTTGAGTAGCGAAAAGGGTTGCGCTGACATTACGGTGATTGAGTTTGAACGTCCGGATTGGGGCGGTGCCTGTAAGCTGAAGGAACTGCGTGTCGGTGACGGTTTGTTCTATGCCCAACACGGAGACAGGCATTATGCCGCTCTCTTTGCCAAGGCTGGAACAGAGCGCGTGCCACTGTGGTTTGAGGCCAAGGATGATGATGTTTTCACGATAAAGTGGAACACGGCCAATGGCGACTTCCAAAGCATGTATCTCGTCGATAACATGACGGGTATCCAATACGACATGATTGCGCATGACAGTTACACTTTCGAGGGTCATGTGGGTGACTATCCATCACGATTCTACATCATCTTCAGTGTGACCGACGTGGAAGAGCATGAGGACGATAGCAACCATATCTTCGCCTTCTTCGACGGCACTCAATGGTTGGTGACAGGTGATGGTGTGCTTGACTTCATCGACTTGAATGGTCGAGTTCTGTCGCAGGTACGTGTCAATGGCCAGCAAAGGCTTAGCTTGCCCGATGTGGCCAGCGGTGTGTATTTGTTCCGTTTGACAAATGGAAAGGAAACAAAGGTTCAAAAGGTCATCGTAACAAAGTAAGGAGGAACTATCGATGAAAAAAATGAATAAAATAGTAATGATATTTGCAGTGGCTCTGTTTTTGATGGCAGAGCCACTCAGAGCTCAGGTTTTCATCCAAGACGATGAGTTCGAAGGCTCAATGCGATTGGGATCCGATGAGTTTGGATTGGTGGTACCGATGGAAGGCAGTGATGTCGACCAGTACGTACCACTAGGTGAGGGAGCGTTGACTATGGCTCTGCTCGGCGGTGCCTATCTCTTGACGAAACGCAAGAAAAAATAGCAAAGATTGAAGTTTTTCTCGTTTTCGGTGCAAAAAGATTGGGGTTAATAGATTTTTCCTTATATTTGCGCATCATTGAAACGAGAACAATATGGAAATCAAACGAGTCTTTGATCTTCTCGACAACTACGTGGAGAAGTATCCCAACCAGCAAGTAGCCCTTGCGGGAAAAAAGAATGGCCAATGGGTCAACTATAGCTCCCAGTCTTATAAGGAACATGCCGACGCTT
>JAEEGL012302747.1_pt1 | contig 15058 bp, 13 predicted proteins | sample 9134231 | NCBI WGS metagenome assembly JAEEGL01 (sample SAMN16246548, study PRJNA631951) | gut metagenome | biome: gut microbiome; feature: rumen; material: fiber-attached | host: Bos | place: Iran: Karaj | collected 2018-10 | reverse complement strand
GATGGGCCTGAAACTGATGCTGGACGAGCTGAACGGCCCCTCCGAGAGCAACGAGTATATGGCGGAGTTCCTGGTGGAGCAGAGCAAGGACCTGCCTTTCATGAATCAGTAGCTTATGGCAAACAAACCCCTGAATACAGACCTGCTGGACCGCGCGATAGTGTTCGCGGTCCGCGCCCATGCCGGCACCGAACGCCGCGGCAAGGGCTTCCCCTATATAGTCCACCCCATGGAGGCCGTGGCCATCGTATCCACCATGACATCCGACCAGGAACTCCTGGCCGCAGCCGCCCTGCACGATACGGTGGAAGATACGGATGTGACGGTGGAAGACCTCCGCAGGGAGTTCGGGAACCGCATCGCCGCGCTGGTGGCGGACGAGAGCGACGAGTTCGAGGCCGGGGTGAGTGAGGAAGACAGCTGGCATGCGCGCAAGCAGGCCGCAATCAACCGCTTGGCGCGCGCTTCGCACGACGCGAAAATGGTGGCCCTGGGCGACAAACTCTCAAACATGAGGGCCATCGCCCGCGACTACGCCGTGCAGGGGGATGCTTTCTGGAACCTGTTCCACGTCACTGACCGCAGGGAGCATGAATGGCATTACCGCGGCCTGGCCGACTCCCTCCGGGAACTCTCGGACACATTCGCCTTTAAGGAATTTGAACAACTTATCAATCAGGTATTCGATGGACGCAATCAAGATCTCGCTTAACGATTACATCCTTTCCGGCGGCGGCGCCAACGGAGAGAGCTTCGACCACAGGACCGACCCTTCGGTGATGCTGAAACTATATTTCCCCGGCAAGATCCAACAGCCCCTGGACGAGATGAATCTGGCCCGCAAGGTGTACGAGCTGGGTATTCCCACCCCCGAACCGGGAGAATATGTGGTTACGGAGGACGGCCGCTACGGCATCCGCTTCAAGCGCATCGTAGGGAAGAAATCCTACTCCCGCGCCACTGCCGACGAGCCCGAAAAGGTAGGCCGCTTCGCAGACGAATTCGCGCAGATGTGCCTGAAACTGCACGCCACCCATGTGGACCCCGCTGCCTTCGAAAACGTGAAGGACCGCTATTATCGCCTTCTGGCGGAGAATCCCTTCTTCACATCCGCCGAGAAGGACAAACTCGGCAAGTTCATTGCCGACACGCCCGACGAGGATACCGCCATCCACGGCGACCTCCAGTTCAGCAACGCCATATTCGTGGGCGACAAACGCTACTTCATCGACCTCGGGGACTTCTGCTGGGGCAACCACCTCTTCGACGTCGGGATGGTCTATGTGTGCTGCTGCCTGAGCGACGAGCCGTTCATCCAGGAGACCTTCCACATGCCCAAGGCCCTGTCCATACGGTTCTGGCAGGAGTTCGCTCCCGCTTATTTCGGCACGGACCGCAGCCTGAAGGACATAGAAGAAGAAATCGGACCCTATGCAGGGCTCAAGACCATAATCATCGAGCGGGACACCAAGCGCCCCATGCCTGAATTCCGCGAACAACTCCGCAGCGTCCTATGAAAGTCACAGAAGTAGTACGCCAATGGACCCGGGCCGGGCTGATGATCATAGTCGTGGTCGTAGCCACGCTGGAAGCGAGTTCCATCCTCCAGTATTCCTTTTCGCGCAAGGGAATGCAGGTAGAAGCGAACAACCGTGCCGAGAGCCAGCTGGAAGCAGCCCAGAATAAGATCATGGACATCATCAACCAGGCCGAGGCAGCGGTGCGGAACAGTCTATGGATTGCCGAGTGGTGCATGAATGTGCCCGACAGCCTGCATCGGGTGGCCCAGCGCATCGTGCAGGACAATCCCGTCGTGGTAGGTTCCACCGTTGCCATGGTGCCGGGGTATCTGCCGGACAGGCCCCTTTACTCCCCCTATGTATTCCAGGCCCAGGACGGGACTCTGAGGTTTTCGTCCCTTGCCACCGAGGAATATGACTATCCCTCTCAGGAATGGTTCTACAAGGCTCTTGAAAACAAAAGCGGTTACTGGTCGGAGCCCTATATAGACACTGGCGGAGGAGACATCCTCATGACCACATTCTCCATGCCCGTCAAGGACAGTAAAGGCGTAACCGCCGCCGTGCTTACGGCTGACATATCGCTGGACTGGCTCACTGCCCTGGTCGGGAACATGACCGTCTATCCCAACGCTTTCAACATGGTTGTCAGCCGGGCAGGACAGATAATGGTCTGCCCCGTGGAATCCCTCGTGATGCACAATACCATCAACGACATGGTCCATCGCATGGATGACACATCGGCCACCCGCGATCTGAACCGGGCCATGTTGTCCGGAGAATCCGGCCATACGAATATCAAATACAACGGGAAGAACAATTTCGTCTATTTCGCCCCGGTAGAGCGCACCGGCTGGGCCATGTCCATCGTGATCCCGGAAGATGAGATATTCCGCAATCTGAAAAATGTCAGCTTGATGGTTACCATTTTCCAGATTCTCGGCATCCTGCTGCTCATCCTGATGTTCCGCTCCATGTACAAGCATTACGAGCAGAACAAGAAACTCAACGAAAAGCGTGAGCGAATGGAAGGAGAACTCAGCATTGCCAGCGACATACAGATGTCGATGGTCCCCAAGGTGTTCCCTCCCTTCCCCGAGCGCCACGACCTGGACATGGCGGCTGACATAGTGCCCGCCAAGGAGGTGGGAGGCGACCTTTACGACTATTTCATTAGGGACGAGAAGTTGTTCTTCTGCATTGGGGACGTCAGCGGCAAAGGGGTTCCGGCTTCGCTGGTGATGGCAGTCACCCGCACGTCCTTCCGTAACCTGGCTGCCCGCGAGTACAGCCCCAGCGCCATCGTGCGGATCATGAACGACAGCCTGTCGGCGATGAACGAGAGCAATATGTTCGTCACCTTCTTCTGCGGCGTGCTGGACCTGCAGAAAGGCCACCTACGCTACTGCAATGCCGGTCACAATCCTCCCATACTGCTCAAGGACTCGATGCAGATGCTGCCGGTCGAGGCGAATCTCCCTCTCGGAATCATGTCGGGGATGGAATTCAAAGAACAGGAGATGGACTTCCACTACGACGATGCCCTCTTCCTCTATACCGACGGCCTTAACGAGGCGGAGAACTCCGCGCACGAACAATTCGGCGAGGACAGGATGAAAAAGGCCCTGCATGGCCGCAAGGGCGCTTACGAGCACCTTAAGACGGTTGAGGCTCAGGTGCAAGCCTTCGTCGGGGACGCCCCCCAGAGCGACGACCTCACCATGCTGTTCATCCACTATCTCGGCAAAGACAAGGACATTTTCGGAACACATATCGTGCTGCATAACGATATCAAGCAGGTATCCCGTCTTCAGGACTGGCTGGAGGCCCTTTCTCTCAAGCTTGGCATAGATGAACTCCTTCTGCCCGGCCTCAACCTCGCTTTGGAGGAAGCCGTGACCAATGTTATTGATTATGCATATCCCGAAGGCGGCTATGGTTCCCTGGAACTTGACGCATCCCGCGAGGGCGATGAACTGAAATTCGTGCTTTCCGATTGCGGAAAGCCGTTCGACCCCACGGCCAAGCCTGACGTGGATATCTCGGCTAGTGTCGAAGACCGCCCCATAGGAGGGCTCGGCATCCATCTGGTCCGCCAGATCATGGATTCCGTCAACTATACGCGCACAGAAGATATGAATGTTCTTACGATGATTAAAAAACTGTAATACGATGGAAATTAAGATTACCCGAGACGCATCTTGCGTAACAGCCTCCCTGATCGGCCGTCTGGACACCCCGGCATCCCAGGAAGTCGCACCCCAGTTTGAAGAGCTCAAGGCCGACGCCGCCGGCACAGTCGTGCTCGATTGCAGCGAGCTGAGCTACATATCCAGCTCCGGACTCCGCCTCTTCCTGACCGTGCGGAAGGCTGCATCCGAAAAGGGCGGCAAAGTCATCGTCCGCTCTATCAGCAACGAAATCCGCGCCGTCTTCATGATGACCGGTTTCCTGAACCTGTTCGAGATTCAGTAGGGGATTACAGTTCCCCGAAATTGCGGCGGTCGAGGAAACGGTAACCGGAGGCCTCGCTGATGTGAGCGGGGAGGATGGCGGGACTGCCAGCAAGGTCGGCTATGGTGCGGGAGATGCGCACTATGCGGGAGTATGCTCTGGCGGACAGGCCAAGGCGGTCTATTATGGTTTCCAGCAGCGACTTGCAATCATCCGAAAGCGGGCAGAACCGTTCCATGAGGGCGTTGGACATCTCGGCGTTCGTACTGATTCCCTCGCCTCTGAAACGTTTCAGCTGCAGTTCACGGCCCTTCATCACCCGCGCCGCCACAACCGCGCTGCTCTCCCCCCTGGGTCTGTCGATCAGGCGGCGGGTATCCACAGGACTCATCCAGACGTGAAGGTCTATCCTGTCTAAAAGCGGCCCGGAAAGGCGGTTGAGATACCCCACTCGCTGGCCTACGGTGCAGGTGCAGCGGTCGCCGTCGCCATAGTATCCGCACGGGCACGGGTTCGTGGCGGCGACAAGCATGAACGAAGCCGGATACTCCACCTTCCCCCTCAGGCGCGACACCACAACCTTCCTGTCTTCCATCGGCCCCCGAAGCGCCTCTGTCACGGATTTCGGCATCTGGGCGAACTCGTCGCAGAACAGCACGCCGTTGTGCGCCAGGGATATCTCTCCAGGCACTATATTGCCCCCGTTTCCACCTCCGACTATTGCCGCTATCGAAGCGCTGTAGTGAGGAGCGCGGAATGGCCTCCGGCGGATCAGTCCGGCATCGCGGGTGGGAATGCCGGACACCGAGTATATCTTGCTGGTTACCAGCGACTCTTCCAGGGTCATGGGTGGCAGGATACCCGTAATCGCCTTTGCCAGAGAGCTTTTACCTCCCCCCGGCGGGCCTATGAGAATCAGGTTGTGGCCACCGCAGACCGCCACTTCGGCCGCGCGTTTAGCCGCTTCCTGCCCGATAATTTCGGAGAAATCCATGTATGCTCCGGCATCTTCCGCACCTTCAGACGCCCCCGAGTATTCAGGCCTGTTCCATATCAGCAGGTCGTCCCTTTCCTCCTTTTCTTCAAGGATTGAAAGCACCTGCTCCAGGGTATCCACTCCGTAGATGCGGGCCTGCCGCAGCTCGGACGCTTCGAGCGCTGACCGCGCGGGGAGTATGCATCCTTCTAGGCCAAGCCCCACCGCCACCTCTGCATAAGGCAGGGCGCCCGGCACCGGACGGACCGACCCGTCCAGCCCCAACTCACCCATAATCAGATACTTATCCAGCCCACGGAGAGATCTCTGGCCGGATGCCGCGATGATGCCGAGCGCGATTGGAAGGTCGTAGCCGCTGCCGTTCTTGTGCAGATCGGCGGGAGCCAGATTGATGACAATTTTCCTGCCAGGGATATGGAAATCCATCGACTGCAGGGCTGTCACGGTGCGGAGCAGGCTCTCCTTCACCGCGGCATCTGCCAGTCCGACCAGGTGTATGCCTACCCCACGGTCGATTTTCACCTCCACAAGCACCGGGACGGCGTCGATTCCGATGCATTTAGCGCCAATAATGTTTATCAACATAGTTTTATAATTTGTATCTTTGCCGACGATGCAGCATCGAATAGTTATCCATAATCTTTCGGAAATCGACCAGGCCGCCGCGCAGTTTCTCAGCATAGTCGGGCAGGGGCGGATAATAGCCTTCTACGCCCCTATGGGAGCCGGCAAGACCACCTTCACCACGGCTATCTGCCGGGCGCTCGGAGTAAACGGAGATGCGGTGTCATCGCCCACGTTCGCTATTGTCAACGAATACCGGACCGCCTCCGGAGAGAGCATCTATCACTTTGATTTCTACCGCATCACAAAAGCGGCAGAGGCATTGGACATAGGCTTCTACGACTATATTGACAGCGGCTGCACATGCATCCTGGAGTGGCCCGAGAACATTGAGGAGATAATCCCGGACGAGGCGCTCCGAGTGCGTATAGACGTGATGCCGGACGAGAGCCGCATCATAAGCTGGGAGGACTGACCGCCACCTCCAGGCACGTGAGATATCCGTTGATACCGTATTCCACGGTCCTTCCCCTGTGCCACACCGAAGGCGGTTCACCCCGCTCGCGCGGATTGACAAGCGCGTACAACTCATCCCCGGCGCAGAAGACACTGTTCCTCCCGAAGAAAAAAGTCGAATCCCGTATGAACAGGATTTCTCCCGCATCATTCCTTATGCTCAGGGTGCCGCCGTCGCAAGCCGCCGAATAAAAGCGCGACTCACCTTCATATATGAAGTTGTCATTCCCGGAGAAACGGACTCCGGCCGAACCGAGTTCCGCCTGGTCCAGCGGCCTGCAGATAGCCGTCGAAGGCGAGTCTGCCGCAAACCACACGGTTCCGTCGCGGGGGAACAGACTGACCCTCTGCCAGGCATTGTCCGTAGGGAGGGTCCGCGTGCGGGAAGAAGAGAATACCATTACCGCGGAAGCGTAATCCGCCACATAGTAAGTCGCCTGGGCGAACATACGCATATCCTTTATACGGAAGACACTCACGCTTGTCCGGACGTTGTACATGGCGCCATCGCTTACAGCATAGCAAGCGGAAGGAGTCTTGAAGCAGAAACACACCTTCCCCCCGTTTTCGTAGAGCGCGCCGTTTCTGCCATATCCCGGCATGGAGAAATCGCCGAACGCTTCACCGCTATCCTGCCGCAGCAGCATCTCCCCGTTCCTCCGATAGTTTAAGCTCCCATCGTCCAGGGAATGGCCAAGAGTATAAACATCCTCCCCCCTGACAAGCAGGCCTTTCAGCGTTTCCCTCCGGGGATAACGGAAAAGCTCCTTTCCGTCGCGGCATATTACGGTCCCGTCCGGAGATGCGAATTCCGTATAGAGATGTCCGTCAAGTATGTGGTGGGTGTCCGGCGAAGAGGATGCTATTTCGCCGGTCTGCATTGAAAAAACGGGGACACCGTTCTTCATGAGCCGGAGTTCGCAGGGCACGGCGCCGTACAGGGAATCACGCCGCCAGTCATAGTCTTTCGGCACAGACACCGCGGACACGAACACCGACGTATCACCCTTCGGAGCTTCGGTGCTGTCCGCCACCGTTCCCCTGCCTCCTCCATTATTATACATTACCTGCGCCCGGTACACCCGTGAAAGCGTGTATTTCTCGCAAGACTGCAGGAGCAGCAGTCCGCACAAAAAGATAAGCAAACCCTTCATAGTCCTGTACTTTTCCCGCAAATCTATACGAAAAAAAACATACCCCCGGGGGTAAAACCGGGGGTAAAAACCAAAATAAATGTTTGCCTATGGGTAAACGGCTGATTTTCAGCGTTAAAGTGCGAAACGGACTCCAAGCCGCAGAACCATCTGGAATGGCTTGTCGGTGCGGATGCTCTTGGGCTGGCCGCAATCGAAATAGTATTTGACCGAAGGTTCGGCAAAGATTCCGAAGTGGCCGCTGACGTTGAACTCGAGGCCGAGACCTCCCCCAACGCTCCACTGAAGTCCGTTCACCTTCTCACCGACGACAGTGTCGGTGCCGAGCAGACGGTACTTGTTGTAGATGGCGTATTCCGCTTCGGCGCCTACAGTTGAATAGAGCGTGATGTCGTTCCTGGTGAGGAGCTTCAGGGACAGATCTACCGGAATACCGATGTACTGCAGGGTATGGTTGAAATCACCATCCTTGACGCTGGCTCCTTCCGTGTACCTTCCCTCGAACGTGCGGGTGAGTATAGAATAATCCAGCCCGGTGCCGATTGAAAGAGCATCGTTGATGGGGAACTTGACGCCAAGCCCGATAATGAGCGGAATGCCGAAGGAGGACTGGCTCTTCTCGGTGATGCCATCCTGGAAATAGGCGCCCGGAGCGGCCAGCGCGACATTGCCGGCACCGGCATTATTGCTTGTGGACCCGCCGGAAACGGTCAAGGAAACAGGCGAGCGGCGGAATGCCTTGCGGGAATCCTCGAATGCCATCCGGGCGAACGGGTCGGCGGGATCGGCAGCCGCTACAGGTTCTACAGTCTTGACAGTGCCGGGTGTTTCGGCGGTTTCGGCAGTTTCAACTGTCCCGGCCTGGCCCGCAACTTCGACGGGGTCGCTGACCTTTACGGGTTCAGCGACTTCCGCAGACTCAGCGATTTCCGCAGACTCGGCGACTTTCGCGGGTTCGGCGACTTCCGCATGAACGGCAGTCAGCTTCACTTCCTGAACGGGTTCCGGGTTGTCGCTGAGAACCGGTTCTGCCAAAGGGGCGATCTCCTGCGCAACCAGGCCTTCGCCATCAGATATGTTAATAAGGTTGGAATTGTTGTCGGTAGTACCTGTGAAGAAGACTCCGAGGGCGACTGCGGCAGCCATTGCGAGGGCGGCTCCGGCCCAGTACCACACGCGGCGGACCGGACGGGCGCCGGCGCCGGCGAAAGCGGGCGCCTCGGAGGCGGCGGGCTGCAAACCGGCTGCGGCCAACGCATCAAGCCGGGACGAAATGGCTTCCCAGGCCCCTGCCGGAGCAGGTTCCTGCGCTTGATCCATCATCGACCTGACCTGAAGGTCAAAATCCTCGTTAATACTCTTAAGCATCTTAAAATCTCTCTTTGATCTTGTTCTGCAGCAAAATCCGCGCGCGCTGAAGCTGCGAGCGCGAAGTGGTTTCCGAAATCTCGAGGGCCTCCGCGATTTCCTTATGGGAGAAACCCTCGACGACATACATGTTAAAAACAGTCCTGAACCCCGGCGGCAGGGCGGCAATCATCTTGCACAGCTCCTGATATCCGATATTCTGGATTGGCGTGGGATCCGAACTGCTGACATTCCATGCAACGTCCACATCCTCGCTCTGTTTGAGCACGTCTTTCTTTCGTAAACTCATCAATGCCGTATTGACAAAGATCTTGCGGGCCCAGCCTTCGAAAGAACCCTCCCCCGAATAGCTGTCCAGCTTGGTGAACAATGTCACGAATCCATCCTGAAGGATGTCTGCCGCCGATTCTCTGTCCCCTCCCATATAACGCACGCACACCGCGAACATCTTAGAAGACAGTGCATCGTAAACGGCTTTCTGCGCTAGCCTGTCGCCATTTTTGCATTGCTCGATGACTTCTGGCCCGATGGCATTGCCGGCCTTGCCGGATTCCCGTTCTCGACTTTTAAGATGCGCTTTACCTCCGAAAAGTTGCATCTTCGAACAATTGTATATGCAAAAATAACTAATTAACTCCAAAAAAGCACTATTTTTGTACAGATAGAAGGATGCATGAAGAAACTTGTGCACATAATAGCCGCGCTGCTGCTCCTGGTTCCGGGAGAGCTGGCGGCCCAGAAACAGAGCGTTCTGGAGACCATGCTGATAGGCGCCGTCGCCAAAATGCAGACCGGCGACTTCGAAACGGCCATCAGCCACCTCGAATACCTGAATAAGAATTTCCCCGGCGACGACGCCGTCAACTACTACCTCGGCCAGTGCTATGCCATGACCGGCCGCCTGGAAGATGCGGAAAAATGCATGCAGGCCGCCATCCGGGCCGACTCTACCAACGTCTGGTATCAAGACTACCTGGCCAACATCTATCTCAACGAAGGCAAAGGGGACAAGTCCACGGCAATTTATCTGGACCTGATGGAAAAGCATCCGGCCAAGTACACCAATGCCTATACCCTCACCCTTCTGGGCAACAGGGCCCTGAACGAATACAAGGATTCCCTGGCGATGGAGCATTTTGACAAGGCGCTGGCGCTCTCGCCGGACTACACCCCGGCCATCCTCGGCCAGAGTGAAGTCTATCGCATGCGCGGAAACATCCCAGGATTCTTCGCCTCCATCAACCGCATGGTGCAGAACCCGGGCGTCAACCCGGCCGCCAAATGCGACTACGTCAACCAGCTGATCCAGCACATCGACTACAACTTCTACCGCATGTGGAACGTGCAGCTGGATTCCCTCGTGAGCGGATGCGCCGCAACGCACCCCACGGACAGCAGCGCCCTGCGCCTCGCGGGCAACTGGTTCTACGGCACAGAACGCAAGGAAAAGGGGAGGGAGTACTTCAACCGCTTCGTCGAAGCCTACCCAGGCGAGGTGGACGCGCAATATCTCAAGATGCAGGTGCTGATGGACGAGGGGGCCACAGCCCGTGAAATAATAGACCAGTGCGAGGTGATAATCAAAACCGGAGGAGAGAAGAACCCCAAGGTGATGCCGGCCCTCGCAACCATTGGGGACACCTACTACAGGCTCGGACAGACCAAAAACGCCTTCAAGGCATACGACCGCGCTCTCAAGGCGGACCCGGGATACCTGCCGGTGCTTAACAACTACGCCTACTACCTGAGCCTGCAGAAGAAGAAGTTGAAAAAGGCGGCCGCAATGAGCAAGATCACCGTGGAAAAAGATCCCGACAACGCCACCTATCTCGACACCTACGGATGGATACTCTACCTGCAGGGAAAGCCCCAGCAGGCCAAGCCTTACTTCAAACACGCCATGCTTTACGGCGGACGCGACAGCAAAGTGATACTCGGGCACTATGCCACCGTGCTGGAAGCACTCGGAGAGAACGACCTTGCCAAATCTTTCCGCATGCTGGCGGAAAACAAGAAGGAAGAATGAAGAAGGCGACCCTCATATTGCTTTTGCTGGCGCTGGCCTCTGCCTGGTGCCCCGCCCAGAACGCATCCCAGAAAAAGAAGGCGAAACTCGAACGGGAGATAGCCATCCTCGACCAGCAGCTCAAAGAGAACGCAGGCAAGGTGCGGAGCGCCAACACCGCCCTCAAACTTACCCGCAAGAAGATCAGCGCCCGCAAGGGACTGGTTGCAGAGAGCGACGCCCAGATCAAAACCATAGACGGCCGCATCCGCGAGAAGAACCGCAAACTGGACAGTCTCGAGAAGCGCTACACCCTTATTTCCGACAATTACACACATCTGGTGCGCACGGCTTATAAAAACCGCGACACCCGCATCTGGTACATGTACCTTCTTTCCAGCGAAGGGCTCTCCCAGGGGCTGCGGCGCTACGGCTATCTGAAGGAGATGGCCAAGGGCCTCAACGCGCAGGCTCTCGACATAAAGGACACCCGCGCCAGGATAGAGGAGGAGAAGGCGGGGCTTCAGAAACTCCGCGAGGAGGCATCCGCATTGCGAAACACCCGGGTATCGGAACTGAAACATCTGGAGGCGGATGAGAGCAGCTCGAAGCAGCTGATTGCCAACCTGAACCAGGACAAGGCCCGCTACCAGAAAGAGCTGGCTGCGAAAAAACGTCAGGTTGAAGCCCTGAGCCGGGAAGTGAAGGGCATGGTGCAAAAGTCTTCCAAGAAGCCCAAGACCGCCGTTGACGAGAAGCTCGACAAGGAATTCGCGGCCAACTACGGCAAACTCCCGTGGCCGGCCGACGGCCCTGTGGTGGACTCATTCGGAAAGCACTATCACCCTGTATATAAAAACGTTGAGCTTCCGTTCAACAACGGCATGAACATCGCTCTCGCCAAGGATACGGCCATCAAGGCGGTGTTCGACGGCGTGGTTGCCAACGTGGCGATGATTCCAGGCTACAACCAGTGCATACTGGTGCAGCACGGCGGCTACTTCACATTCTACTGCAAGCTCGCCAGTGTAAACGTCAAAGCCGGAGACAAGATCAAGACCGGCCAGGTGATCGGCCGCGTGGACACCATCGCCGGCGAAACCCAGCTCCACTTCGAATTATGGGAGGGGAAAACTCCGAGGAATCCGGAGTTATGGCTTAAATAAGCATCTGGCAGATCATCTTCCCTATCCAGGCGACTACCCAGGCTACGGCCATGGTGTAGGCGCATATGCCCCAGGCCCAGGCCCATCGGCCGGTTTCGTTCTTGATTGCCACGAAGGTGGCGATGCAGGGGAAGTAGAGCAACACGAAGATCATGAAGGCTACGGCTGCGGGCAGCGGGACGCTGTTCTTGAGCGCGCTCTGCAGGGCCGTGTCGTTTTCATCGACTTCCTCTCCTTCCTCTCCGGCATACATCACACCCAGCGAGCTGACCACCAGTTCTTTGGCGGCTACGCCGGTAAGCAGGCCCACATCCATGCGCCAGTCGAATCCCAGGGGATCCAGCGCCGGAGCGACCGCCTTGCCTATATGCCCGAGGAAACTCTGTTCCTGCTGCTCGGAGCGCGGCAGGCCTTCGTTCTTGGGGTAATATCCAAGGGCCCAGATGACGATGGAGGCTATGAGGATGGTGGTCGCCATCTTCTGAAGGTACTGCTTGCCTTTCTCCCAGGTATGCCGGCCTATCGCCTTGGCAGTGGGGATACGATAGGGAGGAAGCTCCATCACGAAGGGCAGGTCGTCATCCCGGATAATGCGTTTCAGCACCAGCGCGGAAAGAATCGCCAGCACAACCCCGAGCAGATAGATGCACATCAGCGCCAGCGCGGGACTCTGGGGAAAGAAGGCCCCCACCAGCAGCACGAAGATAGGCAGGCGGCCGGCACACGACATGAAAGGCACGAGCGCGATGGTAATCAGCCGGCTCTTGCGGCTCTCGATGGTGCGGGTGGCCATTATTGCCGGCACGTTGCAGCCGAACCCCATCACCATGGGGATGAAACTCTTGCCGTGAAGGCCGAGCCGGTGCATCAGTTTGTCCACGATGAAGGCGGTGCGGGCCATGTAGCCGGAATCCTCCATTATGGAGATGAAGAAATAGAGAATGAGGATGTTGGGGAGGAACACAAGCACACTCCCCACACCCGCAATTATGCCATCTACCAGCAGGTCTTTCAGCCAGCCGTCCGCCATCAGGGACGCAACCAATGCTCCAAACCTTTCCACGAGCCAGTCGATCCAGTTCATGGGATACTCGCCAAGGGTGAAGGTTGCGGTGAAGATGAGATACAATATGGCTATGAAGATGGGGAAGGCCAGCCACTTGTTGGTGACGATGGCATCTATCTTATCGGTAAGGGTACGCTTCGGCGCGGATTCGGCGTGTGTATAAGTCTCGGTGAGGGCGCCCTGTATGAAAGCGTACTTTGCATCCACGATAGCAGATTCAGCATTGGTGCCGAGGATGCGCTGGATGCGCTTCTGTTCCTCATCGCAGGCGACCAGGGCCTCGTCTGCCACAGCGCAGCCGGAAATGACTTTCACCACCTCGGAATCATCTTCCAAAGCCTTGATAGCCAGATAGCGGGTGGAAAAGCGGGCGCGAAGGTCCTTATCCTGCTGGAGGATGAGCTTGACGCGGTCTATGCTTTGCTCCAGCTCACGCCCGTGATTGATGTGGATATGGCGGGCGAAACTGGGAGAATGGCTCTCGTACATCTCTATTATGGTATCGAAGAGATGGTCGATGCCGGCGCCGTCGCGGCTGATGGTGGGGCAAACGGGCATGCCTAGCAGCCGCCCCAGTTGTTTCGTGTCTATGCTGTCTCCTTTCGCCTGCAGTTCGTCGTACATGTTCAGGGCCATCGCGACCCTGAGGTTCATGTCAATCAACTGGGCGGTCAGATATAGATTGCGTTCGATGTTGGAGGCATCCACGACATTCAGCACCACGTCCGGGGTATGCTCGAGGAGATTCTTGCGGACGTAGAGTTCTTCCGGGCTATAGGCGGAGAGGGAGTATGTGCCGGGAAGATCCACCAGGGTGATCTTGTAGCCTTTGTAGTCGAAATGCCCTTCTTTGGCATCGACCGTGACTCCGCTGTAGTTGCCCACATGTTCGTGAGAACCTGAAGCGATGTTGAAAAGAGAGGTTTTGCCGCAATTAGGATTGCCTACCAGAGCCACCCTGATGCTGTGGCCCCGTTCTTCGGCGAGTTCGACTATCTCCCTGTCGAGGATGGCCGGCAGGGATTCGCCGGCATGCTCCGTGGCGATGTGCGCCTTTGCCTCTTCTTCGCTGATGACCTCGATTTTGGAGGCTTCCTCGCGGCGGAGAGACACTTTGTAACCAAGTATTTCGTATTCAATGGGATCTTTGAGGGGAGCATTGAGCACCACCCGTACGGCTTTCCCGCGGATGAACCCCATCTCTATGAGGCGCTTGCGGAAACTGCCGTGTCCGGAAACCTTCGCTATGACGGCCCTTTCGCCGGTATGTAGATCTGACAGTAGCATTTTACGCTGCAAAGATATATGCCATTTCCTTTTTGAACAATCGCAATTTATTGGTATTTTTGCAGAAACCTGAACTATATATGGCAGAAGAAAAGATAAAGACATCGAATCGGATACAGACTTCCATCCTCAACGCAGCAGAGCATAAGGCCCTAGTCTGGCTGGCAGCCAGGCAGCCGCGTTGGGTCACATCCAATACCCTGACCTGGATAGGAATCCTGGGATCGGTCATCATCGCGGCCGGGTATATTCTTTCCAACTGGAACATCAACTGGCTCTGGCTCGCATCCTTCGGCTTCGTGGTCAACTGGTACGGGGATTCGCTGGACGGCAACCTGGCCCGCTACCGCGGCACCCAGAGGCCGATTTACGGTTATTATCTGGACCATACCGTCGATGCCATCAACGAGGTGCTGATGTTCATGGGCATAGGGATTTCCGCCCTGCTCAACATCTGGCTTGCGGTGGCAGGGCTCATTCTCTACCTGCTGCTGACCTTGAACGTGAGCATGAACGCCCATCTGAAGAAAGAGTTCAAACTTACCTATGCCAAGATGGGGCCCACCGAACTGAGGCTGATCCTCGTTATCATCAACACCCTCTATATTTTCATACCGGCTCTGCGCGAGCACTCGTGGGACGTGACCATCTTCGGATACGAGTTCGAACTCGGCGCATTCGACTATGCCGGCATAGTCATAGTCGTGATGCTGGCGCTGGTGTATGTGGTGAGCATACTCAAGGATCTGGACGAGTATGCCCATATCGATCCTCCCAAACCCTGGAACGGCTGATGGAGCTTATTTCCATCCACGAGCTCGAGAAGGCCTCCCCTTTGTTTCGGGGGCGGGCTGGCAATGCCTTTGCCCACGGATTGCTGCGGATGCTGGGAGTCAGCGAGATAGAGAGGCGGATAGATGGCTTCGAACGCTTCAGGAGCCCGGATTTCGCACATGCCATC
>JAEEGL010257147.1_pt1 | contig 15058 bp, 14 predicted proteins | sample 9134231 | NCBI WGS metagenome assembly JAEEGL01 (sample SAMN16246548, study PRJNA631951) | gut metagenome | biome: gut microbiome; feature: rumen; material: fiber-attached | host: Bos | place: Iran: Karaj | collected 2018-10 | reverse complement strand
TGAAAGATGCTGCAAAAGAACGATGAATTTGAACTGACGGTCACGGGCTTCACGACCGAGGGCAGCGGCGTCGGGCGCAAAGACGGCGAGACCGTCTTCGTCGAGAACGCCGCGGCCGGCGACGTGGTGCTGGCGCACGTCATCAAGGCGAAAAAGACCTACGCCGTCGCCAAGACCGTGCGCGTACTCACCCCCTCGCCCGACCGCGTGACGCCCGCCTGCCCCGTGTTTGACCGCTGCGGCGGCTGCGTCTTCGGCCACGTTTCCTATGAGGCGGAGTTGCGGCAAAAAGAGCAGACCGTCCGCGACGCGTTCGCCCGCATCGGCGGTCTGACGCCCGCGTTCGAGCCGATCTGCCCCTCGCCCCGCGTCGAGCGCTATCGCAACAAGGCCGAGTACCCCGTCCGCAGCGTGAACGGCGAACTGACCGTCGGGTTTTACGCCCGCCGCACGCATCGCGTGATCGGCACGGACGACTGCCTGCTGCAGCCCGCGGAATTTGCCGTCATCGTCGCTCTGTTCCGCGACTGGGCGCAAAGCGAGCGCGTGACCGCCTATGACGAAACAACCGGCAAGGGTCTGCTGCGGCACCTGTATCTGCGCAAGGGCTTCGCCACCGGCGAGATCGCCGTCTGCCCCGTGCTGAACGGCAGCGCCCTGCCCGCCGCCGACGCGCTGATCGAGCGTTTGAAAACCGTACCCGGCTTTGCGACGCTCTGTTACAACGTCAACACCGCCGACACCAACGTCGTGCTCGGTCGCAAAACGGTCGCTCTGGTCGGCGACGGCACCATCGCCGACGAACTGTGCGGCCTGCGCCTGCGCCTGTCGCCCGCCTCGTTCTATCAGGTCAACCGCGACGGCGCCGAACTGCTGTACCGCAAGGCCGCCGCATACGCCGACCTGCACGCGGACGACGATCTGCTCGATTTGTATTGCGGCACGGGCACCGTGGGTCTGTCAATGGCGCGCTGCGTCCGCTCGCTGATCGGCGTCGAGATCGTGCCCGAGGCCGTGGAGGACGCCAAACGCAACGCCGCACGCAACGGCATCACCAACGCCGAATTCCTCTGCGCCGACGCCGCCGAGGCCGCCGCAACGCTCAAAGCCCGCGGCGTCACGCCGCGCGTCGTGCTGCTGGACCCGCCCCGCAAAGGCTGCGCCGAAGAACTGCTCCGCACCGTCGCGCAGATCGCCCCGGAACGCGTGGTCTATATCAGCTGCGACCCCGCCACCCTCGCCCGCGACTGCGCCCGCTTCTCCGCCCTCGGCTATACGGTGCAGCAAGCCGTGCCGGTGGATATGTTCCCGCGGACGAGGCACGTCGAGACGGTGTGCTTGCTATGCAAGCAATGAATCGCGCAACGCGATATATCGACAAAAACAAACGCTCCCCTTTTCAGGAGAGCGTAAGTGCAAAAATCAAATTCTCTTTCGTTATCCTTCGCTGCGCAGGCGGCGGGCTTTTCCCTCAACCGCTTTGACAATCAGCGGCGCGACGGCGTACATAATCGCGGCGCACAAAACGGAAAGGCCGAGGCAGAACAGAATCCCCTGCTTGAGCGGCAGCTCTTTGACGGGCGTGACGTACTTGAAAATCACGAACGGAATTGTCTGCGCAAAGTACAGCGGCAGCGAGAACCTGCCGAGGCAGTAATTCAGCCGGTTCTTCATCGGGTTCGCGGTCAGCGTCACTTCGCTGAACGACAGCGTGACGGCGATCGCGAGCGAGTAAAACGCATACGCGTCGTAAGAGCGCGGCAAATCCGACGCGGCATACACAAGGGGCGCCGCGTAGCAGACAAGCTCAAGGCCGGTCAGCAGCACGCGTTCAACCGTGTTGAACTTCAGCTTTTTGACAAAGGGCACCACTTCGGCAATAAACGCGCCGCCGCACATTTCCGCGAACGCGCGGACAAAGTTCTTGGGGACGGTGCCGCCGAACACGAAGTGATCGGTTCCGCCGAAAGCGCCTTCGGCGTGAATCATATAGCCAACCAGCACGACCGTAACGACCGGGCAGACGATGCGCGTGAACTTGGCGCCGAACTTCAGCAGCAGCGGGAACAGAAGCAGCATCATCCACAGCATCGCCGAAATATACCATTCCGGCGTCAGAATCAGCCGGTCTTTGATGCCGGTGAGCTGAATCAAAAACAGATTCGGCAGGGTCTGCACGGCGTGCATGGCGCGCTTAAAAAGCGGTTCGCCGCAAAGCGCCATGGTGAGCACAAACCCCGTGCCCCATACCATCAAATGATAGGGCAATATGGGCAGGAACTTGCGGAACATAAAGCGCTTGGTCGCGGGCAGCAGCGGCGCACCGGCCTGCTTTTTGGCGCTGAGCGCCATCAGGTAGCCCGAAACGAGGAAAAAGAACTCAACGCCGATATGCCCGTTCTGAAAGAACGAGATGTGGTGAACGACGGGGATATCCATCCTGTTGTTGATGTGAAACAGGATCACCGCCACACAGAAGACGAAGCGCATCAGCTCAATCGTTCCGTTGCGTTTCTTGTCGAAAGCCATAGCACGTGCTCCTTTGCGGATGATTTGCCGTTATTATACACCACGCAGGGAGTAAAACGCAACCATTATTTATTGGCAGAAACCGAGGGTGCGCGGCGTGCGTGAAAACCCGTCGAAAAACCCGACAAAACCGGAGGCGGCAATATGACACCAAAACTGTTGATTCAGGCAATCATCAAGTTCCTCGTGGGCTTGGTGTTATTCGGTTGCCTTCTTTTCGTGCCGGCCGGCACGCTCCGCTACCCGCACGGCTGGCTGTTGATCGCCGTCCTGTTTGTGCCGATGTTTATCGCCGGCATCGTGATGATGTTCAAAAACCCCGAACTGCTCAAAAAGCGCCTGAACGCAAAAGAAGAAGAAAACGAGCAAAAAGCGGTCGTGGCGCTCAGCGGTGTTATGTTCCTGGCGGCGTTTGTCGCGGCGGGTCTGAACTATCGCTATCGGTGGCTGTTGCTGCCGAACGGGGCGGTCGCCGCGGGAACGGTCATCTTTCTTTTGGCGTACGCGATGTACGCGGAAGTGCTGCGCGAGAACACCTTCCTTTCCCGCACCATCGAGGTGCAGGAAAACCAAACCGTAATCGATTCGGGCTTATACGGCATTGTGCGCCACCCGATGTACGCGGCGACGCTGTTTCTGTTTCTGTCGATGGGGCTTGTGCTGGGCTCGCCGATTTCGTTTGCGATCCTGCTGTTCTACATCCCGATTATCGCCAAACGAATCAGGAACGAAGAACAGGTTCTGGAAGAGGGACTTGCCGGCTATGCGGACTATAAAACTCGCGTAAGATTCAAAGTGATTCCGTTTATCTGGTAATCACGCATTGAGGGAACAAAAGTGGAACGAACAGACATTATCAAGCAATTTTACGGACAAGTCAACGAGGATGCGCGGTTGATAAAATCCCGTCAGGGGCAGCTCGAATACCGCGTCACCATGCACTATATTCACAAGTTTTTGAACGACGGCGACCGCGTGCTGGAAATCGGCGCGGGCACGGGGCGGTATTCGGTCGCGCTGGCGCGCGAGGGGTATGCCGTTTCTGCCGTCGAGCTTGTGGAAAGCAACCTCGACACGCTCAAAACGAACGCCGCGGGCCTTACCAATATCGCGGCGTTTCAGGGCGACGCACTCGATTTGGGCCGCTTTGCCGACAACAGCTTTGACGTGACGCTTTGCTTCGGGCCGATGTACCATCTCTATGAGACAGAGGACTGTCACCGGGCTTTGGACGAGGCGATTCGCGTCACCAAACCCGACGGCGTCATTTTGGTCGCCTTTTTGTCGGCGCACGCGATCATCTGCACCAACTATCTCTACGACTTCCGACCGACCGTTTACGGTCTGACGGAAAACTTTGACAAAGACTTTCACGTCAAACATTTCAAAGAGCAGCTTTTTACGGGCTATGATATTGCGGAATTTGAAGAACTGTTCGCCGGCAAAAACGTCGACTATATCACGACCGTCGCCACGGACAACGTGCTTGAGATTGCCGAACAGCGCGATGATTTCTCTATGACGGACGAGGATTTTGAAGCGTTCGCAAATTACCAGCTGCATATCTGTGAAAAACGCGAGATGCTGGGCAACTCCAGCCATCTTCTGTATGTTTGCAAAAAGAGGTAAGAAACCAAATGGATAAAAAAACAAGAATCGAAAATCTGGCCCGCGAGTCCTTTGAAAAGGGCGGCTTTAACGGCGCGTGGCTGTACGCCGAAAAGGGCGAGATTGTGACGAAGGGCTGCCTTGGCTTTTGCGACCCCGCGAACACAAAACCGCTGACGGAAGAAACGATTTTCCAACTCGCCTCGGTGAGCAAGAATTTCACCGCCGCGGCTGTTATGCTGACGGTGCGCAAGGGGCTTGTGAGTTTGGATGACAAGATTATAAACTTCTTCCCCGAGCTGACCGCTTACAAAGACGTGACGGTTCGCCACCTGCTGACGCACACGAGCGGTATTCCCGATTACTTTGACGACGCGGACTGGTTCCTCAAGATCTGGAAAGAAGAAAAGCGTGTCCCCGCCAACGACGAGATCGTGCGCTTTCTCTGCGAGACCAAAGCAAAAGCGTATTTCGCCCCCGGCGAGGGACTGGAATATTCCAACACCGGCTACAACCTGCTGGCGCTTTTGGTGGAACGGCTGAACGGCGTTCCCTATGAAAAATTCCTGCAGAAAAACATCTTCGACCCCGCGGGAATGACGGCCACCCGTTGTTGCCATATCCGCAGGGACGGCATACCGTTTGCCAATTACGCCCGCGCGTCGGTGATCGAAAACGGCCGCTACGTCGCCGATATGGATTCCCCCGCTGTCAGCAACGTGGCCGCGTTCGATGGTCTAAACGGCGACGATTATGTGTACACCAACATTTTTGATATGCTGCAATGGGACAGGGCGCTTCGCGAAGGCAAGGTGCTCACCCTTGACGAGCAAAAGATGATGTACACCCCCGCGAAACTGAACAACGGCGAACAGGCCGTTTATGATGACGAGGACACGATCGGTTACGGTTTCGGCTGGGGCGTCGAACACAGCGACAAGTTCGGGCTGATTGTCAGCCACAGCGGCGGTATGCCGGGCGTACTGACCTGGTTCGAACGCTTTATCGATGCGGACAGGGTGCTTGTTCTGCTCGTCAACCGCGACCCCGATGAGTACCGCGCTTTCAAAGGTTTTTGCGACGGGATTCGCAACATCACACGGGACGAAGAACCCGCGCCCATCCAAACCATTGAGGATATCGCTTGCAAAGATGCGGACAAATCGAAGTGGGCAGGTTTTTGCGGCAAATACGAACACCCCGAGGATGACGATTTCGTCATTGACGAAATCTATATGGACGGCGGGAAACTGTACGCGTCCGCCATCAGCGAAGAATACGGCGCGTTCACATTCCGTCTGTATCCTCTCGGCGAAAATGAATTCGGCCGCAAGAACGGCATGCTGAAACTGACCTTCGGCGACGGCTGCGTGTCGTACGACGACCTCACTTGCAAAAAACTTTGATGCTTATTTTTCTAAAGGAAAATCGCTATGGATAAGAAAGAAAACACACTGCGGCTTAAAAAAGTCGATCACAAAAACTTTATCGCCTTGTGCCAACTGAAAGTCAGACGCGATCAGCAAGACTTCGTGGCGTCGAACGTGGGTTCTTTGGCAGAAGCGTACGTCGCCGAAAAAGCGGGCGGCTTCCCGCAGCCGTTTGGTATTTACCGCGGCGAGAAACCCATCGGGTTTTTGATGGTCGGTTACTATCCCAGCCTTGAACAAGCCCGAAAATGGGCGGATGAAGGCGAAGAGATCCCGTACTTTATGGATAAAAGCTATTTGATTTGGCGTTTTATGATTGACAAACGCTATCAAGGGAAAGGGTACGGCAAACAGGCGTTTCAGCTTGCGCTGGACTATGTACGCACCTTCCCCGTCGGCGAAGCAAAATACTGCTGGCTTTCGTACGAACCGACGAACGAAAGGGCGCGAAACCTGTATCGCTCGTTCGGGTTTCAAGAAGAAAAACTGCCGAAGGACTGGGATGAAATGCCCGCCGTGCTGGAGTTATAATCAATAAAAAAAGGAAAGTACACATGGACTGCAAATTCATACCCTGCGTCGAAGGTGACGACGCGTTTGTTGCCGAAAAACTCGACGCAATCACCGACGCAAAAATCAATTATCAAGACACGATCGAAGACGAACTGGTCGTATTCAAAATCACCGACAGCGACGGCGCTATTATTGCCGGCTGCAATCTGTACATCAACTGCTGGCGGGTGGCCGATCTCGACATTCTGTGGGTGGAAGAAACCCACCGCAAGCAGGGGCTCGGCTCGGCGCTGATTCGCGAAGCGGTGCGCGCCGCGAAAGAAAAGGGCTGCCGTTTTATGACGCTCGGCACCTTTGATTTTCAGGCGGAGCCGCTGTATGAGAAATTCGGCTTTGCGGTATGCGGCACAATCGAGGATTGCCCGACCGAGGGGCATACGCACTACGATATGATCAAGCGGCTTGACGACAGCTGCGACGAATGCGCGCCCGCCGCCTGCGCGTTTGAAATTCAAGCCGGCGACGAGGAGGACGCCGAATTCATCGACGACAAACTTGTGGAATACAACTGGTCGCAGGTGCCCGCCATGCGCGAATTTGACTGGATTGGCAAAAAAGCCGCGGGCGAAAACGGCGAACCGACGGCCGCGGGCTTTGCGGGCGTGAACTTTTGGAACATCGCGTTTGTCGAAATGCTGTGGGTGGACGAGCCGCACCGCAATCATGGCGTAGGTTCGCGCCTGCTTGCGGAACTTGAGCAGGAACTGAAGAACGCCGGCGCGTGCATCGTGATGCTTGACGCGCGCGACTGGAACGTGGACTTTTTCAAAAAACGCGGCTATACGGTCATCTGCACGCTTGCAGATTACCCGACCGGCTACAGCAAATACAAACTGCAAAAACGGCTTTAAGCCGTTCAATCGCAGGTCGAAAGAATTCCGCGTTGCGGGTTTTCGCAACAAAGGAGATTGACGTATGGCAAAAATCACAATGACAAAACCGAGCGCCAGCGGGATCGCCCTCGGCGGAATCGGCGCCGGCAGCGTCGAACTGATGCCCGACGGCGAGTTTCACCGTTGGCAGATCGCCAACCCGCCGCGCCTGACCGAGGTGTGTTGGGAAAATCCCGCCGACGACGGGGAAGGCAGCACCGGCGCGTTGTCATTCTTTATCAGAACCGAAACGGCGGAGCAGCGTCCCGTTGTGCGAAAACTGGGCCTTCGAACCGAACAGACCGATTTCAGTTACCGGATGTTCCCGTGGAACAAGCCGGTTGAAGAGATTGCGTTTGACGGGCGTTTTCCGCTCTGCGACCTCGAATATCGAGATTCGGCCCTCCCCTGCCGTGTGACCGCCCGCGCGGTCGCGCCGTTTGTGCCGCATCAAACCGATGTGTCCGCCACCCCCGGCTTTTATATGGATTTTGCGATTGAAAACACAGCGGCCGAGCCGTTGACGGTGAGCTTGCTCGGCACGCTTGTGCCCGACTTCTGCAACGAGGGCGGCTGCGTCAACGCAAGCAACAAAGATTCAAACAACGTCAGCATCACGATGACGCCGTTTCGGGCAACCGAAGAACGCAACTGCGGCGAGGTGTGTTTCGGCATCGACGGTGACGGCGAAAAAAGTTTTATCACCGGCGATTACCGCAGTTTTATTCGCGAATACGTGTACCACAGCGACTTCGGCGTCAGCCAGGAGTCCGTGCTGTTCGGCTTTCGCGAAACGGGACGTCTGCCCGACAGCGAGGTCGGCGCGGTGCCGCCCGAAATCCCTGAAAAGCCGGCCGCGCTTGCGGACGGCGAGGTGTGCGCGCTTTACGACACGTACGCGCAATACCCGTTTGCCGAATCGGTCCTGAAGCGCATCCGCGACACGCGGCCCGCGTTCCCCGAAAGCACCGCGGACAAGGCGGCGTTTTTGGCGGGCCTGCGCAAGCAGGAACACCTGAAAGCGGAAGAATTCGGTTCCGGCGCGCTCTGCAGCAGCGTGACGCTCGCCCCGGGCGAGACCAAGACGGTGCGGTTTGTTCTGACGTGGTATTTCCCGAATCACTTCTCGAAAGACGGCCGCCGTTTGGGGCATTATTACGAGAATCTTTTCAGCGGCGCACAAGAGGCCAACGTCTTTTTGCGCACGCACCGCGACAGCGTGTTTGAAAAGGCCGTCGGTTTTTCAAATCTTCTCTATAACACCACGCTGCCCGCGGTTTATCCCGATTGCTGGAGCGGCCATTTGAGCACAATCGTCAAAAGCTCGTGGTACCTCAAAGACGGCAAATTCGGTCTGTGGGAAGGCCAGGGCTTCTGCGGTTTTCACACGACCGACATCACCTATCACGCCTCGTTCGGCCTTGTTGCGCTGTTTCCTTCGCTGCAGCTGGGGCAAATGCGCATGGGCGCGGCGTTTCAGCGCGAGGACGGGCGCGTCCACCACTTTTTCACGCCCGACCTGGAACACGTCGACAACGGGTTTGACCGCGTGGATATGAACAACCAGTTCGTGCTGATGGTCCTGCGCGACTATCTGTACACCGGCGATGCCGATTACCTCCAAGAGATGTGGCCGCACGTGGTGCGCGCGATGGACTCCATCGGCGCGCTCGACACCGACGCGGACGGGCTCCCCGACCGCGACACCAAACGCAACACCTATGACGCGTGGAACTTCTCGGGCACGCCGGCCTATATTTCCGTTCTGTGGCTCGCCGCGCTGAAAGCGGCAACCCGTATGGCGCGGGAACTGAACGACACCGAGCGCGCCGAGACTTGGCAAAACTTGCTCGAAACGGGATGCGCGTCGCTCGAAAAGCGGCTGTGGAACGGCGAGTATTACAACCTCTGGCTGTCGGGCGAGGAGAAAGACGAAAGCCTGATGACCAACCAACTCGACGGCGAGTGGTTTTTGCGCGCCGCGGGCATCGGGGGCAATCTCGGCGACGGCCGCGTCCGCGACGTGCTGCGCGTCATCTTCGCGCACAATTTCACCCCCGACGGCGGCCTTATCAACGCAACCTGCCCCGAGGGGCGGCGCACGACGCTGTTCACACACAAAAACTGCCAGGCCGAGGCGGTCTGGACCGGCATCGTCTATGCGGTGGCGTCGCTTTGTCTGAGCGTCGGCCTGCGTGACGAGGCCGACACGCTCGTCACCTCCGTTCACAAGAATCAAGCGCGGTTCGGTGAACTTTGGAATCACTGGGAGTGCGGCCACCACTACACGCGCCCGCTCTCAAGCTGGTCCACGCTGATTGCGGCGCTCGGTCTGAAAATTGACAGCGCGCAGCGCACGATTTGGCTGAATCCGGTTGCCGACACGGTTACCCTCCCCCTCTGCCTTCCCGACGTGCTGGGCACGGTCGCGGTCAAAGACGGCGCGGTATCTGTCGATCTCACCGAGGGAAGTCTGGACGGGTGGAATATCATTTGCGACACGAAACAATAATACGAGGTGCATAGTATGATCGAAAACGCTCACGTCGGCGCGAGCTCCTTTGTGTGGCTGCTGCTAGGCGCGGTGCTTGCCATCGCGGTTCCCGTGGCAATCGCGCTCCTCTGGAAATTCAAGAAAAAAGAACCGATCACGACCATTCTGATCGGGGCGGCCGCGTTTTTGCTGTTCGCGCTGATTCTCGAAAAGCCCATTCAAAACATGCTGGCTTTCCCGACCGCGATGGGCCTGCCCGACCACGCCCTCAGCCGTTTTTTGAGCGCCAATCCCGTATTGCTGGCGCTGGTGGCGGCCCTGTTCCCCGGTGTGTTTGAAGAGACCGGGCGGCTGGTCGCCTATAAGACGGTGCTGAAAAAGCGCAAAAACCGCGAAACGTCCATTTCCTACGGAATCGGCCACGGCGGGTTTGAGGTGGTGCTGCTCGTCGGCATTGCCTATATCCAGTATTTCGCCTATGCCCTGATGATTAACACCGGCCTTTTCGGCACCATCGTTGAACAGGTCCGGGCACAGGCGCCGTCGCAGGTGGACAGCCTCAACGCCGTTGTCACCTTGCTCACGGGCTTCTCGTTCGCCGATTTCGGAACGGCGATTGTCGAGCGTGTCTTCGCGTTTTTGTTCCACGTCGGCGCATCGATTCTGGTCTTTTACGCCTGCCGTGACAAAAAGCGCGTGTGGCTCTATCCGCTGGCGATCGTCCTGCACGCCGCTCTGGATTTTGTGGCGGCGCTGTGTGTCTTTGACGTAATCACCCTCTCGCCGTGGGCGCTGGAGGGCATCGCCGCGGCGTTCGGCCTGCTGACCTTCTTCGGCGCGTACTTGCTGCTGTATAAAAAGGACGTCAAACAAGAGACCGCGCCAATCATCACGGAATAACACTTTCGCACGGCACACGCCGGCGGGGAGAACGATTCAATGCATTATCTGTACCTTTTGGCGGCTGTCGTTCTGTTCGGAACGCACTTCCGCTTCAATCAGATCTATGAACGCGAGAGCGGCGCGGGTCTGCGCGCCAGCTGCATCTTCATCGCGCTCAGTTCCCTCGCGGGGCTTGTCGTTCTGCTCTTGTTGAACGGTCTGTCGTTTGCCGTGACGCCGTTCGCGCTGCTTTTGGCGGCGCTGAGCGCCGTTGACGGCGTCGGCTATTTCGTGTTCAGCAACAAGGCGTTCGGGCGCGTCAACTTGTCGCTCTATTCCGTGTTCGCGATGCTCGGCGGCATGCTGCTGCCGACGCTGACGGGGCTTCTCTTTTTCCGCGAACCGCTGACGCTCCTGAAAGCATTGGGACTTGCGGTGCTGCTCGGGGCGGTGCTGGTGCCGCTTGCCGGTACGCGCGACCGCAAAGGCCTCGGCTTCTGCTTCGCGGTGTTCTTCTTCAACGGCCTGTACGGCGTGTTTTCGACGCTGTTTGAAAAACTGCCGTACGACAAACCGACCGCGGCGCAATACTCCATCCTCGTCGCGGCGTTCACCGCCGCGGTGGCCGCGCTGATGCTCCCCTTCGTCAAAAAAGAGAAGGTACCGCTGCCCGCCAAAAGCATCGCGGCGCTTGCGGGGTACGGCGTGTTTAACCGCATCGCCAACTATCTGGTGCTGCTGGCGCTCACGGTGCTGCCCGCGTCGGTGCAATCCCCCGTCACCACCGGCGGCGTGATTATCGTTTCGTTTATCATCGGCCTTGTGACCAAGCAAAAGCCCGCGAAAGCCGAGGTCATTTCCGCCGCCGCGTCGCTTGCGGGACTGGTGCTGCTGATACTCTCCTGACCTTTGCGGAGGTGAACCCCTATGACAATCATTGACCTCAACGATGCACAAATCGAAGAACTCGAGCAAAAACTGAGCGCGTTCGACGCGGCGCATATGCCGCAAAAACGCGAGGGCGCCGTCCACATCGGCATCGAAGAGGACGGCCAAACCGTCGCGGGGCTTGACGCCACGTTGACGGCGTTCAAAATCCTCTACGTGTCCACGGTATTTGTGGACGAGCCCTACCGCCGCAAGGGCTACGGAACGGCCCTGATGCGCGAGATGGAACGGCGGGCGCGCGACCTCGGCGTGAACACCGTTCGCCTTGACACCTTCAGCTGGCAAGGGAAAGAGTTTTATGAAGCGCTCGGCTATCAAGCGGTCGGCCATTATGAGAACGCCGACGACGGCTATGCGGAATATTTCTTTGTCAAACGCCTGACACCAAACGAAAATCCGGCATAAGATATGCCTTTGAATACCGTCTGAAAACATTTCAAATACACAGAAAGAAGAGGTACTATGCTGAACATTGTAAAACGCGTCGAAAACGGGTGCACCGTCATCGCGCCGCAGGGGCGGCTTGACACCAACACCGCCGGCGAATTCGAAACCGCGCTCAAAGCGGTGGTCGACAGCGCCGACAATCTGGTGCTCGATTTTGAAAAGCTCGAGTACATCTCGTCGTCGGGTCTTCGTGTGCTGCTGTCCGCCCAAAAGGCCATCGCCAAGCACGGCACGATGAAACTCATCCACGTCGGCGACACGGTACAGGAGATTTTTGACATCACCGGTTTTTCGGATTTTTTGACCATCGAATAACAACGACCCGGGCCACGACAGAAAGGAGCAACCCATATGACCGTTTATCTGAAAGGCAGAATCGATTCCAACAACGCCGCCGAGGCGGAGCAGAACATTATGGCCCAGGTGGGCGACACGGCGGAGCCCGTCGTGCTGGACGCCGGGGAACTGAACTATATCTCCAGCGCGGGCCTGCGCGTGATTCTGCGCCTGAAAAAGACGCACCCCCATCTTTCCATCACCAACGTCAACTCCGAAGTGTACGAAATTCTGGATATGACCGGCTTCACCGAAATGATGACGGTGGAAAAGGCCTATCGCGTCGTTTCGGTCGAGGGGTGTGAAGAAATCGGCCGCGGCGCCAACGGCACCATTTACCGCATTGACCAGGATAACGTCGTCAAGGTCTATAACAACGCCGACGCGCTGGCGGACATTCAGCACGAACGCGAGGTCGCAAAGCTCGCTTTGGTACTGGGCATTCCGACCGCCATCAGCTACGACGTGGTCAAGGTCGGCGACAGTTACGGTTCGGTGTTCGAACTGCTGAACGCCCAATCGTTCTCCAAGATTCTCGCCACGCAGCCCGACAAAATGGACTGGTGCGTGAACGAGTATATCCGGATGCTCAAGACCATTCACGGCACGCTCGTACCCGCGGGCAAGCTCCCCGATATGAAAGAGACCGTTTTGGACTGGGCGCGCTTCGTGCAAGGCCACCTGCCCAAAGAAGCGGGCGACAAGCTGCTGGCGATGGTCGAGGCCGTGCCGCACGACGACCATATGATTCACGGCGATTACCACACCAAGAACCTCGAACTGCAGAACGACGAGGTGCTGATTATCGATATGGACACGCTGGCGGTGGGCAACCCCGTGTTTGAACTGGCGTCGATGTATAACGCTTTCATCGGCTTTTCCGAAATGGATCACGAAGTGATCAAGCATTTTCAGGGGTTTGACTTCGAGACCGCCCGCACCTTCTGGCGCAAGTCCCTTGCCGCGTACCTCGGCACGAACTGCGCGCACAAACTGAACGAGGTCGAGGACAAGGCCCGCATCGTGGGCTATACGCGCCTGATTCGCCGCTCCATCCGCCGCGGCGGCGCCGATACCGAAAGCGGCCGCGCCGAGATCGCGAACTGGACGGAAGAACTGCTGACGCTGCTTGACAGAACCGACACGCTGGTGTTCAACACCAACGAGTTGGAACTGGACGCCGTGGACGAGAACCTGGAAGAGGTGCAGGAGTTTGTCGCGAGCCGCCTGGAGGCCGCCGACTGCTCGCCCCGGGTACAGACGCAAATCGGTGTGGCGGTCGAGGAGATCTTCATCAACATCGCCCGTTACGCCTACTCGCCCGAACAGGGCAAGGCGACCGTCCGCGTCGAGGTCTCGGGCGACCCGATCACCGTTTCCATCACGTTTGTGGACCACGGCGTGCCCTATGATCCGCTTGCGAAAGACGACCCCGATATCTCCCTTTCTGCGGAAGAGCGCGAAATCGGCGGCCTTGGCATCTTTATGACCAAGCAGCTGATGGACGACGTGGCCTACACCTACAAAAACGGACAGAACATTCTGACGCTGAAAAAACAACTGTAAGCGGTGAGGGGGACGTGTATGAACACGGTTCTCAAACTCGATTTTCATATGCACACCACCGTCAGCGACGGCACCGACACGCCCGCGGAGCTGCCCGCCAAGGTCAAGGCGGCGGGGATTGACGTGTTCGCGGTGACCGACCACGACTCGGTCAAGGCCTGCGCCGCCGTCGGCGGCGCCGCCGGTGCGGCCGGTTTGCGCTTCGTGCCCGGCGTGGAGTTTTCCTGCCGCGACGACGAGGGGCGCTACCACATTCTCGGCTACGGCTTTGACCCCGCAGCCGAATCGCTGACGCAGGTGATTGAAAAAGGTCACCGACTGCGTATGACCAAGGTCACGGCGCGGCTTGACTTTCTGCGCACCGAATTCGGCTTCACCTTCCCCGCGGACGAGATCGCGCGCCTGCTGGCGCTCGACAACCCCGGCAAACCGCACATCGGCAACCTGATGGTCAAATACGGCTACGCCCAAAGCAAGGAAGAGGCCATCGAGCGCTATATCAACGCGCTGAATCTGCGCAACGAGTACGTGGGGCCCGCGGAGGCGATTGCGGGCATTCTCGGCGCGGGCGGCGTGCCGGTGCTCGCGCACCCTGCCTACGGCAGCGGCGACCAGTTGATATTGGGCAAACATATGGACGCCCGCCTGAAGCGCCTGACGGGCTTCGGCCTTGCGGGCATCGAGGCGTATTATTCCGGCTTCACGCCGAAAATCCGCAACGAACTGCTGACCTTTGCCGAGAAGTTTGATTTGCTCGTCACCGCGGGCAGCGATTATCACGGCCTGAATAAACTGATTGAACTCGGCGACACGGGCCTTGAAGACGGCCCGCCGCCGGCGCGCGTGCAGCGGTTTTTGGACGCCGTTCTCGACTAAACCATACACATTCCGCGAAAGGAAACACGATGGCCGATTTCAAAATCATCGATATGCACTGCGACACGCTGACCGCTTCGGAAGCGTGGGGCGAGGGTCTGCGCGAAAACGGGCGGCACCTCTCGTTCGTAAAAATGCGCGAGGGAAACTACCTGCTGCAGTGCTTCGCGATCTTCCTCAACCGCGGCAAGACCGCGCACCTGTGGGACACCTGCCTGCACTTTGTCGACCGCTTCGACCGCGCCATGGCCGAGAACGCCGACCTGATTGCCCCCGTCAAAAACGCGGCCGACGTCGCCGAAAACGAAACAAACGGGCTTATGAGTGCCCTTTTGACCGTCGCGGACGGCAGCATGATCGAGGGCCGGCTCGACAACCTGCAAACGCTGTATGACCGCGGCGTGCGCCTGATGACGCTGACGTGGAACTATGAAAATGAACTCGCCTACCCGAACGACGTGATGCGCGGCGACCCGCGCCCCGACACCGTGCACGGG
>JAEEGL017251233.1_pt1 | contig 15059 bp, 8 predicted proteins | sample 9134231 | NCBI WGS metagenome assembly JAEEGL01 (sample SAMN16246548, study PRJNA631951) | gut metagenome | biome: gut microbiome; feature: rumen; material: fiber-attached | host: Bos | place: Iran: Karaj | collected 2018-10 | reverse complement strand
TCCCCAGCACATCCGCGACGAGCACTACTACAAGTCGCCGGACTGGTTCATGACGGCCGGCGCGAAGATGTACGACTCCTACCCGCGCGGCGAGTTCGAGGTCTTCGTGGGCGAGTACGCCGTCACGCAGGATGTCGGACGCTGGGGCGACCTCCGCGCCGCGATCGGCGAGGCGGCGTTCATGTGCGCCCTCGAGCGCAACGCGGACGTGGTGAAGCTCGCCGCCTATGCGCCGCTCTTCGCGAACGCGAAGCACACGGCGTGGAAGCCCAACCTGATCTATCCGATGACCGACGGCAACTTCGTGAACCCCAGCTGGAACGTGCAGAAACTCTTCAGCGAGAACCGCGGACGCGAGGTGCTGGCGTTCGACCAGACGTCGCGCTGGTTCAAGGCCAGGAAAGGCCAGGCGTGCCGCGCGGTCCAGTTCTCGGCCGTGCGCGATGCGGACGGCTCCGTGGTCGTGAAGGCTGTGAACTGCTCGGAAGAGCCGCAGCCGCTCACGCTCGCGCTCGCCGGAAAGAAGGTCGCGCAGGCGCGGAAGACCTGCTTCACGGGACCCGGCGCGCGCGCCAGCAACTCGCCGCTCGCCCGCGAGGCGCTGAACGAGACGTCCGGCGCAGCCGCCGTCAAGGATGGCGCGGTGGCTGAGACGCTTCCGCCGCTCTCCCTCACGGTGTTCCGCCTCGGCCGCTGAAGCGATGCGTCCCGCCGTCGTATTCGCGGTTTTCGCCGTCTCCGCGCTCCTGCCGCTTCTCGTGATGTGGCTTCGGAGGCGGAGATGGGGGCTGCCTGTGCTGGTGCGGGTGGATCCGGACGATCCGCGTCCGGATGCCGTATGCGGTTATCTCGCGGAGATCGCCCGGCGTCTTGACGAGAGGCCGGAGCGGATGCGCGTCGTGTTCGACGGCAGAAACCGCGAAGGGCGGACGATCACGCTCGACCTCGCGCAGGACAGGACGCTGAGGATCGCGGTGGAGGGGCGGCGCGCCGCCCGCGCCGATCTGCGGGCGAGGTGGATAGCGGACCATCCGACGCCGCTGAGCCTCCGCAGGGCGGTGCTGTACATCGACCCTGTTGACGCCAACCGCTTCCGGGTTATGTCCGCGCCGCCGTTTGACGTGTCGATATGCGTCTATCTTGCGTGTTCGGCGGTGGCGACGGCGGGGCTTGTGTTCTTGATCCCGGAGCCTGTGGCAATGGCGGTAGGGGTGGCGGCGGGATGCGCGGCGGCTGGCGCGACGGGAAGTGGATGAAGGCGTATCTCGACATATTGAAGCTGGTGTGGCCGCTTGCGCTCGGCATGGTCAACAACGCCGCCATGCAGTTCGTTGACCGTGCCTATCTGGCGCGCTATTCGATGGCAAGCCTTGAGGCCGTGCTGCCGGCGACGACGCTCGTGTGGCTGTTCCTCGGCTTCTTCCAGTCGATGGTCAGCTACTCCGGAGTGTTCGTGGCGCAGTACCATGGGGCCGGGAATGTGCGGATGTGCGCGCGCAGCTATCATGCGGGGCTGATCATCGCGGCTTTTTCGGGACTTGCCATGCTTCCGCTAGTTCCACTGGGAGACATGCTGCTAGGTTTCACTCCGGTCTCCGCAGAGGTTGCGGCGCTGGAAAAAAGCTACTACGACGTCGCTGCGGCGGGCGGGGTGTTCGTGTTCGGGCACATAGCGTCCTCGGCGTACTTCACGGGAATTGGGCGCACGCGAGTCGTGTTCTGGGTTAATCTCGCCGGCAATCTTCTGAACGTCGTGCTCGACCCTGTTTTCATATTTGGTCCGTCGGCCCTTAGGCTTCCGCTGGAATTCCTTGGCGTGGCCATTGAGAATGGACGCGGCGGCATGGGCATTGCCGGGGCCGCGTGGGCCACTGTGATCTCGCAGGCGACGCAGTTCGCCGTGCTGGCCGCGCTTGCGTGGCGGCAGACGCAGCGCGTGGACGCGCGACCTTCGGATGATGGCGAGGCGTCTCTGTCGCTCTGGCGTCTTTGCCGCAAAATTCTGCGCTTTGGCCTTGCGGCCGGCGGGTACGAGATGTTGAACATGCTGTCGTTCTCGATATTCGTCTTCGTGTCCGGCAGGGTTGGCGACGTGGCGCTCGCCGCGTCGAACGCATGCTTCACTGTGAACTGGCTTCTCTTCGCGCCGATGATAGGGTTCGCGATCGGCGCGCAGACGCTTGTGGGGCAGGCGAGGGGACGCGGGGACGATGCGGGCGCGGTGCTGGCGACGAGGCGCACGCTGGTGCTGGGCGTTGGGTTCGCGGCGCTTATGGCGGGGATCGTTGTCGCGCTCCACACGCCGATCCTCTCCCTGTTCGCCCCTGCGGAGGGGCCGGAGCGCGCGGAGTTCATGTCCACCGGATTCACGCTGATGACGCTGATGTTCTCGTGGCTGCTCCTCGACTCGGCCGACATGATTCTCTCCGGCGCGCTGAAGGGTGCCGGCGACACGCGGTTCGTGTTCTGCTGGATGCTCGCGTGCTCTTTCCTATTGTGGATGCCGCTCGTGTTCGTGGTGTCGCGCCTCCACAACACAATGCCGGCTTTGTGGTCAACCATGGTCGCATACGTGGTCGTGATATGCGCAGGATCGGCGGTGCGCTGGCGGAGAGGCCGGTGGAAGCGGCATCGTCTCGTATGACGACAACAACATTCAACCTTCCAACCTTCAACCTTCAACCTAAAATAAAGGAAATAACATGAGAAAGTCGATGTCGAAAATTTTTTTTGGCCTTTGCGCGGCAAGTGCGCTGGTGGCGGGTGCCGCGGCGCCGAAGCCGAAGGCGATGATTGTAATGGTTGACGGGCTGAGGGCCGACGCCGTGGAGAACTTGCCGATGGCGAATCTGCTGAAGCTGGGCGAAGGGCGGTGGCGGCCCGGATATCGCGGCGCCATCTCGCTTGAAGGGCGAAACCTCGACGACGCGCGTCCGTCCAGCGCCGCGAACCACTCGGCGATCGCGACTGGAGTCACGGCAAAGAAGACCGGCATATACAAGAACGGCGACACGAAGAAGGGCAATTTCGCGGAATGGCCCAGCTGGCTCTGCCGGCTTGTCGATGCGAAGCCGGACGTCAAGGCCCTCTATGCGTATTCATGGTCCGGCGACATCGGCCTCTCGCCTCATCCGAAGGTGGCTGACATGCCCATCACGAGCGTGGTGTCCAACAACTGGCCCCTGAGCGGCGCATACGTCGCAAACGCCCTCGAGATGGCGAAGGTGATGGCGTCGCCCGACGCGCCGGATGCCGTGCTGTACTTCATCGACATCGGCGACTGGGGCGGGCACCGCAGCGGATTCTACCCCTACGGCGTCGAGTACGAGCACGACATTCTGACGGCGGACAGGATCATCGGCGACATGATGGAGGCCATAGCGTCGCGTCCCTCCTTCAAGGACGAGGACTGGCTTGTGATGGTGACGAGTGACCATGGCGGATACGGTCGCAGGCACGGGATATGGGGCGGCCACTCCACCACGATCCCGATAGTCATGGCCGGGCGGAGCATTGCGCAGGGGCGCATCCCAGGCACGCCCCGCAACTACGACCTCGCCCCTGCCGCGCTCGCCCATTTCGGCCTGGACATCTCCGGGATGAAGCTAGACGGCAGGCCGATCGCCCCGGCGACGGTCGCCTCTCCGCGTCGGCTTGACGATGGCCTCGCCGTGTACATCCCGTTCGACGGGAACGACCCCGTCAACGCCGTCGCGGGTGGGCCGAAGCCACGGGCCCGCGCGAACGCGAAGAGCGGCGCTGAAGGCGGCCTTGTGGGCGGATGCCTTCGCTGCGGCCCAGCATCGCCCGCAGATGGCGCCGAGTCGGGCGTGTCGATCGACGGAAGCGAGAGGCTTGCGTTCGAGAACGGGGCGGACTTCGCGTTCACCCTGTGGGTGCGGATGGAGCGGCGGCAGGCGATGCAGGCGCCGATCGTCTCGAACAAGGACTGGGAGAGCGGCTCGAATCCTGGACTGGTGCTGATTGGCGCGCGCAAGACCGACGCCGTCGAAAAGCCCGGCGTATGCTTCAACTGCGGCATGGCCTCGGGCGAGAAACGCCGCCTCGACTTGGGCACGTTCGACATCGACTATGGCGGATGGGGCTTCTACGCGGTCGTGCGCCGAGCCGACGGATCGCTCAGCGTCTATCAGGGCAACAGGGACGGGCATCTCTACTGGATATCCGACGATGCCGGCGCGATCGCGCTCAAGACGGGGCTTCCGTTCTGGATCGGGCAGGACGGCACGGGCAGATGCAAGGTCTCGTTCGAGGGCGCTGTTGACGATTTCGCATTGTGGACCCGTTCGCTCTCCCGCGACGAGGTCCGCCGCATCTACGAGGCCGGCAGAAGGGGCGAGCCCCTCTCGGCCCTCATCAGGAACTGATTACCATAATGGCGCGAGAACGAGATGGAAAAGAGCAACGGCAGAAAAATTCCCGAAAGGCGCATCGGCATTGTCATAAACGCGGTTTTGAAACCGAGCCGCGACGTGCTTGGAAACGTCGTGCACTACATCCAGACGGAAAGCCTTGGCAAGCCGCTTCTGTTCCAGGCCTGCGGCGGCACGTTGCCCGAGAACATCAAGTTGTTCGCCGAAAACAAACTTGACGGCATGATCGTCTGCGGCGTGCGCCGCGAGGTGGTTGTGGATTTCCTCCGCCTCATGCCGGATCATCCGCCAATTGTGATCTGCACATACTATCCGCTCTCCGAAGAGGATATGAGCCAGTTGGGAAACGGCGGTGAGCTGGTCCTGGACAACGAGGGGATCGGCAGGCGTGCCGCCGACTTCTTCATAAAGCATGGACACCGAAACTTCGCGTTCCTCCGCACCAGGGTCGCGACCGAGAGCATTGCCGGCGATATCCGCTGCGAAGCCTTCAGGCGGAGGATAGAGGAATGCCTTGGGGCCAGTTGCACGTTCGCGAAATTCGTGACGGGGGTGGTTGCGGAAAACGAGGACTTCTGGGAGGTTGGCGACAACAAGGCGGAAGAATGGATACGCGCGCTTCCGCTCCCCTGCGCCATCCTGGCGAACGACGACCGCGAAGCGTCCAACTTCATCGCCATCTGCAAAATGTTGGGGATCAGGGTGCCGGACGACATCGAAGTGCTCGGCTCCAACAATTCACACGGATTCTGCGAAATGTCGCGGCCAGCCATCTCCAGCTGGATACCTGATTTCGAGAAGGGAGCCAGAGAGGCAGTGAATCTGCTGATGGCGCTGATTGAAAATCCCGGTCTGCCCCATGCGCAGCGCAGCGTGCTGCTGTCGTCGTGCAAGTTGGTCGAACGCGGATCGACGTCCAGCGGCGAACATGGTTACATCGTGGCGCGGGCGCGGGAGTACATCGTCCAGAACGCCTGCAAGGGCATCGGCGTGATGGACGTGGTGGCGAACGTCGGCGTTTCGCGCAGGCTGCTGGAAAAGCGCATGCGCGAGGCGACTGGACAGAGCATTCTTGAAATGATCCAGGCTATGCGGCTCAAGAACGTCTGCCGCCTGCTCACAACGACCACGCTGTCGATATCGGAAGTGACGGAGCGCTCAGGATATGAGTTCAACTCGAATCTCAGCAGCATCTTCCGAAAGCGGTTCGGCATGACGATGCGCGACTACCGCAGGCAAAACGCAAAAACCTGAAAGCCCGCCGCGACATCTTGACGGATTGCCCACGCGGCACTCATCGAGATGAAGTACGTGAAGGCGGGCGACCCCGCGCCCACGCCAGAGCAGCTTGAGAAGATCAAGGCCGAGGCCATCGTCCAGCTCGACCAATATTCTGCCGACCACTCTTCTGTCACGCTCCACCGGCTCGTCCTCGTGTTCCACGGCGGCGAGTGCGTACTGAGCGAAGAGGTGTAGGCACCTACGGCGCAAGTCGGATGAGTCCGCCTACAAAATCGCAGTGATGGTCGTAGGTACGGAGCCTTGTGCAACCGCCATGCGCCCTGTGGACAGCCATCTTTCGGCCTATGTGCATGATGCGTTTGCCTTGTGTGCAGGCATCGTAAATGGCGGCATTTCTATGCCTAAATGGCGGCATATCTTGTTTAAATGGCGGCATTTATCTTATGAAATGCCGCCATTTCTCGCCAGTGTTCACGGAGAGAGGCGGTTTGATCACGTAATGCTCCTTGCTTGCACAAGCAGTAACTGCAACTTGTACAAGCAGGAATCATGGAAAAGCGCGGGCGCATCCGCGAATCGTACAATGCCGAAATTGGTAGGGCCGCCTCGCCGAGGCGGCCGCAGTGGTTTGTACATGCCACGGGGACAGTCCCCAAAACATCCCTCAGCAGTCGCAGAAGCGCGAACGCCCCGACCGCCGCAAGGCGTGATCGACGTGGTGGCGAACGTCGGCGTACATTACGGAGAGGCCATCTTCTCTCTTATCGCATCAAGAGTCTGCTTTATCGGCCTTGAGGAGGGCGCTGCCTTAAGAGCCTTCAATGCGTTCGTCTCGGCCTCTGCGAAACGTCCCTGCCGCATCTGGGTGATCGCGAGGTTGTTGAGCGCGACCGGTTCGTCTGGGCGCGCGGACAGGCTTCGCTTAAGGTATTCTTCAGCCCTCCCGTACTGCTCCTCGATGAAGTATCCCATTCCAATCGCAAAGTTTGCGGACGAGTCGTCTGGATTGGACGCAAGTATCTGTTGCGCGTAAACGCGCGCCAGACGGAAGTCCGCCCTCTCGAGGCCAATTCTCAGCCCCTCGCGCGCCGTGAGGCTTGTGCCCCTCTGGACGGCAAGCCAGTTTAGCTGCGACCGAAGGCGGGCATACGTCTCGTTTTTTGCGTCCAGGCGGTCGGCGAGCGTAGTCTCCGCCATTGCGCCCTTCGTGTCGCCAGCGGCGTCCAATGCGTCCGCGCGCATCCTGCACATCCTGGCAATGCGCCACTGGGCGAAAAGAAATTGGCTTTTGAGCGTGCGGTCCGCCGATTTCATGGGGCGTCCCCGGGCATGCAGCGCGAGGATTCTGTCTGCGAGCGCGTGTGCTGCCTTCACGCCGGCCTCGCGCTCTCCTGGGGCGAACGCGCCGTCCGGCCTTGCGACGAAACCGCCGCACGTCGGCATCTTGCTCCTGTTGTGCCGCCACATCTCGAACCCCAGCTGCACGGCGAGATTCGTCATGCGTTCCGGCCTGTCGGCTATCCATGTGCGAAGGGCGTCGGCTGCGCTCGCGCCGAGCAGGCTGCGGTCCTCTTCGTCCACGGCGGCCCTTTGGCGGAGATGCACTTCAAGCGGCGTGCCGCCGGAAGTCATCGAGATGGTCTTCAGCCGTTTCCCCTTCATGGCGGCGGCCACCTCTACGCCCGCGTCGATGGTGCCGTCGGTGAAGAGCCTGTCGGCGCTGCCGCATTCCTCTGCGGTCCTCTCTGCGAACTCCTGCACGATCGAGCGCATCTCCGCCTCGGTCCCCTGCCATCTGAATGGCAGCAGAAGCGCCAGCGCCGCAATCGGCTCGCAGCGGATCAGCAGGCGCCGCACGCGGTCCAACGTGCGCATTTGAACCCTCGTCCTTGTCGCCTGCGGCGTCGTCTCAAGCGTCTCCAGCGCGTCCTGATATCTTGTTGCAGCTATGCGCCTGAAGTTGCGGAAGTAGATTTCCACGCCCAGCACGCAGAGCGCGAGCGTCAGTGTGACCGCGCTTCCGAGCGAACAGAGGCAGAGAAGGTACTGCGACCGCACGCACGGCGCGGCAGTCCAGTTCCAGAACCAGAACGACCTCCAACCCGCCAACTGCATGAACGCAGCAAGCCCGGCAAGGATGAAGAATATGCCATACTTGTACGGCAGAAACTTGTCTTCGTCCGTCGCCCGGCTCACAAGTACCGATGCTAGCAGCAGCGGGGCTACGACCACGCCACCTATGAAGAGCCATCCAACGGGCGACGCGGAGAAGGCTACAAGCCTGCCGTGGAGCCACAGCACGTTCACGCAGTAGATCACCCCGCTCCAGTTGTGCGCCGCCAGCCCGTCCAGATCGACGAAATGCAGGGCATTCACCGCTGCTGCCGGCAGCAGCCCCGCGAAGAAGGCGTGGGACATCCGCCTCAGCGCCAGAACGCGCACGAGCGGATTCGCGAGCGGATTCGGCTGCCGTTGCTGCCTGCTCGTGGCTCCCCGCGTCCATCCGTACACGCCCAGCGCCAGCGGGGCGACAATGCCGAACGGCGTCTCCGCCGCGAGCACGCCCCAAAGCGCGGATGAAACATACACGCGGGGCAGCGACTTGAGCCTGAACCCGCGTATGCAGAAGAAGCCGGCCGCCATGCTCAGAACAAGCAGCATAGTAGTCGAAGACAAATACCTGCATGCGTTCCACACCGGCTCGGCGCAGGCAAAGAAAACTGCGCCCTGCATTAGCACAATTCGCACGATCCATCGTCCCCACCCCGCCCTGGACATCCTGAGGCGCAGATAGTCGGGCAGCATCTCGTGCAGAATCAGAAACATTTCTGCAGTCAGAACGCCCAGCGATATGGGGCCAAGCACGTGCAGGACATGCGCAGCACGCTCGACGCCGGCTGATTTCGCAAGCCATGCGACCATTGCCCGCCACAGTCCTGGGAATGGCACCGCCGGCGCCCTTATGCCAATCGCCTCGGCGAAGCTGTCCCATGCTTCGGGCGGAATGCCCGTTCCGCACAGATGATAGGCAATGCCGCCAACGGCACACCCGAGAAGAATTGCCCATGTGAAGTCGCCTGGCGCAAGTCTTTCCGATTGATGCACGCAGGCGGAATTTTCCTCTTGAGAGCTCCAATGGCCGTCTATTGCTGTGGTTTTCAAATTCAACACCGTCTTTTTGCAGACTCTGGTTTAAGGCAGATTACCGCATTTGCGATGGCCGATAAGATACCAAAACAACCAGAAAAGTTCAAGCGCAAAATTACTGTTGGCGTAGTTCGTGGCGCATTCGGATTGGCTGCTGCGTTGCTGGCCACTGCGATGCTGAAAAGATTCAAACGCAGCAAGAAATCGTTCTATCCCGTGTCAGCGGGGAGAAGTATCTTTTGCGCGTTGGACGTAAAAAGTATGAGATACGCCCGGAAAATTATGGTATAATATTACTCCGCTAGAGGAAAAAGCAATGACACTGAATGCTGTAATCTACAAAGACGAGTCGGGCATCTACTGCGCCGAAGTGCCGGCGCTTCCAGGATGCTGCTCCGACGGTGACACCTTTGACGAGGCTCTCGCCAACATTCGTGAGGCCGCAGAAGGTTGGTTGATGGCCCAGGACGAGGCTTCTATGCCAAACTACGTTGGCGCGGTGAGGGTCGCGCTGTGAAACATGTAACACCACAAAGGATGGAAACCGTGTTGAACGTCAGGGCATGGCGACTTGTCCGTATAAACGGTAGTCACCACATTTGGAAGAACGAGGATGGTACTTCCACGGTTGTGGTGCCTTTCCACCGCGGCGACCTCGCGCCCGGAACCCAGCGCACTATCATGCGAGTTGCATGCTTGACTGATGAAGACCTTTGAAGAGAAATCACCCCTCTAACGAACACCGAAGGATCAGATGAAAACGACGATCAGGAAGACATTCAGCAAGATGCGGCTCGCACAGCCGCCATTCTGTCAGCTTTCATAGTCGTCTCCCGTGGCGGGGACAGTCCCCCATGGGGCGCATCCGCAAATCGTGCATCAACCACAAAACGCCGCCGAAAACGGTAGGGCCCGCTCGCCGAGCGGGCCGAAACAGCATGCCAATGCGGCCGCCTCGCGAGGCGGCCCTACCAATTTGGGGCGGTTCTGCCAATTTCGGCATTGTACGGTTCGCGGTTGCGCCCTTGAATATTGTTCACAAATATTCATTGCCACAATTGTTCACAAATGACAAATAACAATTTGTATTTGTGGCAATGATGACATTTGTGAACAATTGAGATTTATGAACAATCGCAAACTTGCAACTGTCTCATGTGCTTGAGTAGATCACATGCCCAAGGGGACAGTCCCCATGGCAGGACGGGGACTGTCCCCAAACATCGGTAGGTGCCGCATAGGGAAGAACAGGGAAGCGTGCGCAAAATGGCATAATGTTGTGCGCAAAAGTATGAGATATGCCCGGAAAATTATGGTATAATATTCTGACACACGAGGATAGAAGGCTTAAAAGTTGCGCGAAATGGTGCACGTAGCTACATACAGAGCGGCAAAAGAGGCCGTAAGTTCGGTGTTTCCACCGAACAGTTGTATCTTTGCATTTTTGTTGGGGGGGGGGGGGGGTAAATTGCATTTACGCGCCATCCTCTCATCATTCATGGTGGAAGGTTGATGTGACGCGCGTAATTGCCATATTCCTCGCTTTTGCCCTTTCGGCCTTCAGCGCACTCGGCGGCATCACACCCAACGATGCCTTCAACGACGGCATCGACCGCACCGACCCCAACTTCGTCACCGCCTCGCTACTGGTGGTTAGCCCCAGTGATGAGATTTATTCATGTGTTGGACATTCTGGAATTCGGTTAGAGTGCCCCACATTTAGGTTGGATTACTGTTTTACCTATGAAAGTGAATCGGCTAAAGACAAAGTAATTCCTTTTATTAGAGGCAAACTTAAAATGGGCATGTTTTCAATGCCTACGAGTGAGTATTTGAAAAGTTATGCGGCTGATGGGCGTGGGGTTGTGCAATATCGGCTTAATTTACCGCCAGAGGTCAAACAACGGTTGTGGAAGTTGCTTGATGAACAAGTCACAAAGGGCGCAGAACTTCCATATGACTGTTTGAAGAGGGGTTGTGCACAATCAATTTATACCCTGCTTTGTGAAGCTGTCAAACCAATGGCGATGGAGTTACCACCTTGGACAGACAAGTATCAGCGAACGCGAAGGGAGTTTGTTGATTTAAATGCCGTTGCCTATCCATGGGATCGTTTCTTCTTATATGCGTTGATTGGGGTAGAAGCGGATAGAAGTGTTCCATGTGAGAAGAAGATTATAGTTCCCCTAGATCTTTTAGAGGTCCTTCAGAACGCAAAACTAAATGGTTCAGTCATAGTTGCTGATGAAGGGGTTGAACTTTTGCCGACAACATTGATTACACGAAAAACATGGGTTACACCATTGATGGTTTCGATTTTTGTCGCAGTATTCTCTATGGTTAATCTGTTACTTGCATCCTCATGTATAGATGTTTTGCTACTTGGCTTTCAGTCAGTAGCAGGTGCATTCTTTACTTATATTTTGTTTGTATCGGACTTCCCTGGGTCTGGCTGGAACTGGCTGATCGTGCCGTTCAACCTTCTGCCGCTTGTGTTCTGGAAATGGCGGCAGAAGTGGGCGCTGTGGTTCGCGGGCGTGTTGGTGTTATGGGAGATCGGGATGATTTGCTGGCCGCATCGCCTCACCGATCCGGCGTACTTTGTGTTGGTAGGCGCCTACATCATTTTCTATTTGAAGTTCACCCGCTTTGGGAGGAACGTGTTTGTTCGTGTCCATCATGGCATGGCAACTTGTAAAGGTTTTTTACAGGCTCAAACAGGAGACAACCCTTAACCGGTAGAGCGGTCGCCTCGCGACCGCCGCATAAAGGAAACCATTTAGAGAGAGAAGAAGGAAGGAAAAGAAGATGAAAAAGATTCAAATGATAACGGTCTTGCTGGCGATGCTGTTGCCGACGATGCTTTTTGCGAAGGGAGAGAAGACCTACTCTGCTGCTGTAAAGGCGCAAGTCGCACAAGGTTGTTCGGGTTGGGGTAAAGTATATGCAGGAAAAACAAATGAGGCCGGAACCTATGATGCAACATCAAGCGCAGATAATTCGTCTTATGTGAGTTCTGCTCCTAGTTTCAAATTTTATCTTTTTGCTCAACCTCTAAATGAAGGGTATGAGTTTACGGGGTGGTCAACGGCAAATAATGAGGATCCAGCGGCAACTGGTCGGGACACTTCAAGCCCAAAAGAAGTTACCGAGACGGGTGTTGAAGGTACAGCGACACCCAAAATATATTATGCATATTTTAAAGAGAAAACCTTGGCGGCATTTTCCATGACATTTGAGACCAGTGCCAATGGAACTTATACCGTTGATGGAGCTGCACCGGCAAATAAAACCGGGTTGACAAAGGCGACATCCGTTGTCCTTGCCTCGTCTGATTCGAACTTCCTCAACTGGAACATCAATGGAACGGTGGTAAACAACAATCCATATACTTTAAGTTGTACCGAAAACACGACAGTTAGCGCAAACTTCCTTACCGCCGACCAAGTAACGAGCGTTGCCACGTTCTCCGACTTGACGTCAGCGCTTTCCAATGCCCAGTATCGGAAAGTCATGGTTTCTTCGGGAACCGAAATCACCGTGCCAAGTGGGACGACGGTCTCCGTTCCTGCTGGTAAGCAGTTGGTCGTGGATGGGACGATTTTAGTTTTTGGTTCAGTGACGATAGCTTCTGGTGCTCAAGTCGCGGGCAATGGTTCACTTGCTAAGCATTGGAAGACCATTTCTCAGGCGGCGGATGTGCATATTCCGTTCCCCCTTGGCACGGATGGCGTTGCAGGGACTGGGAATGGTGTCAACACAGTTGACGGTACTGCCGGAAAGTATCTTGTGACATCAGTCAAAGATGGCTCGGCAACGGTGTCCGGTTCGTTCACTTGCAAGGATGAGTTCTTTGTAGCTGTTGAGAACAAAGCATCTGGTGAAACCTATTACAGCAAGCCTTCGACATCCAAGCCCGTTGGCGTCCTTTGCACAGTTGCTCGTGAAAAGGCTTTGAACTGGATTGTTGGAGTATCTGATACCATCTATACAGATTGTGCGACGTTGTTGACTGCTTCCGCAACACCGTCTGCAAGTGGCACACATCAAGTAAAAGATACCAATAAACTGTCAGTGTTGTTAGCCAATGCTGGAACTGTCACATATTCGGCTACGGCAAATTCCTCTGATGCACTGGGCTTTGCCGTTGACCTTGCAAATTTTTCCTTGACTTTAAGTTCGTCCAGCAAGAACAAGCAGTGGAATAGCCTTAAGCTAGTCCGGTTCTTCAATGGGTCGGTCACTATCTCGCAGAAGGTGATGAATACAAATTTCTGCGTTTACAATATGTCGGGCACGTTCAGCTATTTGAGCGGAAGTAGCTATTACACGGCAATTTCGTTTTATGACAGTCCCAGTGTCAAGGTGTCGTGGAATGACATGGCCGCGACGACTCCGGCGGGCGGGCAGAACTACTATGGCGGAGGTACGTACAACTCAACGAACGCAAAGTTCCAGACCACGCCTTCGACAAAGTTCAACACAGTGTATTGGGGAACGTTTGCTTCGGGTATGAATCCGACCTCCTATCTCTATGACACAAACAAAGTCTATGCTGAGCAGGACCCTAAACAGAGTAATGCCTGGGTGGTTAAAGAAGTCTTTATTGACCCCAATGCTGGACAGGTGCTGCTGAATGGTGAAGAGTCAACATTTGCCAATGCGATTACAAACGCCCCAGCAAATGCGAAAATTGTGCTTCAGAGGGATGTTGAAATTTCGTCGGATTTGACGCTTACGGCTACTGGCGTTCAGATTGATCTCAATGGCTGGAAACTTACGGGAAGTAACGCCATCATCAACAATGGCGACCTTGAAATCATTGATGTCAATGGCAATGGGCAGATTGATGTGCCGGTAATCAACAATGGGACGATCCTGTTGTCGTCTGCTAAGTACAATGGACCAATTACGCTCAATAGCGGTTTCTGCTATTTCCTTGCGGGAACGTTCAATGGCGGAGTTACTGTTGCGTCGAGTGTTGAAGATGCCAAATCCGTGGCGGAAGTCTGTGGCGGTACGTATGCTACGCTTACCTATGCCCATGGCGGACAGAATGAGGCCCTTGTCGATCTGTGTGAAAATGGATATGTCAAAGACAATGCGATTGCTCCAATTCCGGTTTCGAATGTAACGAATCCGTCTTTTGCGTCATACAGTCTGTCTGCGTTTGATAGCGCGACAAAGTCCCTGTACACACGCAATGCCGCTCGTTCGGGTTATACACGCGAGGAATGGATTAAGCTCTGCAAACTTAAGGCAGCCAGTGCGCTGTTCAGCGGTTTTGGCGTTGACTGTGCTGTTACGTTTGATCGTGCCATAGCGGCAAATGACGTTTCTGTTACTGCGATGGGAGTTTGTCCTTTTGACATTGATGAGGCTATTGCAGCAAACAAATCATTCAGTGCCCTATTTCAAGCCATGAGGCGTAGTGGCATGGCAACCGCGCCGTGGCAGTATGGCTCGATTCTCCCAGGTGGTGAAAATGCCAATAAGACTCTCAGTTTCAGCCTTTCCAACGAGTCTGCGCAGAATGGAACGCTTTGTTTTGTTGAAATGCGCCTTGCAACGGGCATTAGGAACATGAGCGGTCCTAAAGACTGGAGTTATACAGAATATGTGACGACGGCTAAGCAAAAACTTGTATTGGGGAATACCAATGGCGACAAGGCCATGATCCGTCCGGCGACGGGGGCGGCGGATTTCTATGCGACGCTCGGCGCGGCGATGGGTGCGGCTACGGACGGCGGCACGGTGATGCTTGCTAACGACTGCGATACGGCCCTGCCGCTCAACAAGGCCGGAACCTACACGTTCGACACGATGGGATTTGCGGCGTCGGATGCGGTGTCGCTGAGCGATGGCCTGTTCGTCAAGTCCGAGACGACCGTTGATTCCAGTGCGAAGGTTCTTGTTCCTGATGCGAAGGCCACGACCTACGTTGTGGCGCAGAAGGTCGCGTCGGTCGGCGGGACGTTCTACGACAACCTGACCGAGGCGGTCGGTGCGGCGAACGGTGCGACGGTGACGCTGCTTGCGGCGACGGGCGAGACGATCACGCTGGGAGAAGGTCAGACGCTCTCGTTGAACAAGAACGGCATTGCGTTTGACGATGCGAAGGTGGTGACGAGCGTTGAAGGTTCGTCCGTGAAGGCGACGACGGCCGAGGGCGTGACGGTCTATTCGCTCGTCAAGGACGTCGTTACGAGCGGCGAAGCGCACTATCCGTCCATTGAAGCCGCCATCGAGGCTGCGGAAGGAAATACGGTTGCGGTG
>JAEEGL016361768.1_pt1 | contig 15059 bp, 14 predicted proteins | sample 9134231 | NCBI WGS metagenome assembly JAEEGL01 (sample SAMN16246548, study PRJNA631951) | gut metagenome | biome: gut microbiome; feature: rumen; material: fiber-attached | host: Bos | place: Iran: Karaj | collected 2018-10 | reverse complement strand
TTCGTCTCATTGATGGCCGGACTCGACAGCATCCGCGACTGCATCGCCTTCCCGAAGAACAACTCGGGTCGTGACGTTATGCTCGACGCTCCCGGCTTCCTCGACCAGAAACAGTTGGACGAGCTGAACTTGAAAGTGGAACTGCCTGAAAAGGAGTAATTTCTACGGATATTTATGGAAGCAGACGAACCGGGCTGTTGAGGCCGGTTACTTTGCTTACGGTAAACCCCGGGTTTGCTTACGGTAAACCTGGGGTTTACCGTAAGCAAAACATCCGTATTCTGCCACTCATCAAAACTTTTTACCGTCATTTCTTTGTGTTTTCCGAAAATATTCGTATCTTTGCCCCCGATAGAATAAGGGTTTAATATATATTTCAACAATAACAAATTCAAAATCACCAATTATGAAGAAACTAAGACTTCTGTATTTTGTAGCCCTGCTGCTGATGGTTGCCATGGGCGCCAAAGCCGATGAAAGGCTCAACATTACGAGTAATGATATCGGCAAGATATTATGTACTGATGGCACCCTTTATGCTACTGCGACAGCGGCTGAGGATGACGGTAAGATTCCTGTAGCCATGATTGCCTACGTCGATGGCTTGAGCCACAAAGGTCTGGCCATCGCGCTGAATGATGCTGATGTGCAATATGGTGAATATCGTTATCCCGGATGTGCATGGAATAATATCGACACTCATTTACAGACTTGGGTGACGGAGAATGATAAAAACGTACCGAATGCCACTTGGAAGGTGCCTTCGACTATAGAATGGCAGCAGATGCTTATCGGCTGTGGAGCTTTTGGCGAAGTGGAAGAAAATGATTTTGGGTCGGTATACTTGAGCCCGGAAGGTATTAATGCTAAACTCGGAAACGGTTGGGAAATTAGTGTACTGAAAAACAATACGTATTGGTCCTCTACACAGTATGACAATGAGAAGGCTTGGGATGTATATTTTCCTGAATCAGGCAATATGGACTTTAGTAGTCATTCATATTCAATGGAGTTTACTGTCCGAGGCTGCCTTTCCTTTAAAATAGCTGCAGACGTCACGTATTCCATTAAGTGTGGTGGGGACGGAAACGGTACAATACAAGCTGACGAAACGGAGGCTGCAGCGGGCGAGACCGTCACGCTGACCGCCACTCCTGCTCCAGGCTATATGCTCGAGAACATCGTTGTGACAGATAAAGACAGCAACCCTGTTGAGGTGGTTGGTGGCACATGGTACACCTACGGCAACAACAACGAGGCTACCTTCATCATGCCTGAATCGCAAGTTACCGTCATGGCGACCTTCACCAATGCCAAGACGGCTGCCGATGGACTGTTTATGAGAATGCCTACTTGGAGCTATGTGGTGTGCACCATTCCCGATGACGTATTCTCATTTAAGATTAAAGGTGATGGATCCAATGACTTTGGTGGAAACACACATAGCTTGGTTTGTAATGGCACTCTCGTCTTGAAGACATCGGCGAACCATATCTTCCAGTTGGATTGCAAGCCGTCTCGAGGCATAAACCCATCACATAAGTCCGATTTTTACGTTTACGACGGCACTTCACAATCTGCATCCGTGATTGCTTATTGGGTGCAAGGACAAGGCAGTTATAATGGCTACACCATTCCTGAATCAGGCCTGGTACAGAGCACCACTCCTAATATGGCAATTCATTATTGGTCGAATGTTGAGGGCGATGCTGTGCCTAGGTTCAACATGACCGTCAACGTGGCCGCCACATACATCTCCAGCATGACTGCCATCATCACCAGCGAGAGCCAGGTGACGCTGCCAAGTCTCAACGTGGATTATGGTCTGAGTGCGCCTGGTAGTGGTGCCGGCGACGCTACCATCGACGGCGAGAAGGCAAACCTCTATACCCTCTGTCTGCCCTACGATCCCATCGTTAGCGAAGGCATGAAGTTCTACACGCTGGATAGCTCTACCGAATCGTCGCTGAAGTTCATGGAAATCACCGGCAGTCCGGCAGCCAACACGCCCTACCTCGTAGCCGTATTCTCAGACAAGAGTGTGGGTCAGAACATCAACACCCCCGTCACCTTGGAGAAGGAAATCGACAAGGGCGCAGCCACCGAAGGCTTCAAGTTCCTCGGAACCACTACCGGCATAGCCAACGCTGAGGCCGCAGCCAAAAACGCCTTCATCCTGCAGGACGGCAACACGTGGGGACGGGTGCCTGAAGGACATCCTGAAGTTTACATCCCGCCATTCCGTGCCTATATCGTGCCTACCGCCGCCACCGGACGTTCAGTCCTCGTTGGCAGCTTTGGCGACGCTACCGGCATCACCACCCTGCAGCTGACCGATCGCGACGGCACCACCCGCTATTTCGACCTCAACGGACGTCGCATCAGTAACCCCACGACTCAGGGCGTTTACGTGACGAACGGTAAGAAAGTAATCATTAAATAATTAATAAGGATATGAAGAAGAACTATCAGGAGCCTTTAACGAAGGTAGAATATATCGATATTCAGCAGCCCCTGCTGACGGGTAGTGTAGAAGGCAGCATCGGCGACGATGCTACCATGCCTGCCAAATCCCGCGAGTTCGGTCTCTTTGGTGACGTCGGCGATTTCGGCGACGTCACCAATTTCGACGAGTTTAGCGCCAACTGAGCCAGGCTTTGAAATTGATTTACATCAAGAATAAGGCCGGTTCTGCTAAAAAAGCTTAATTATCAGCTATTTGCACGAAAAGTTGGAGTAACTTTGCACCCCGAAAAAGGAGAAAGAAAGTTTTCACTTTAACACGTGTAATATTTTAAAGCATTATGGCAGAAAAGAAAGCAACAACAAAGAAGGCTACTGAGACTAAGGCTACAGCAGCTAAGAAGGAAACAGTTAAGAAGACCGCTACGAAGGCAGCTAAGGCTACGCTCGCAGTAAACGCTGAGAACGCTGGCTTCAAGGCAGGCGATGTTTATCAGGCTCTGGCAGCTGCAGAGAAGGCTCTCACCGTTAAGGAGATTGCTAAGGCTGCAAATATTTCTGAGGAGGAGACTCTGCTGGGTCTCGGCTGGCTCTTCAAGGAGGGTAAGCTGGCTAACGCTGACGAAAAGGTGACTTTGGCCTAATCAAAAATGCAACGATAGAAAAAGGTCGGTAATATGCTTACCGGCCTTTTTTTAATAGATGACGTACGACAAGCAGATACTACAGATACTGACAGACGTCGGTGAACGGGGAATAGGTGTGCAGCAGTTGGCCAAGCACGTCTATAACCTTAACAATTCGCTTTTCTCGCAGTCTGATATTCAGGAGGTACACAGTTACGTACAGCAATTCCTGCTGAAGAACTCCAAGTCGCCGTTGTCGCTTATTGAGCGGACGGAGCGTCGCGGCTACTACCGTCTGAACACGCATAACAACGCCGATGCCCGTCAGCTGATGCTGATCTTCAACCCGCATCAAGCTGATGCTGACGATGCGGAACAGAAAGACGAGAAGCCGCAGACCGACCTCTCGCTGAGCCTGTTCGACTAATACTTATTTTCGCGATACACCGTTTCGTAGAGGCTGAGCAGTTGTTCAGCCGTAAATTTCCAGGAAAAGAGTTTTGATCGTTGTAGTCCTACCTGCACTTGCTGTTGGTAGTAGGCTTTGTCGGTCTCTAACCTGAGCAGCTGTTCGCAGATTTCTTCAGGACTTTCGGGGTTGACCAGTATGGCGTCCTTTCCGCCAATCTCGGGCATCGACGACGTGTTGCTGGTGACGACGGGCGTGCCGCAGGCCATTGCTTCAAGGAGGGGTATGCCGAAACTCTCGCGGAGCGAGGTGTAGAGGAAGGCGAAGGCTGCGCTGTAGACGTAGGGCAGGTCGGAGTTGACGATGTAGCCCGGCATATCAATGTGCTGCCGGATGTTCTCGATGTGGTTGCGGCTGATGATGTCGTTTAAATAGTGGCGGTCGAGGTCGGCCATCAGCAGGGGGCGCTTCACGTTGCTGCGCTCTAAGTAGCGTGAATAGGCGATGAGCGTACGTTCGGTATTCTTCTTGGGGTCGGTATTGCCTAAGAAGAAGAGATACCCGCGCTCGCGCATATATTTGCCGAAGACGCAGTCGGGGTCTTCCATCGGGCGGAACCAGTCGTTGTAGCCGTTATAGATCATCTCCACCTGCTTCTTGGGCAGTTGCAGGCGGTTGATGATGTTCTGCTTCTCGAAATCCGAGACGGTAATGATGCGTCGGCACTTCCCGAGGATGCGCGGCACGACGAGGCGGCGGTAGAGCCATCCCATGTTCTGGTATAGCGAACTGTTGCCTTTGTCGCGCGGCTCCAGGAAGATGATGTCGTGGAGCGTCAGGATGAGTGGTATGCTGCAGAACAGGGGGGCGGTGTTGCTGGTACAATGCAGCAGTTCGACACGTGCCTCGCGGGCAGCCCGTGGTAGTGACCATTGTTCCCATAACGGATAGAAACCGCCGCCCACCTCGATGATATGGAAGTTCGGCGTGTCTTTGACGCAGACGTCGGGGCCTGGTGCTACAAATACGAAGTACTCGTTGTGACGGTCCATCTTCTGCAACTCCAGAATCTCCTGTAGCACGACGTAGTCCATGCCGTGCTTGTTCTGGCGGAATATGCGTTGAGCTTCAATACCGATTTTCATGTGATGTTTGTTGATGATGGTTAGTTGATGTGCTTGATGATTTTGGCGGGCACGCCTCCGACAACGCAACCGTCGGGGACGTCGCGGGTGACGACAGCTCCTGCGGCTACGACACTATGGCGGCCGATGGTGACACCCGGCAGGACGACGGCTCCGGCACCTATCCACACGTCGTCGGCGATGGTGACGGGCTGGGTGGAAACACCCTGCTGGTCGATGCGGCGCGTGGCGTCGTCGAAGTTGTGGTTCAGGGCGGTCACGGTAATGTTCTGCGCCAGGTTGACGTGGCTGCCGATGGTGACAGGCCCTATGATGGTGTTGTGCAGGCCAATGCGCGTATGGTCGCCGATGACGACGTCGCCCACGGCGTTGTTGATGCAGCTGAACGACTCGACAACACTCTTCCTGCCGAGAGAAAAGCGGCGGTAGGGTGGGGTGTCCATACGTACGCTATGGTAGATTTTCGACCCTCGGCCACGATGCTGGTAGAGCGGTGCCAAGAGGCGTATATACCATCGTGGACGTGCGTCTCGCTGGTTCATGATGAGCCAGTCGAGCCATTGCTTCATCCGCGGGCTGCCTTTAAGTTTCTGTCGTATGTTTTCGTTGTTCATGTTGCGGTATGTGGTTAGTCCATCAAAGCCTTCCATTGGGCAATGATGTTGTTGATGTCAAACTTACGGGCTATCTGTAGCGCCTCTTCCGACTTGGACGTCCAGTCCACTTGTGTGGCGTCGTAGAGTCGTTGTGACAGCCCCTCGATGTCGCCGTTCTTGAAGTAGAGGCCGAAGTCGCCCATGATTTCCTGACTTGTCGGCAGGTCGGACGAGACAACCGGCAGTCCGTGGGCCATCGCTTCGACCAGCACCAGTCCGAAGCCCTCCCAACGCGAACTCAGCACATAGACCTGCGCTTGCGAATAGAACGACTGGATATGCTTGGTGAACGGATGGATGGTCACCCTGTCTTCCAGTTGGTAGCGTCGGATGAGCGTCCGTAGCATCTGCTCTTCCTGTCCCTCGCCGACGATGTCGAGCGTCCACTCCTTGTCTTTCTGCGCAAATAGGTGGAAAGCCTCTATCAGCAGGTCGAAACCCTTGTGCTGGTAAGAGAAGCGTCCGATGGAGAGAAAGCGCTTCGACTGTCCTGTCGACGGCTTACCTGGCTTGAGGGTCAGCGGGTTATAGATGGCCGCCGGTTTGAAGGCCGCATCGTAGGCGTGGTACATCTCAATATCGTGCTGGCATAACAGTACGACCTTGTCCAACCGCCGGAACTGATAGACGTAGTGCCGTTGGCGTGCTTCGCCTAAGTACAGGTGATTCTTGCCATAGATGGCTTCAAACGAGTTGTGAATCCATCCGATGGTCTTGACGCCTTTCAAGGCCCGCTTCATCGTGGCTAACCGTCCGGCCAACGGGGCATGTACGCCGATGACAACGTCGTAATGTCCAGCCTGTAGTTCTCGGGTAAGTGCCCGTCGTAGCGATGGGGGGAACGAGCTGTAGCCGTAGAGCGTAGAAGCCCATTGCGACTGTAGCCGGCGCTTCAGGTAGAACCAGCTCCAGGCTTTGCATAGTGTGTTCTCTATCCGTCCGGCCTGAGGATAGGCGAAATGCCTGAAGTGGAGAGGCGCTTCGTCCATCCCATATAAAGAAGTGTCTGCTGTCTCGGGCTTGTCGAAGGTCAGTATCGTCACGTCATCGTCTTGGGCCAGCGCCTTGGCAATGACTGCCGTCACCCGCTGGACTCCTCCGATGCTGAAGATGCTGTCTATTAAAAAGCAGATACGTTTCTTCATATGATGCTGTTAACGACGGTTGCCATTTGATGTTTCCACGATAGGTCGCGAATAGAGTCTCTGATAGTCTGAGGCGTCATCTTCAGCTGACGGTAGAACGCCAGAATGCTGTTGATGTCGACAGGTGTCTCGTCGGCAGGTGCTTTCAGCACGTAGGGCTTCTCGTCGAAGTCGCTGTCCGTTTCGGAATAGACGAAGGGAATGCCTCGTGCGGCATACTCCCTGTTCTTGAGCGTCTTGATTCTCTGGATGTTGACACGATGACGGCCCAGGCTGCCGATGCCGAAGTCGCAACGGTTGAACAGGTCGTCCAACGCCTCGCCATGCATCTTCCCGTGCAGAATGACATACTGCTCCATACCGTTGTCGGCAATCATTTTCTTGAACTCAGCCTCGCCCTCGGCCGAGAAGAAGTAGCCGACGACGTGGAACCTGACAAGATAGTCCTGCGGTTGTGCGTAATACTGCGCCAGCCCTTTGACAAGACGGTCGAAGCCGTGCCATTTATGTATCTCGGCCACGCCAATCAGGTTCAGCTCCTTCGTCGTGTCGTTGACCGTTGTCTTCATCCTGACGCTGTCGAAGTCGATACCATTTGAAATGCGGATGGTCTTCTGGCCGAAAATCTCGGTATAGTCCGAGAAGGTGACGATGGCGTCCAAGTGTCGGGCAAACCGCTTTCTGAAAATCTTGTCCTGGAAAATCTGCCGCTTGATGCCTTGCGCCTCGTATTCCTGGTCATACGGGTAGGTGGGAATCTCCATCACCACCTTCATGCCCGCCTGCTTCATCCGTTTCACCATCCGGATGGTAAACGGGTTGGCATTATGGTTCGAGCGTATGTAGACGAACTCAATCTTCTGGGCGATGGCATACTTGACGATGGATGAGAACTCCATCCGTTTCCTGATTTTGCTGAGGATGCCATTCCCGTAGTCGGCAATGATCCGGTCGTCCACCATTCTCCGTTTGGTGACGGTCTCATCCACATAACAAAGGTGGACATCCATATCGCATGCTTTGAGCGCTTCGACCTGATATGAAATCTTCTTGCTGATTCCGTTGTTCGGGTCAAATCCGTGAAAGAGAAGAAACATGGCTTTGGTCATAGAGCGTACGATGTCAAATTTTGTGCTAAGGTAGCCATTTTTTTTCTATCTTCCAAATAATCTGTTGCTTTTTTTGCTAAATTCAAATAAAAATCGTATTTTTGCATCGCCAAAACGCGATTGAAGGTATCTTGAACACTCAGCATTATAAGATTGTCTATTGCACACCTGCACTCTATTCTGCGGGTGGTGTTGAGCGCGTCATTAGCGTCAAGGCCAACTATTTTGCCGACGTCTTAGGCTATGATGTGACGGTTATCGTCACCGAAGGCCCCGACGATACGACCTTCTTTCCCCTCTCTGAAAACGTACGTCTCGTCAACCTTCATTTAGACTATGAAGAGCTGTGGCAACGGCCTTTCCTGACGAAGGTCTTCCTCTATCTGAAGAAGCAGTATCAGTATAAGCGGCTGTTGCGTTCCGAGTTACTCCGTCTTCGGCCCGACTTCACCATCAGCACCTTGCGTCGTGAAATCAACTTCATCAACGACATCGACGATGGCAGCATCAAGTTAGGCGAGCTTCATCAGAGCCTGACGAATTTCCGGGGCATTAGGAGTGCCCGTCCGAGCCTGCTGGAACGTTGGTTCCATGCTTGGTGGAAAAAGAACCTGATTCCCCATCTGAAGCGTCTCGGCAAGTTGGTGGTGCTGACGGAGAAGACGCAGCAGGAGTGGGCCGAGCTGAACGCTACAACGATTCCCGACCCCTTGACCTTCGACGTTGACGGCCCCGCCAGTTCGTTGACGTCGAAACGGATAGTGGCTATCGGTCGTTACGTCAACGAGAAAGGCTACGACCTGTTGCTACAGGCGTGGGCCCAGGTCGAGCGGCAATACCCCGACTGGCGCTTGGATCTTTATGGCGACGGTTGCCGCGCGCCCTACGAGCAGTTGGTTGAGACGCTCCATTTAGACAAAACCCGTTGCGGCCTTCACGGCAGTCTGTCCGACGTCATGAGCGTTTATCTTGACAGTTCGCTACTCGTGATGCCTTCGCGTACCGAGGGGTTCGGACTGGTCCTTTTAGAGGCGATGTCGTGCGGTTTGCCCGTCGTGGCTTTCGATTGCGAGAACGGTCCAGCTACCATTATCTCCGATGGCGTCGATGGTGTCCTCGTCCCGCCGTTTGATGTGGAGGCGTTTGCCCGTCAGATGATGCTGTTGATGGACGATGAAGACCGTCGCCGACAGATGGGACAGAACGGTCGGGAGAAAGCCCGTCAGTATTCTATAGATAAGGTGGGCGCCCAATGGCAGCAACTCTTTGAAGCGCTGAAACCGCTATGAAGTATGACGTCACGATAGGAATGCCCGTTTTCCGTTCCGAGGCCTATATCCGTCAGGCATTATGCTCGGCGCTGGCTCAGACCTATCCTTCCGTAGAGTTCCTCGTTGTCGACGATGGTAGTAACGACGGATCGATGGCTGTCGTCCGCGACCTTCAGCAACAGCATCCTCGCGGGGCCGACATCCGCATCCTGACGCATACCGCCAATCTGGGCGTTGCCGCTGCGCGCAATCATATCATCGAGGCGGCGCAAGGCGACTATCTGTATTTCATGGATTCCGACGACCAGATAGCCGCCGAGACCATCGCCCTGCTGATGCAGAACGTCAAGACGTACGACGCAGAGATAGCCTTCGGCTCTTACGAGAAGATAGAACTGACGGGCGCACGGGTGGTCTGTCAGTATCCGACCCTTCATCTGCTTGGAGCCGACCAATTAGCCTGTTTCGCCTTTCGCAAGTATGGCGCTGTTCAGGCTTCAGCCTGTAACTACTTGGTGCAGACGGCCTTGCTCCGGAAGCGTGGCTTGCGGTTTATCGATACCGACTATTGGGAGGACATGGCTTTCACGTTCCAGTTAGTGACCTGTGTGTCGCGTGCCGTCTTGTTGCCTGACATCACCTATACTTATTATTGTCGCGCGCATTCCTTGTCTCAATATCAGGAACGGCCGACGATAGCGAAGCGGGAGATTCTGCGTAATGCGAGAACCGTCGACCATCTGAAGACATACGTCCAGACGTTAAGTCATAAGTTCTATTTTCCCGACTGCTGCCTCTATCTCGTCATGACCAGTTTCTATATGGTCTGCCACGTTCTGAAGCGTCGTGCGACGATTGTTCCGGCGGTATCCGACGAGGAACTCCGGGCTATGATGGCCCATCCTGCCACCCTTCGCCAGATAAGCTCTTTCGGTCAGTCGCGCCTGCGGAACTTAGTGTTGCTTGTCGTCGGGCAACTGCCCGCTCCGCTCTGTGTGACGGCCATCCGACTTTTAGGAAAACTCAAAAAGTTAATCTAAAATTTGGCGGTTTGATGAAAAATGCCTATCTTCGCAGTCAGAAATAAAAACACAAGCTTATGTCGAACTGGTATGACAAGTATCTCTCCATTTATGGCAAACCGTTCAGCGAGGTGCCTCAGCAGGTGATTGACGAAACGCGTGAACGGCTTGCCGCCTTGCAGAGCGAGCATCCTGTGGCTTCCATCGTCGTCATCGGCTATAACGAAGAGACCCATCTGCAGGCTTGTCTCTGGGCTATTAGCGAGATACGTTGTAAGTATCCGGTCGAAATTATCGGCGTCGACAACGATTCCAAGGATCGTACGGCCGAGATTTACCGGCAGTCAGGCATTCCGTATTATACCGAGTACCAGCACTCCTGCGGCTACGCCCGCCGTTGCGGTCTGCAACATGCGCGCGGCAAGTATTACTTCGACGTCGATAGCGACACACTCTACCCGCCGATGTACTACGAGCTGATGCTTGAGCAGCTGATGAAGCCCGGCGTGGTGGCCGTCTCGGCAACGTGGAGCTATTTCCCCGATGCCAATCATAGTAAGTTCGGGCTGAAGATGTTCGAGATGTGCCGCGACCTCTTTCTCTGGATTCAGCATTTCAAGCGTCCTGAGTTGAGCGTGCGCGGACTGGTCTTCGCCTACGATGCCGACTATGGCCGTCAGGAGGAGTATCGTGTCGACATTATCCGTGGCGAAGACGGTTCGATGGCTTTGTCGCTGAAGAAGTATGGCCGCATCAAGTTCGTTCGCGACCGCCGTTGTCGGGCTATTACCGGCTACGGAACAGTCGGCAACCAGTCGATGTGGCAGAGCTTCGTCCATCATGTGAAGATCCAGAGCAAGGGGCTTTCGCGCATCTTTTTCAAGAAAGAGCATTACGAAGATAGCGACGATAACTTAGTGAAGCCGAAGTCATGAAGATTGTCTACATTAGTGATGCGCTTGCCATCTGGGGCGGCCTGGAGCGGGTGTTGACAGATAAGGTGAATTATCTGGCCGACGAGTATGGCTATGAGATTCATCTGCTGACCGCCAACCAGGGTCATCACCCTATACCTTATTTCATGAGCAGCAAGGTGCATCATCATGACTTAGACGTCCGTTTCCAGCAGCAATACAAGTTTAACGTTATCCGTCGCCTCCTGCTGCGCCGTCGCCTCCGTCGGCTGTTTGTCGACCGGCTGCGGGCGTATCTTCAGGCCGTTCAGCCCGATGTCGTCGTGTCCTTGCGACTCGAACTGATGTCGGCCATCGCCGAGGCCAAGGGTGGGGTACCCCTTGTCCTTGAGTCGCATTCCATACGCTATGCCGAGCGTTTCAATCATGTCAACAAGTTCGAACAGCTGAAGACGTGGTGGTATTGTCGTGCCGCCCGTCATGCCCAGATGATTGTCGCCCTGACCGAAGGCGATGCCAACGACTGGCGCGGCATCAACAAGCATGTCTGTGTCATCCCCAACGTCGTCCATCTGAACCAGGGCGCCATGAGCAAGTGCGACTCCAAGTCCGTCATCTTCGTCGGTCGTTTCTCTCATCAGAAAGACATCTATAGCATGGTGCTGATATGGAAGCTCGTCCACCGGCAACGGCCCGACTGGCGATTAGACGTTTACGGCGGCTACGGCGAGGAGAAGGATGATCTGTTGAAGATGATAGAAGAGGCCGATGCCAATATCTTTGTCCATGAGCCTGTTTCCGACATTTTCGAGAAATACCGCGAGAGTTCCATCTTGATACTGACGTCGTCTTTCGAACCTTTCGGCCTCGTCCTGCCCGAAGCGATGAGCTGTGGCGTGCCGGTGGTTGCGTTTGACTGTCCCTTCGGTCCGTCGGAGATTATTACCGACGGCGTCGATGGCTTTATCATCAAGAAACGCAACATCCCTCTGTTTGCCCACAGGATTTGCCATCTGATAGACGCCCATGACCTCCGGCTCAGCATGGGGCAGGCCGGCATCCAGTCGTCCCAGCGTTACCAGGCTGAACGCATCATGCCCCGTTGGAAAGAGTTATTTACCCAGTTATCGTCAAGTGTATGAATAACAGAATTGAGGAACCGTTAGTAACCATTGGCATACCGGTCTACAATGTCGAACAGTATCTTGAGAAGTGCCTGCTTTCCGTCCTGAACCAGACCTATCAGAACATAGAGATTCTGGCCGTTGACGACTGTGGTACTGACGGTTCTATGGAGATTGTCCGTCAGATGCAGGCGCAGGAGGCAAACGGCTCGAAGCTGCAGATCATAACCCAGCCCCGCAACGGCGGCAGCGGCGAGGCGCGTAATGCCGTTATCGCCCAGGCGCGCGGCAAGTATCTGTACTTTCTCGATTCCGACGACTACATAGAACCAGGCACGATAGAGCTGTTGGTCAGAGAGGCCGAGGCTCACGATACCGATGCCGTCTTTGCTTCGCTCCGGAAGGTGGTCTACGGTACGACCGACGAGATACCCACCTTGCAGTATACCGACTATATGATCATCAAGGGCAAGGATGAGTTTGCGAAGTATCTTTGTCAGGACTTGCGCTGGCACGTGGCTATTACGGCTTGTAACGTGCTGTTCACGACCGACTTCCTGCGGCGTAACGATATCAAGTTCCTGGCCAGCAAGGACGAGGACGCCTTGTTCCTGTCCGACTTCTATTCCGACATTGAGTCTGCCGTCATCCTGCCCGACGTCACCTATAACTACGTGATGAGGCCCGGTTCGAAGATGGGTGTCAACGCCCGCACGACGATTCCCGTCGACGAGATTCGTGGCCGCTTCCTGACTGATTCCATCATGACTGAACGTTGCGCCCGTCTGCGTGGCCGTTCGTTCTACGACGCCCATTGTTCGCGGGTTGTCAAACACAAGTTCCGCGCCGTCTGCGTGGCCTTGCGCCATCGCCGTCGTTTTACGGAGCCCCTGACGAACCGCGAGATCATGGCCGAGATGGCGCATCCCGCCACGTTTCGTGAGATATTGGCGTTCCGTCGCTACCGCCTGTTCAACCTCTTCTTCTATATCGTGAGCAAGTTGCCGTCGGGTTTGTCGCTTGGGCTCTTGTATATTATCGGAAAGCTGATCAGGTGGATATAAACTGTTGATGCGTATGAAGAAGATAGTATATGTCATGAAGTCGTTCGCCGTCAAGGCTGGCGTCGAGCGGGTAATGTCTGACAAGATGAACTACTTGGCCGGGCAGGGCTATGAGGTGGTGATGGTGACCTACGAGCAGGGGCAGCACCCCGATGCCTTCCCGCTCCATCCCGCCATCCGTCATCTTGACCTTGGCGTTCCGTTCTTCCCCATTATGAAGTACGGTCTTCTGAAACGTCTGCCCAAGATCAGGCGTCTGCGCCAGTTGTTCAAGGCGCGCCTGCAGGCTCTGTTAGATGCCGAGCAGCCCGACGTGCTGATTGTCTCTACCTGCTCCATCAAACTGATGGATATCGTCTTGTCGGCGAAGACCCGTGCCCGCAAGATGATTGAGTCGCACGCCCCTTGTTATGCCGTCAAGAAATCAGTCTACTACCAGGACCGCCCGCTGCTGCGTATGCTGGCCGTCTTGTACGACAAATGGATGCTCGGCCAGGCAGCCAAGGCCGACCTGTTAGTGACATTGACGGAGGGCGACGCCCGCGAGTGGCGTTCGTACATCCCGCGCATCGAGGTCATCCCCAATCCCGTCACCAAATATCCTGATGCGGTCAAGCCCCACGACGGTAGCGGCCATCGTATCATCTGTGCCGGACGGTTGAACAAGGAGAAGCGTTTCGACTTGCTGATAGACGCCTTTGCGCGGATTGCCGCCGACTGTCCGGAGTGGACGGTTGACATCTTCGGCGAGGGTGCCGACCGGCCGATGCTTTTAGACCGCATCAACCAGTATGGTTTGGCCGACCGCATCATCATCCACGAGCCCACGTCCGACATCTACTCCGAATACCAGGATAGCGAGTTCTATGCCCTCAGCTCGCTCTACGAGGGTTTCGGGCTGGTGCTGGTCGAGGCCATGTCCTGCGGTATTCCCTGCGTGGCGTTCCGTTGTAAGTATGGTCCCGAGGATATTATTGCCGACCGTCAGGACGGTCTGCTGGTCGAGGATGGTAACGTTGTGGCGTTGGCCGACGCCATGCTTTGGATGATTCGTCACCCCGAAGAGCGCCTGCGTATGGGTAAGGCTGCCCGTGAGGCCGTTGCCCGCTATCAGAAGCCCGTCGTCATGCAGCGTTGGATGGACTTATTTGAAAAGTCGGAGTAACCGTCTGAGATAGTAGTTGGCCTCGATAAAGGTGATAGGTATATATTTGAAGAGTAGTGATACTGCCCTTTGCTTGAATCCGTTGTCGAATTTGACGTGGTTCAGGTTTCTTTGAATGAATTTGATGGTGACCCATCTGTCGACCCGCCTCTTGAAACTATACGAAATCAAGATAATCAGGTGGCTGAACGACACGAAGACGTCGTCCTTCAGCTTGCGGAGCGTCTCGGGCGTATGTCCCCCCCAGCTGCATAATTTCCACGTTTCCCTCATGGCAATACAGAAGTCGTCGGCCTTCTTCTTGTCGAAGTTGTACGTGGCCGATGCGTGCCCCGTCCTGTAGATGTTCAGCAGCCACGATGCCCTGATGCATTTCTTGGCTTTCAGGCAGCACTCATGCGTGAAGGGAACGTCCTGGAAGAGTATGCCGGGATAGCTCCAGATGTTGTTCTCCAACAGGAACTCGCGGCGGTAGAGTGTGCGCCAGACGTAGCTCTCGTAGGGCGTGTAGTCTTCTAAGAACAGGTCTGTGCCCGTTTTCTCCTGTATCTTCAACGTCCGGTTGACGGGGGGCTGGTAGCGCTCTATCTCTTCGTCGCCCAGCATGAGGAAGTCGGCCATCACTAAGTCAGCCTTCGTCTCCAAGGCGGGTTTCAGGAGTGTGGGCAGACTGTCGGCTATGAGTAGGTCGTCGGAGTCGGGCATGATGATGTAGTCGCCCTTGGCCGCCTTGACGCCGTTGTTGCGGGCCACCGAGAGTCCCTGGTTCTCCTGATTGATGACCGTGATGTTCTTGTGCTGTCCAATGATGTCGGCAATCATCTCCATGCTACGGTCGCGGGTGCCGTCGTTGACGATGATGACCTCAAATCGGTCTTCGTCAAGCCCCTGCCGGAATATGCTTTCGAGGCACGCCCGGACGTATTTCTCCACGTTGTAGACAGGA
>JAEEGL012494775.1_pt1 | contig 15059 bp, 11 predicted proteins | sample 9134231 | NCBI WGS metagenome assembly JAEEGL01 (sample SAMN16246548, study PRJNA631951) | gut metagenome | biome: gut microbiome; feature: rumen; material: fiber-attached | host: Bos | place: Iran: Karaj | collected 2018-10 | reverse complement strand
TTCGCCATCGCAGCGCCCGCGCTCGCATTGACGGATGCTCCTCTGTCCACGACGACCACCAGCGGCCGTTACACCCTCGCCGGTCAGGCTGCTGCTGGCATGCCCGCTTACGGCACCACGCTGTCTATCCCCGCTGTTGCTACGGATAAGGCTTGGGTTGCCAACGAACTCGTTTACTATGCGTTCCGCGTAGTCGCGCTGGCCGCTTATCCGGCGACTGCTCCGCAGCCTGGCACCGCCGCTTTTGACGATGTCGTCATGCGCATCAGCGCCAACGGCGTTGACCTGCTCGGCACGGGCAACTCCTACCTCAACCAGCTCTGGGCTCTCAAGGCCAATGCAGTCGGCGCTTGGGCACAGACGGGCGACTTCGGTGCTGTCACCGTCGGTAACAACACCATCACCCTGAACATGGCTAACGTCCGGCCCCTCACCGCTACCGCGAACGGCAACTACGTTCTGTGCGGTGTTGGCCGCGTGACCGGCACGGTTGGCGATGCGAGCATCACCGCTTTCATCGGCATCCCGACCATGACCGCTGGTAACGTCTACACTGGCGTTCCCACCGCTGCCTATCCGAACGTCACCATCTTCAAGATGGCTCCCAACAACTTCACCGTCACCTTCGGTTCCTTCTATCTCCGCTTCGAGACGAACGCCTCCACCAACAAGTGCGAGAAGATCGTCATGGCCGTTTATGACGCGACTGCGGGTGCTTGGGGCGCTGAAGAGCTCGTCACCTACGGCGACGGCCTCGGCAACATCGTCGCTCCTGGCAACGCCTACGGCACGGCTTACGACTACGAGTTCGCCGGTCAGTGGAGTGCTGCGAAGAAGGCAATGTTCCTCGACGGCATGAGCTACCTCGGCTACGATTACAGCAAGGTCAACACCAATGCGGTTCTCGAGCGCCACTTCATCGCCAAGATCTATGCGCCGTCTCTGTCCGCTACGATCAATGTACCTCTGTACACTGCATCCATAACGGTTCCGACGCAGACCACGGTGCCCACCATCCCGAAGACTGGTGACGCCGCTTCCATCCTCGGCTTCGTGCTCGTTGCCGCTGCCATCGCAGCCGTAGCAGTCGTTGCTTACAGGAAGGTCCGTGCGTAATCCAATCAAGGATTAGTGCTTAAAAAGGCAAGCCGCAAGGCTTGCCTTTTTTTTCGGATGAAAGGACTTTCGCTTTCTAGATAGACAGCGGCAGGCTTTTTCGGATAAACGGCGAAAAACCGATGAAAGTCCTTTCCGAACGGGCAGTGGCAGAGCCTTTCGGCGAAGCGACGGAAACCCTTTCCGGATAGGCGGCAGAGCCAAGCGACGGAAGCCCTTCCGGATAACCGGCACAGCCCTTCCGGACAAGTGGCGGAAGTCCTTTCAGAACGGGCGGAAGTCCTTTCCGGATGAACGGTGGCAGAGCCAAGCAACGGAAACCCCTTTCGGCTAAGCGGTGGTAATTCCTTTCCGGCCAGACAGCAGCGGAGAGCCGGACGCTCTCGGCTTTTTTATAGCCGCGCGGTGCGGCGAATGAGTCCTGCCGCACGGGACACGCGCGCAACCGCATTTTTTTGCGCCTCATGCATCCCCTAAAAGAGGAAAAAATGGAAAAAAGAAAAAACAGATATAAGATTCAGTTATTTTAGCCTTAAAAAAACTTATTTTACACGCCACACAGATCGTGCTAGAGTGTAAATGTATCAGAAGAAGACATTTCTGCTTTAGAAAACTGCGTAAATCGAATATCCAACAACTTTGAACATTTAACGGTTTGGCGACAGCCAATGATAGTCTCTTTCAGAACTTTCTCGACTTAAACTTTCTCGACTTGGCAAAGGCTTTGCGGGCGTATGTTTGCAATAGCCGAAAGTACTTGTAGGATGCTGATGAGAAATAATTAAGGAGGAAATCGTTCCAATGAAGAAGTTAGTAGCACTATTGCTGGTGGCCGTGCTGGCGGCGGTAGCCTTCGGGTGTGCGGCCGCGCCCGCTGCGCCCTCCACGCCGACTCAGGCGCCCGCTGCGCCGACAGCCGCGCCGCAGACCACGGACGAACCGTCCGGCGGCGACGAACCGACCGAGCCGGAAAAGACGGTTACCATTACCTATTTGGGGCCGCTGTCCGGGCCGTACGCCACTTACGGAATACAGCACAAGGACGGTATCGCGACCTATGTTGAGATGTTTGAAGAAACCGGCGGTTTTGCCAATCATCCCAACTGGAAGCTGAACATGGTATACCTCGATCACGAGCTGAACGCGGAAGTCTGTATGGGCCTCTTCGAGCGCAACGTAGCGGAGACGGATGTGTTCATGCTGTCCTTGTCCACCATGTCCACGATTTCCTGCCAGCCTCTGTGCGTGAAATATGAAAAGCCCATGTTCCTGATCAGCATACTTGCCGACCGTGCCATGGAAGAAAACAGCCCCTGGACGTTCCGCGTATGCCCGGGCGACAAGGACATCGCGGCGACGCACGGCGAACTCCTGAAGTTCCTGTACGATCAGACCGGCTACGAAGTAAAGACCTACGCGATGGTCTACACCTCTGACGACTACGGCCTCGGCCTGCCGATCTCTTACGGCGCGGGCGCTGCCGCCATGGGTGCGGAGTGCGTCGTGGAGGAAGTCATTCAGCAGGGCCAGACCACGGACGTCAGCGGCGTTATCAGCAAGATCCGTCAGGCGAAGCCCGACCTCATTCTGGCTTCCTGCACCACGCTGGAAGCGGGCCTCATTTGCAAGACCCTGAAGCAGTTTGACGTCAAGGCTCCGATGATCACCGCAGGCTCCGGTTTTGCCGAGACGGCGTTCTTCGAGCAGATCGGGCCGCACGGCGCGGACGGCGTCATCTCCTGCCAGACCTACATCCCGGACCTCGTGGAATACGGCCCCGATCCCGAACTGGCCAAACAGTGGATCAAGAGAGCCGAAGACGAGCTCGGCGTGATGTGGACCGAGCAGCACGTACACGGCTGGGTCGTCATCGGCGCGCTGCTGGACGGCATCGATCTGGCGGAAGACACCGACGGACAGTCGCTGTTGGCCGCGTTTGCGAAGATGGATCTGTCGCCCGATCGTCCGTTCAACTGGTACACGCTCTACGCCGGCTGCAAGTTCGGCGAGAAGGACGGCCGTTACAACCAGAACATCCACGCGGGCTGCGTCTACGGTCAGGTTCAGGATGACGTCTATCGTCTGATCTGGAACCCGTCCAGAGAGCTCGACGCGGACAAGAACCCGCTGGTATGGCCGGTCGCCTCTTGGCAGGAAACAGATTGGGCAACCACGGCCGCCAACGCTGCCGCGTGAGCGTAAAACACGGATTCAAAATGAATCCGAAAAGGTAATACTTCCGGCAAAAAGGGACGCAAAATTGCGTCCCTTTTTCTTTTTATAAATGAATGCAATAAAGGCCGAAAATCTGTCCGCAGACGCGTTTTCGCGGCTTTTTGAAGGAGAAAATTACACTTTACAATTAGAAATGAGTGTGTTAATATAGTCGAAGCGTTTTTTGCACAGCGTGAAAATTGCTGTACGAAAAAACAAAAAATTTTAAGTACAGCGCAAAAAGAAAAAAAGAAGGCGCTGTAGAGGAGGAAATCTCGATGAAGAAAGTAGTGGCACTGTTGCTGGTCGCCCTGCTGGCTGTTGTAGCGTTTGGCTGCACGGCGGCACAGACCCCCAGCACCCCGACTCAGGCTCCTGCGACTACGGATGCAGGGACCGACACGCAGCCCACTGACGGCGGCAATCAAGGCACCGACGAGCCCACCACCGAACCGGAAGAAGTCGTTACCGTTTGCTACATGGGACCCCTGTCCGGTCCGTATGCCTCTTACGGTCATATGAACATGGTCGGTATCCAGGCTTATGTCGCTATGTTTGAAGAAAACGGCGGCTTCGTCAATCATCCCAACTGGAAGCTCAACATGCGTTACGAAGACCATGAGCTGAACGCGGAAGTTGCAATGAGCCTCTTCGAGCGTCTGGCGGAAGAAGTCGACGTATTCATGTTCTCCACCTCCACGATGGCGACGATCGCTTGCCAGCCTCTCTGCATCAAGTATGAGAAGCCCCTGTTCACCGTCACCATTCTGGCTGACCGTGCTCTGGAAGAGAACAACCCCTGGACGTTCCGTGTAGTCTGCGGCGACAAGGACATCGCGGCCACCCACGGCGTGTTCCTGAAGTTCCTCCAGGACAACTATGATTTCAAAATGGACACCTATGCGATGGTTTACACCTCTGACGACTACGGCCTCGGCCTGCCCGGCTCCTACGGCGCTGGTGCGGATGCCCTTGGCGCGCAGTGCGTACTCGAGGAAGTCATCCAGTATGGTCAGACCACTGACCTGAGCGGCGTTGTCAGCAAGATCCGTCAGGCGAACCCCGACGTACTGCTTGTTTCCTGCACCGCTGTGGAAGCTGGCCTGCTCATCAAGACCCTGAAGCAGTTTGACGTCAAGACCCCGATGGTAACCGCAGGTTCCGGCTTCTCCGATCCCGCGTTCTTCGAGGCGATTGGCCCGAACGGTGCTGACGGCACTCTGGCTTGCCAGACCTACATCCCCGAACTGGTCGACTACGGCCCCGATCCGGAACTTGCGAAAGAATGGATCGCCAAGGCTGAGCAGATGGCCGGTGAAGAGTGGACTGAGATGCACGTACATGGCTGGATCGTAATCGGTGTTGTTCTCGCCGGTATCGACGAAGCTGAGTCCCTCGACGGTCAGTCCCTGCTGGCTGCCTACAACAACCTCGATCTGCCTCAGGATCATCCGTTCAACTGGTACACCCTCTATGCCGGCTGCAAGTTCGGCGAGAAGGACGGCCGTTACAACCAGAACATCCACGCGACCTGCATCTACGGGCAGATTCAGAACGACAGCTATCGTCTGATCTACAACCCGTCCATGACGATCGACGCGGACAAGAACCCGCTGGTATGGCCGATCCAGTCCTGGCAGGAAACCGATTGGGCAACCGCAACGGCTGCGTAATCGCAAAACGTAACGAACTCCAAAAGAACGCCGCGTACGCGGCGTTCTTTTTTGCGCGCGTTTTAGAGGTGCGCGTCACGCTTCAGTTTGCGTGCCGCGCTTCAGTTTGCGTGCCGCGCTTCAGTTTGCGTGCCGCGCTTCAGTTTTGCGTGCCGCGCTTCAGTTTTGCGTGCCGCGTTTGGGTTTGCACGTCGTCGCGCTCTACAATTTTCGCACCGCGCCGGATACCGCATAGTGCGCAAAATGCGCATCGCCCCTTGCGGCTGTCCGCCAATCGCGATTGATCTGTGGCCGATGCGCTTTACAAAAGTGGGAACACATGTTAAAATTAATTAGTTAATTAATGAACAGGCAGCACCGTTTCGGCGCTGCGCAGGCATCTCTGAAAAGCAAAAAAAGAACCGACAGCAGTTTATTTTCCAATCTCGTCAAGCGCTAACTCTTTTCACAATCTCGTTTGGCAAAAACCGTTTTACAATCGAATAATGAAAGCAGTTTTTCGTGACCTGGGTTGACGTATAGAAGGAGGAAAACCATGAAAAAACTGATTGCACTGCTGTTGATCGCCTGTCTGGCGGCAATAGCCTTCGGCTGTACCCAACAGACATCACCGCAGGGGACTCCGGCGCCCGCCACGACCTCACAGCCTCCTGAAACGACGGATGGCGGAGACGATGGCCCGATCGCCGATGAAGAACCGGAGGATGTCAATGTCGTATTGCTTGCGCCGCTGTCCGGCCCGTACGCTTCGTACGGCGTGCTGATCGACGCGGGCATGAAGGGGTATGCCGCGCGCTTTGAAGAAAAGGGAGGATTTGTAAAGCATCCGAACTGGAAGCTCAACTATTCCGCAATGGATCACGAGCTCAACGCGGAGGTCTGCATGGGTCTGTTTGAGCGTTTGCAGGCGGACACCGCAGTGTTTGGCATCTCGACGTCGACCATGTCCGTCATTGCCTGCCAGCCTTTGGCAATCAAATATGAAAAACCCATTGTGTGCGTTTCGATCATAGCGGACCGCGGACTGGAGCAGAACAACCCGTGGACGTTCCGCGTATGCCCGGGTGACAAGGACATGATTGCCACGCACGGTGATTTCATCGCCTTCCTGCAGGATTTCTCCGGCGAGAAATTCAACACCTTTGCAATGGTTTACACGTCGGACGACTACGGCCTTGCCACGCCCAATACGTTCGGCGCGGGCGCGCTTGCGCTCGGCGCGGAGTGCGTGCTGGACGAAGTCATCCAGTACGGGCAGGCGACAGACCTGAGCGGCGTCGTCAGTAAGATTCGTCAGGCGAACCCCGACCTGATTATCGCGTCCTGTACGGCGGTGGAAGCGGGCATTCTGACGAAGACGCTGAAACAGTTCGGCGTGACTACGCCGATGGTCACCGCGGGTTCCGGTTTTGCCGACCCGTCGTTCTTCGAATCGATCGGCCCGAACGGCGCCGACGGCACGACGTCCTGTCAGGTCTACATTCCGGACATTATCGACTATTGTCCCGAGCCGGCGTTGGCAGCGGAATGGATCACAAAGACGGAGGAGCTCACCGGTCAGGGCTGGACGGAGCAGTGCGTCCACGGCTGGATCGTACTGGGCGCGATCTGCGAAGTGCTGGACAACGCGGAGTCCCTCAGCGGAGCGGACATCGTCGAATCGTTCCACAACATCAAAATCCCCTACGATCACGACTTCAACTGGTATACGCTCTTCTCGGGCGGCTGTGAATTCGGCGAAAAAGACGACCGTTACGGGCAAAATATTTACGCAGCCTGTATGTACGGTCAGATTCAGGACGATACGTACCGTCTGGTCTATTTGCCGGGCGTCGATCTGCCGACGGATAAAAACCCGCTGATATGGCCGATTCAGGCATGGCAGGACGACACTTGGGCGAATGTTGCCGCAGCGCGCAATGCGCAATGACCGCTTGAACCGTAAAACGCCGCGTATGCGGCGTTTTTTTTACCCGTACGATGTACGCTTTACAAATGCATGCGCACGTGCTAAAATCTGAATCATAAAATTCTATCGTTCAAAAAACAATCCTAAAAACAGTCGTATTTCATTTGCAATTTGTGACCTTTTTGTACATTCCGCTGCTTTACAACTGGATATGGAACGGTTTTTCGTGATCCGATTGAATATGCATGTAAGGAGGAACACACTATGAAGAAACTGATTGCACTGTTGTTGATCGCCTGTCTAGCTGCAGTGGCTTTCGGCTGCACGCAGCAGGCGGCGCCCGCGGCCACGCAGGCGCCCGCAGCGGCTACGCAAGCGCCTGCAACGACCGACGGCGGCAATTCCGGCGGCGAACAGACGACGGACGAACCGCAGGTAGACGTCAACGTCGTGCTGCTTGCCCCGATGTCCGGCCCGTATGCGTCTCTGGGCGTGCTCAACGACGCGGGCATGCAGGGCTTTGCCGCGCGTTTTGAGGAGCGGGGCGGATTTGTCAATCATCCGAACTGGAAACTGAACTACTCCGTAGCCGACCATGAGATCAGCGCGGAGGTGTGCATGGGCCTGTTCGAGCGCTTGCAGGAGGAGACGGCCGTGTTTGCGATTGCGCAGTCGACCATGTCCATCATCGCCTGCCAGCCGCTGGCGATCAAGTACGAAAAGCCCATCGTGGGCGTGTGCATTATCGCGGACCGCGCGCTGGAGCAGAACAACCCGTGGACATTCCGCGTCTGCCCGGGCGACAAGGACATGATCGCTACGCACGGCAGTTTTCTGGCGTTTTTGGAAGAGTATTCCGGATATGAATTCAACACCTTCGCGATGGTCTATACCTCCGACGACTATGGCCTCGGACTGCCCGAATCCTTCGGCAAGGGCGCGGAAGCGCTCGGCGGTGAGTGCGTGCTGGAGGAGGTCATCCAGTACGGACAGGCGACCGACCTGAGCGGCGTCGTCAGCAAAATCCGTCAGGCGAATCCCGACGTGATTCTCGCGTCCTGCACGGCGGTCGAAGCGGGTATTCTCACGAAGACTCTCAAGCAGTTTGAGGTGAAGACCCCGATGGTCACCGCGGGCGCGGGCTTTGCGGATGCGGCATTCTTTGAATCGATCGGCCCGAACGGCGCCGACGGCGCGACGTCCTGTCAGGTCTACATTCCGGACGTCGTCGAATACGGCCCGGATCCCGAGCTTGCCAAACAGTGGATTACGAAAACGGAAGAGATGACCGGCCACGGCTGGACGGAACAGGTGGTGCACGGCTGGCTGGTGCTGAGCGTCATCTGCGAGGTGCTGGATAACGCCGAATCTCTGAGCGGACAGGACATCGTCGCATCGTTCCACAACATCGACATTCCCGCCGATCACGACTTTAACTGGTACACGCTTTTCGCCGGCTGCAAGTTCGGGGAAAAGGACGGACGTTACGGTCAGAACATCTATGCGGCCTGCATGTACGGCCAGATTCAGGACGACACCTACCGTCTGGTCTATCTGCCCGCCGTGGATATACCGAAAGACACCAATCCGCTGGTATGGCCGATTCAGTCCTGGCAGACCGCCGACTGGGCGACCGCTTCCGCGGCCGCGCAATGACCGCTTGAACCGTAAAACGCCGCATACGTTGGGCGTTTAGACGAACCATTCTGAAAAAACGGCGCGGCCCATATGGGCCGCGCTGTTTTTCGTGCGGCGCGCTTATCCGAAAAAATGCAAAAACCTGTAAAAGTCCGGCGAACGCAGAGGAAAAACATGGTATAATAAATCGGACGCCATATGATGGTTTTACGTGATACGCTTGATTGCGTCGCACCGCCGGGAATCATTGCAGCTGCCAAAGTGTGCGCGGCGGCGCCGGCGAGCGATCGCGGTATCTCAAAAAAAGAACATGCCCGGCCGAACTGTTTCGCCGGTGCAGCGGACAGGACAGGAGGATAATATCGTGCTGAACATCAAAAAGAACATTGCGGACGGAAAAGCCGATTACGCGCTGGAGGGACGGCTGGACACGTCCACGGCGCCGGAGCTGGAGAAGGCCTTAAGGGATTCCCTGGACGGCGTGACGAAGTTGGTTTTGGACTTTGAAAAGCTGGAGTATATCTCTTCGGCCGGTCTGCGCGTGCTGCTGGCAGCACAGAAAATCATGGCGAAGCAGGGCGCGATGAAAATCACGCACGTCAATGAACTGGTGAACGAGGTTTTCGAGGTCACGGGCTTTTCCGATATGTTGACCATCGAATAGACGGAGGACATGAAATGAAGACAGATGTAATCATGGTTACGAGTAGCGGCGACCGGATGGAGAAAGCGCTGGAGCAGGCCGAAAAGGTGGCGGCGTATAAAGGGCTGTCGCACAAAAACGCGCTGCACCTGCGCCTTTTGACGGAGGAAACAATGAGCATGATGCGCTCCGTCGCCGGAGATGCGGAAGGAAAATTCTGGATCGAGGACAATCAGGATGTGTTCGAGATTCATTTGCAGATGGAAACCGACGTCGACGAAACCCAACGTAAGCAGCTGCTTTCCGCGTCTTCGAGCGGGAAGAACGAAGCGAGCCGGGGCCTTATGGGCAAAATTCGCTCCTTCTTCGAACCGATGGACGGGCTCCCTGTTTTCTTCAACGCCGCGCTCATAACCGATTCGCCGGTATATACGGATATGTCCTGGTCGATGCGCCTCTACCAAGAACAGCTGCAAGCGTATCTTGCGCAAAAGCGCGAGGGCGCGGCGGAAGCGTGGGATGAGCTGGAGAAATCCGTCGTTTCGAACATAGCGGACGACGTGAAGGTGAGCATTCTGGGGCGTGACGTGGAAATGGTGATCTTCAAAAAGATGGCCTGAAGCGGATTGCAGAGGACAGGATGCGGCGTGTGCTGCCCGCAATGTGCTTGACAGCGCATTCAGCACGCGTATAATGAGCTGTGAAGAAAAAATCGCATGCGATAACCATGTGGAGGAAAAGGACTATGGAAAAGAAAAACAAAGCACATATCGTGGTAGCGTTGCTGTGCATCTTATTGTGCGCGGCGCTGTTTGCCGGCTGCGCGCAGACGGCGAATACGGATGCGGCGCAGACGGCTGCGCCCGGGCAGACGGCAACGGCAACGCCGGAACCGTCCGGCCAAACGCCGGCGGGGACGGAGGATCCCGCGGCACAGGGAAACGAAACGGATGTACAGACGGAAGTCACGCTTCCTTTTGACGGCGATGCTCTGGAAATGATGTTTTCCAGCGGCGCCGGCGGCTGGGCGACGGAAATTACGCTTCACAGCGACGGCACGTTTGAGGGCAACTATCACGATTCCGAAATGGGCGAGAGCGACGACGACTACCCGAACGGCACCGTATATTACTGCACGTTCAGCGGAACGTTCGCGGACATCGTGCAGATCGACGATACTTCCTACTCCATGAAACTGGCCGACATCACGATGCAGGACCCGCCGGGAACGGAAGACATCGGTGAGGAAGAAGGCATTCGCTACGTCGCGGATGAGCCCTACGGCTTTGAAGACGGAACGGAATTCATTTTCTATCTTTCCGAAACGCCGATTGAAGGGTTTTCGGAGGAATTCCTCTTATGGTGGCCGTACCGCTTTGAGGACGAGGTCGACAGGGATACGCTTTCGTGCTATGGCCTGCGCAATGTGAAAACGGATTACGGATTTTTCGCTATGGAATAGTGCAACGGGTTGCGGCGTCCGCAAAGAGGACGCCGCAACTGTTCTATAACGGACAAGACGAGTACTTTCGTTTGTTTTGAAGGAGCGTTTTTATGTTTCGCATCATTTGTGTCACAAACCGGCGGCTGTGCCGGGAAGATTTCCTGTTGCGCATTGAAAAAATCGCAAAATGCGCTCCCGACGGGATCATTCTGCGGGAAAAGGACTTGCAGGAGGAGGAATATAAAGCGCTCGCCTCTAAGGTGATGGAAATATGCGGGGAACACGGCGTTCCGTGTATTCTGCACGGATTTGTGCAGACTGCGGCGGCATTAAAGGCCGAAAGCATCCATGTGCCGCTGCACGTGCTGCGCGCTATGAGCGCGCCGGAAAAGGCGCAGTTTCAGGTGCTCGGCGCTTCCTGCCACAGCGCAGAGGACGCGCAGGAGGCGGAAAAAGCGGGCTGCGCCTACGTTACCGCAGGGCATATTTTCAAAACCGATTCAAAGAAGGGACTGCCGCCGAGGGGGCTGGAGTTTTTAAACGGCGTCTGCCGGAATGTGACGATTCCCGTATTTGCGATCGGCGGAATCGGTGCAGAGAATCTGCCCGCAGTACGCGCGGCAGGCGCGTCCGGCGCCTGCGTGATGGGCGATTTTATGCGCTGCGAGGACGTGAGTCGTTTTTTTGCGCAACTCAAAAAGGCGGCTTTGGATTGACCTTTTATCGACAGAAAAAGTGCTTGCAACATTTCGCATAATATGATATACAATAAATGAAGTTTATATCTATCACGGACAGAAACAGATTTTTCCTATCTCGATTGACTGAAAACGACCCTTTTTAAAAACTGAAGACGATAACGTATAAAAGAAATTTTTATATACAAAAAGCCCTAAACGCGTATAGAGTGATTGCGATCAAAGAACTTGCTTTGGCATTTTCGTTTAAGACGGAGGAAAAGGAAATCAAACTTGGCTGGTTAAGGCCGTTGTGTGCGCCTTATATGTTTTGGTATATGCGATACAGCCGTTTGTCACTTGTTCGACGCCTCGCAGAGGTGGGAAGGGGACTTCTGCGGGAAACGGAACCTGCGCTGTATTTTGCGTATGGAAGGCATGAGAGGAGCATGGGCGCGGGGGGCGCGATGTAAAACGAGCAGTACAAGAACACCTTGCTTGACGTTTTCGACCCGCAGCCGATGACGGCCTGCCAGCCCGGTATTTTTTTGAAAGGACGCCGGACGGCGTGTTTTTTGCAATCGCCATGGCGTTTGCCGCAGTATTTTATTTGCCAGCCGCAATAGTTTCTTATTTTGTGAACCTGTGATTTGTTGCTTTGATTTTGCGGAAACCGATCCGCAAAGCATTACATAGGAGGAAAAGGTAGCTATGAAGAAATTGTTTGCACTGTTGTTGGTAGCCGTGTTGGCGGCCGTAGCGTTCGGCTGTACCGCGCAACCGGCGGCTCCCACTACCCCGACGCAGGCCCCTGCGGCTACGGCGGCTCCGGCAACTACGGATGGCCCCGAGCAAACGCAGCAGCCTGAAGAAACCGAAGAGGTTGTCGTTTGCTGGATGGGCCCCATCTCCGGTCCCTACGCTTCTTACGGCACCATGTCCATCACCGGATGTAAGCTCTTTGAGTACTTCTGGGAGGAGAAGGGCGGCTTTGAAGTGCACACGAACCGTAAGCTTGTCGTACGCTATGAAGACAACGAAGGCAACGCGGAAATTGCCATGGCGCTGTTTGAGCGCATCGTGGATGAGATCGACGCGTTTGCATTCGCAAATACCACTTTGCCGACGATCGCCTGTCAGCCGCTGCTGACCAAGTACGAAAAGCCTTTGATGTTCCTCGGCGCAACGGCAGACCGCGCGCTCGAAGAAAACAACCCCTGGACGTTCCGTGCAACCGCGGGCGACAAGGATATCCAGGTCGCGCACGAGAAGATCGTGGAGTATCTCGCGCAGGTACAGGGACATAACTTCGAGACCTTCGCAGTCGTCCACAGCTCGGACGACAGCGGCGTAGGCGCCGGCCTTGTCTGGAGCGGCGTATTCCAGAAGCATGGCGCGGAGCAGATTTTGGACGAAACGATCCAGACCGCGCAGACGACGGACGTGAGCGGTATCGTCAGCCGTCTCAAATCCGCCCAGCCCGACGTTGTAGTCGCCTGCCTGCCCACGCTGGAAGCCTCGCTCTTCCAGAAGGCGCTGCGCGAATATCAGTGCGAAATCCCCGTCGTCGCTGCCGGTTCCGGCTACTCCGCACCGGAGTTCTTTGATGCGATCGGCGAAGGCGGCGCGGACGGCGTCGTATCCACGCAGACCTGGGTGACGGAGAGCCTGGATTATGCGGGCGATCCCGAGAAGGCGCACGAGCTGTACGAGAAGTGCAAGGATATCACCGGCGAATACTTCACCGAGCACGGCGCGCTGGCATGGTGCGGTCTGGCGGCTCTCGTCGAGGCGCTCGACCGTGCGGAATCCATGGACGGTTCCGACATCGTCGCCGCTCTGCAGGAAACCGACCTGCCGCCGGATCACTGGGTGAACATGTTCACGCAGTACGGCGGCATCAAGTTTGAAGACGTACGCGACCGCTACAACCAGAACACCTACGCTTCCTGCATCTACGCGCAGATTCAGAACGGCGAATGGCGGCTGGTCATGATGGGCGGCAAGCCGGTCGATCCGAACCCCGTGATCTGGCCGGTCAAGGCGTACGCCGATTGATGAAAGCACAAGGGTAACGCGTCCGTATGCGGCTGCCCGCAGTCGTATACGTGAAAAAGGACTTCCGGCGCCGCTGCCAATTTGGCAGCGGCGCCTTTTGTGCGCAGGCGAAGATGCGGCGCGCGTTTGACGGGCGACCGTTTGAGGGGACGCGGCCAGAAGGACAAACGACGTATATCCGAGGTCTGTGCGGCGCGCCGGATTTGCAGTGCGGGTACACGACACGGTAGCTGCGGCGCGGCGCGCGCTAAAAGGAAAGCCGTTTTTGTGCGCGCTTTTTCGGCGGCAACGCTGCACGGGACAAGGGGATCAACCGCCTCTGTATTCCGGCCGGAGGTGTTCGCACGGCGGTTTACGAAGCCCGTTTTGAAGGGTTTATGCCGTTTGAAGCATCCGCCATGCTTTATGGAGAGGTGGAAGGCTTTGCAATCTGGAATTTTTGCCGCCGCGTTGCAGACGGAAGGGCGGGAGCGCGCAGTCATACTTTGCTGAGCGACGGGGGAGCGCTCCGCTATGGCCCGCCGCCGGAGGGCAGGTTGATTTTGCGGGCGGCTGCGTTTATAATAGTCTTAAAACAGAGCATGGAGACAGACCCTGTGACGGAAGACCTTAAAGTAATATTTGCGAGCAATCTGATCTCATTGCGCACGAAAATGGGCATGACGCAGGCGGAGCTTGCAGAAAAAATCAATTATTCTGATAAATCCGTTTCCAAGTGGGAACGCGCCGAATCACTGCCGGATGTGGCAGTGGTAAAATGCATGGCCGAAATTTTCGGCGTGGATGTCGATTACATGCTCAACACGCACGACCAGTGGGAACCGGCGCCTCTGAAGCCGGGTGCGTCGCACAGAAAACATACCAACGCCATCATCGGCGTTTGCATCGTCGGCCTTTGGACGCTGCTGCTGTTGCTGTTTGTCTGTTTCTGGATTGTAGGGAACACGTACTGGCTCATTCTGATTGCGGGCGTACCGGCTTCGCTCGTCGTCGCTTTGGTGCTCAATTCCCTGTGGCACGGCGGAAGATACAACCATCTGATCGTCGGTCTGCTGATTTTGAGCGTATTCGGCACGGTTTATTACATCTTGCGCGCGTATCAGCCTTGGCAGCTGGTGTTCGTGCTCGTTCCCGCAGAAATTCTGGTGGCCTTGAGCGCACGCATCAGGAAGTACCGAAAAAAGCCCTAAAACTAGGAAATTCTACGCACGATAGAGTTCAAAGAACGGACGGTAGAGCAGTGAAAAACTGTCTCCACTGTCTTTTTTATAGCAGGAGAATGAACCCGTGCGAAACGTAGGATGCTTTTTCGCCTCGTTTAAGATATGCTAATTTATGTAAATGATCGACAGGAGGATCTACCATGAGCGATTACGTATTGAGCTGCTGCTCGGCAGTGGATTTGAAAAAGGAACATCTGGAACGGAGAAACATCCCCTACCTTTGCTTCCATTACAATCTTGACGGCAAGGATTACGAGGACGATCTGGGGCAGACGATTCCGCTTCCCGATTTTTATCAGGCGATGGTCGACGGCGCGATGACGAACACGTCGCAGATCAACATTTCGCAGTACCTCGATTTCTTCAAGCAGTTCCTCGAACAGGGGAAGGATGTGCTGCATGTGAGCCTGTCTTCGGGCATTTCCGGCACGGTCAATTCCGCGCGCAATGCCGCTGCGATCGCG